>Ga0310690_10004842_pt1 | contig 18749 bp, 13 predicted proteins | sample AusTroGonzalo_MG_2_FD_207661 | JGI IMG/M metagenome (GOLD analysis project Ga0310690, IMG submission 207661) | Bovine rumen microbial communities from tropical cattle in Woodstock, Queensland, Australia - Gonzalo_04 (v2) (version 2) | ecosystem: Host-associated > Mammals > Digestive system >...
AAAGGACAAGAAAGAGCTCATACGGATCGTAAGGCGTCCGGACGGTACGGTGATTATGGATCCGACCGGCAGGGAGAACGGACGCGGTACGTATCTTTGCAGGGACGTCAACTGCCTTGCTAAGGCCAGGAAGACGAAAAGCATAGAGAAATCGCTTTCCGTGCAGATCCCGGACGAGGTCTACACGGAGCTGGAAAAGGAGCTTGCGCATTGAAAGACAGATTTTTGGGACTGCTGGGGATCGCCATGAAGGCCGGTGCGGTCTCGTCGGGCGAATTCGCGGCGGAGAAAAGCGTGAAAGGCGGTATTTCGAAGCTCCTGATCCTTTCGGAGGATGCTTCGGAAGGCACTGAAAAGAAATTCCGGAATATGTGTGATTACTATCATGTTCCGATGCTGATAAAAGGAAGTAAGGAAACAAATGGCGCAGCGCTCGGAAAGGACGAACGGTCGGTCATTTCGGTCAATGACCGGGGGTTCGCGGATGCGCTGGAGGCTTTGGTAAAAACAAGCGGAAAATAAAGAGGTGGTCTGACAGTATGGAAAATGAAAAAGATGTAACCAAAAAAACGACAGTGAAGAAAGCAGAGGGTTCCAGACCGGCTGACGGCGCGAAACCGGCTGCACCGAAGAAGAAAAAATACATAGGGGTCTTCCGGACGCAGAATGCTACCAGCCAGGAGGCAAAGAATTTCACGCGCACCAAGACAGCCCAGCAGGCGGCCAAGAAAGAAGCCGCAGCTGCAGCCGCGGCTAAAAAGGCCGAGGCCGAGAGGGCTGCGAGACGCGCTGAAAAAGCTGCAAGAGAAGCAGCCAGAGCCGCTGCGGAGGAAAAGGCTGTCGCCGAGAAAGCCGCTGCCGACAAAGCAGCTGCGGAAAAAGCCGCTGCAGAGAAAGCTGCCGCAGATCAGGCTGCAGCTGAGAAAGCCGCATCCGAAAAGACTGCCGCAGAGAATGCTGCTGCCGTAAAAGCCGCTTCGGGGAAAACGGCTCCCGATAAGACCGATGCCGAGACCAGACCCGCCAGACCCGCCAAGACCGCTTCCACAGCTGCCAGAAGACCTGCTTCCGACAGAAAAGATGCTGCCGCGAAAGCACCTGCCCGCCCGGCCGATAAAGCAAAGACCGACAGACGGCCCGAAAGACCCGCAAGGGGAAAGGCCGCACCTGCCGCGGCCGATACCGGAGACGCCAGAAAACGCGACGCCAAGCCCGGAAGAGCGCCGGCAGGCAAGAAAGATAAAGATAAAGACAAGAACAAGACTTCCTACAGAAAGGACAAGTTCACCGAAGACAGGGATAAGGGCGGAAGACGGCCGAACCAGGGCAGACATCAGATGTCCAATGTCCCGAAGGCTCTACAGAAGACTGTTCACAAGCAGGAAGAGAAGAAGGAAGAAGTCATCAAGGAGATTACGATCCCCGAGAAACTGACGATCCGCGAACTTGCCGAACGGATGAAGATCCAGCCGGCGGTCATCGTCAAGAAGCTGTTTCTTCAGGGCGTTATGGTCACCGTGAACAACGAGATCGATTACGACCAGGCTGCGGATATCGCGCTTTCCTTCGATATACTGGCTGAAAAAGAAGAGACCGTCGATGTGATCGAAGAGCTCCTGAAAGAGGACGAAGAGGACGAGGCCGCTATGGTGAAACGTCCGCCTGTCGTCTGCGTCATGGGCCACGTCGATCACGGCAAGACTTCCCTGCTGGATGCCATTCGCGATTCTCATGTTACGGACAAGGAAGCCGGAGGAATTACGCAGCATATCGGCGCATACGTCGTTTCCATCAACGGACAGAAGATCACCTTCCTGGATACGCCCGGCCACGAGGCATTTACTGCCATGCGTATGAGGGGCGCCAACTCCACGGATATCGCGATCCTCGTCGTAGCCGCTGACGACGGCGTTATGCCGCAGACCATAGAAGCCATTAACCACGCCAAGGCAGCCGGCGTCGAGATCATCGTAGCAATCAATAAGATCGACAAGCCGGGCGCCAACATAGACCGCGTGAAGCAGGAGCTTACCGAATACGAGCTCATTCCCGAAGACTGGGGCGGCAGCACGATATTCGTGCCGGTTTCCGCGAAGACCAGGGAAGGACTGGACGATCTTCTGGAAATGATCGTGCTCACCTCCGAAGTGCTGGAACTGAAAGCCAACCCGAACCGGAAGGCAAGGGCTCTGGTCCTCGAAGCCAAGCTCGACAAGGGCAAGGGCCCGGTCGCCAATATCCTGATCCAGAAGGGCACGCTGAAAATGGGCGACTACATCGCTGCCGGTTCATGCTCGGGCAAGGTCCGTGCGATGATGGACGAGCACTCCAGACGCCTGAAAGAAGCCGGTCCTTCAACGCCGGTCGAGATCCTGGGCCTGAACGATGTTCCGAACGCGGGAGAGATCCTCGTTTCCACGGATACCGACAAGGAAGCCAAGAACTTCGCGGCGACCTTCGTATCCGAGAACCGGAACAAGCTCCTCGAAGACACCAAGACACGTATGTCTCTGGACGATCTGTTCAACCAGATCCAGGAAGGCAACTTAAAGGAACTCAACATCCTCGTAAAAGCGGACGTACAGGGTTCCGTGGAAGCTCTGAAGCAGTCGCTGCTTAAGCTTTCGAACGATGAGGTAGTGGTCAAGATCGTTCATTCCGGTGTCGGTGCGATCAATGAATCCGACGTTACCCTCGCGGCCGCTTCGAACGCCATCGTTATCGGCTTCAACGTCAGGCCGGACGCTACGGCCAAGGCCGTCGCAGAGCAGGAAAATATTGACGTAAGGCTGTACAAGGTCATTTACCAGGCGATCGAGGACGTGGAATCCGCGATGAAGGGCATGCTCGATCCCGTCTTCGAGGAAAAAGTCACCGGACACGCCGAGATCCGTCAGATTTTCAAGGCCTCCGGCATCGGCAATATCGCCGGCAGCTATGTGCTTGACGGTATTATTCAGCGCGGCTGCAAAGTAAGGATCACAAGGGACGGAGAACAGATTTTCGAAGGAGATCTGGCTTCCCTGAAGCGTTTCAAGGACGATGTGAAAGAAGTCAAGGCCGGTTACGAATGCGGTTTTGTATTCGACGGCTTCAACGATATACAGGAACTCGACCAGGTGGAAGCCTATGTCATGGTGGAGGTCCCCAGGTAAGTATATGAGAAAGAACAGTATCAAGCATACGCGCGTCAATATGGAGATCCAGCGGGAACTCTCGCGGATCCTGCGCGAAGAAGTGAAGGATCCGCGCGTCGGCGTCATGACCAGCGTGACGGGTGTGGATGTGACGACCGATTTAAAGACCTGCAAGGTCTATATCAGCGTGCTGGGAACGGACGAAGAACGGGACGGCACGCTGGCCGCATGCAAAAGAGCGGAAGGATTTATCCGCCATCAGCTGGCGGTAAGCCTGAACCTCAGACATACGCCGGAACTGATCTTCATCGCGGACAGTTCCATAGAGTACGGCGTTTCGATGTCCGGTATCATCGATGATGTGATCGGTCAGGACACAAGGAATAAAGATGAGTAGAATAGAAAGCCTTTTACAGGGCGTGCGCACGGCGGCTATTTCCGGCCATATAAACCCCGACGGAGACTGCGTGGGTTCGTGCCTCGGAATGCTTTGTTATTTAAACGATAATCATCCGGAGATCCAGGCGGAAGTCTTCCTGCAGGAACCTGCGCCGATGTTCGGATTCTTAAAAGGGAGCGATCAGATCCGGCTCCGCCCCCGGGACGGCCAGATATTCGATATTCTGATCCTTCTGGACATCAGTGACATCAACCGTGTCAAAGAAGGCGCGGTTCTGATCCCGAACAGCAGGAAAATCCTCTGTATCGACCATCACGCGACCAATGACGGGCACGGCTGCGATTATTTTTTCAATGATCCCGACGCCAGCTCCACCTGCGAGGTGCTGAGCCGTATGCTTGATCCGGAAAAGATTTCCTATGACTGCGCGCAGGCGCTTTATACCGGCATCGTCCACGATACGGGCGTATTCCGTTTTTCATGCACGTCCCCGGATACCATGAAGATCGCCGGGATGCTCATGTCGAGAGGGATTCCCTTCACCGATATCATCACCGATACTTTTTATAAAAAGACCTACGCCCAGAATGTCATGCTGGGACGCGTGCTTGCCGGAGCGGAGCTTTATTTTGACGGGAAATTTGTCCTGGGTTCCGCAACACGGAAGGACCGGGCCGACTTAGGGCTGTCCTCGAAACAGCTTGACGGCATCGTCAATCAGCTCACGAACACAAAGGACGCGGAAGTTACTGCATTCATCTACGAGATCGATTCGGGAAATGAATACAAGGTGTCGCTGCGTTCCTGGAAATACGTGAACGTGAGCAAGGTGTGCATGATCTTCGGCGGCGGCGGCCATTTTCACGCTGCGGGCTGCCTGATCAAGGGCAGTTTCGAGGAAGTCAAAGCGCTGATTATGCCCGAAATCGGGAAAGCGCTGAAAGAACAGAGGCCTAGATGAACGGGATCATCAACGTGTACAAGGAAGCCGGTTACACGTCCCATGATGTCGTGGCCCGGCTTCGCGGCATTTTAAAGCAGAAAAGGATAGGTCATACGGGAACGCTCGATCCGGCCGCCACAGGCGTCCTGCCGGTCTGCGTGGGACGTTCCACAGTACTTTCGGATATGGTCGCGGACGGGGAAAAGGTCTACGAGGCGGTACTTCTGCTCGGCGTCCGTACGGACACCTGCGATCTTGAGGGAAAGGTGCTGGAAGAGCATACGGTCACCTGCAGTCCCGCGGAAGCAAAGGCCTGCGTGAAGAGCTTCATCGGCGAGCAGGACCAGCTCCCGCCCATGTATTCGGCCGTGAAGGTCGGAGGAAAAAAACTGTACGAGCTGGCGCGGAAAGGGATCGAAGTCGAACGGAAGCCCCGGCGCGTCACGATCTTTGATATAACGATAAAAGAGACCGTTCTGCCGCGGATCAGGATGGAGATCACCTGTTCAAAAGGCACGTATATCCGGAGCCTTTGTTCGGACATCGGGGATGCGCTCGGATGCGGCGGCTGCATGGCGGAACTCGTGCGTACGCGCGTAGGCATTTTCGGAATCGATGAGGCGCATAAGCTGGATGAAATAAAAGCGGCAGCGGAAGAGGGAAGATTTTCAGGTATGATCAAAAGCCCGGATTTCTTTTTTGCCGACTGTCCCGCAGTACGGACCAGGCCGGAGGCGGACAGGGCAGCCCGCAACGGGAACCGCGTTTCGCCCGGGCAGCTGATGACCGAAGAGGGGGACGGACCCTTTCCGGAATTGCCGCGGGGAACAGAGATGTTCCGTTTGTACGACAGCACCGGTATTTTCATCGGTTTATTTATAAAAGACAGCGACGTCCTGAAGCCTTTCAAAATGCTGCTGACGGACGAGGGATAAGATGAAGTATATTACAGACCTCAATGACATCAGAGAGACGGAGTTTTCCGTTGTGACGCTCGGGAAATTCGACGGCCTTCACCGGGGCCATCAGAAGATCTTTAAAAGGGCGCGGGAAATCGCAGCGACCTATGACTGCAATTTTTCAGTATTTACATTTTCAGTCTCTCCGCAGACGGTCCTGGGACAGAGCCCTTACAGGAGTCTGATGTCGTCGTCCGAGCGGAGAGATCTGATCGAAGAAGCAGGCGCGGACCTGCTGGCCGAATGTCCGTTCAACGAAGCGCTCATGAACATGGAAGCCGAAGATTTCATCACGGAGATCCTGCTCGGGAAAATGCGCGCGAAGGCGGTGATCACCGGAAAGGATTTCCGCTTCGGAAAGAACAGGGCGGGCGATACGGCGCTTCTCAGAGCCCTGGCAGCCGAATACGGGTTTTATGCCGAGGCGGTCGAGAAGACGAAGGACGGAAGCCGGGAGATCAGCAGCTCCTATATCCGCGAAGAAGTGGAAGCCGGGCGGATGGAAAATGCGGCGAGGCTGCTGGGATATGATTATTTTCTCAAAGGAAGGGTGTGCGAAGGCAGGAAGCTCGGGCGCACGATCGGATTTCCGACGGCGAACCTGGTTCCGGATCCCGTAAAGATCCTTCCTCCTTACGGAGTGTATTCGTCGCGTACGAAAATCGGCGGCGTTCACTATAAAAGCATTACGGATATCGGCACAAAGCCCACGGTGGACGGGACGGCGCTCGGCGCCGAGACCTATATCTGCGGATTTGACGGCGATATTTACGGACAGGAGATCCGGGTCAGCCTCCAGCATTACATGCGGGGCGAGAGGAAATTCGGTTCCGTAGCCGAACTGGAAGAACAAATAAAAAAAGATATAAAGGAAAGAGAGAACTATGAGAACTAGCGGAATACTTTTACCTGTATTTTCGATCCCCGGCAAGTACGGGATCGGCGACCTTTCGAAAGAGGCCTATTATTTTGTGGACTGGCTGAAAAAAGCCGGACAGCATTACTGGCAGATCCTGCCGACCGGCCCCACCAGCTACGGCGACTCGCCTTATCAGCCGCTGTCTTCGTTCGCGGGAAATCCGTATCTCATTTCCCCGGAAATGCTTTATGAGGACGGACTGCTTACCGAAGAAGAACTTCGTTCTCTCGAGAGACCGGAGCATTACTGGTATATCGAATACGGCGATATCTATGAGACCCGTTATGCCGCACTTCGAAAAGCGTTTTCCCGGTTCGTACCGGATGCGGATTACGCGCGTTTCTGTGCCGCGAATGCGTTCTGGCTCGAGGATTACAGCCTGTACCGGGCCATCAAACTGAATAACGGCGAGAAGATCTGGCTTGAGTGGGACAAAGAACTGAAGAAAAGGGACGATGCGGCCCTGGATAAATTCAGGGAGAAGCATCATGAGGATATCCGTTTCTTCACGTTCCTCGAATATGAGTTCGACACCCAGTGGAGCAGACTGAAAAAATACGCGAACGACAACGGCATCGAGATCATCGGCGACATTCCGATCTATGTTGCCATGGACAGTTCGGACGCGTGGGCGTCACCCGGCCGCTTCAGTTTCGACGAGAATCTGAATCCGGTCCATATCGCGGGATGCCCGCCCGATGCCTTTACACCGGACGGCCAGCTCTGGGGCAATCCGGTCTATAACTGGAAGGTGCACAAAGACGAGGATTACAGCTGGTGGAAGAGCCGGATCAACAAATGTTTCGAGCGGTACGACGTGCTCCGCATCGACCATTTCCGTGGGTTCGAATCCTACTACGTTGTGCCTGCGGGAAATGAGACTGCCGCAAAAGGCTGGTGGGAAAAAGGACCGGGCATGGATTTCTTCAATTCGGCAGCCGAAGAGCTGTCGAAAGGCCGTGTCGTGGCCGAGGATCTCGGATTTCTCACGCCCGAAGTGTATAAGCTTCTCGCGGATACCGGATACCCCGGAATGAAGGTCGTCCAGTTCGCCTTTGACGACAGCAGGAAGAGCTGCTACCTTCCGCAGTATTACGACAAGAACTGCATCGCCTACACCGGTACGCACGACAACGATACCCTGGCCAGTTTCCTGGAAACCATGAACGGCTGGGACCGTCAGTTCGCCCGCGACTACCTCTGCCACCTTTCGGACAACACGCAGGAGGCCTGCTGGGAGATTATCTGCATGGTCATGCGCAGCACCGCCGACACGGTCATCATTCCGCTTCAGGACTACCTTTGTCTCGGAAAAGAAGCCCGCATCAATACGCCGGGCTCCGAGATGGGCAACTGGAAATGGAAGGCGGAACGCTGGATGATCGGCGACGACATCGCGGAGCGGATCCGGCGGATCACGAACTTATATGACAGGATGTAAATAAAAAGGGGCTGTCGCGACAGCCCCGTTTTTAGTTTGCATCAGACAATTGCAGTCCGGCTGTATATTTTTCCGGGGACCGCTCGCGCTTTGTATGTCCCCTCCAAAACATACAGCCGGACTTCAGATTTATTGCGTAATCAGTGACTCCAAGCGCGGTTGCGGTCATCCGATCGATATGATCAGTTCGCCGGCTTCGACCGTGTCGCCCTCTTTGGCCGTGATCTCTTTGATCGTGCCTTCGATCGGAGCGACGACGGAAGTCTCCATCTTCATTGCTTCCAGAACGGCGAGGCTGTCGTTTTCCTTCACCTTGTCACCGACCTTGCAGTTGATCTTCGTGATCAGGCCCGGGATCGGCGCGCCGACCTGGCTCTTGTCGTTCGGATCGGCAATGATCACCGATCTTGCCGTGCCCGACGAGTCGGGGTCTTTTACGTTGATCTGCCGCAGCATGCCGTTCAGCTCGAAAATGACAGTCCGCGTTCCGTCGTCGTTGTGGTCGCCGAGGCCAAGATATTTGATGACGAGCGTCTTTCCGTCTTCGATATTGATCTGGGTCGTTTCGCCGGCGGCCATGCCGTTGAAGAAGATATGGGAGCCCATCCGCATCAGGTATCCGAATTCCTTGTCGTGGCGGCAGTAGTCTTCGTAGACTTTCGGATAAAGGCTGTAGGAAAGCAGACCTTTCATATCGATCTGATCTTCCGGCAGGAATTTGCGGACTTCTTCGCGCGCCTTCTCGAAATCATAGGGCGGGAGCAGTTCTCCGGGCCTGCAGGTAATCGGTTCTTCGCCCTTCAGGACGACCTTGCTGATGTCTTCGGGGAAGCCCCAGGCCGGCTGTCCCATCATTCCTTTGAAATAAGAAACGACGGAATCCGGGAAGGAAAGGGCAGCGCCCTTTTCGACGATATTTTCGGGCGTCAGATTGTTCTGCACCATGAAGATCGCGAGGTCCCCCACCATTTTCGAGGACGGCGTGACCTTTACGATGTCGCCGAGCATATCGTTGACGGTCGCGTACATTTTCTTGACGTCCGCGAAGCGGTCGCCGAGACCAAGTGAAATGACCTGCGGCTCGAGGTTCGTGTACTGGCCGCCCGGGATCTCATATTCGTAAATATCGGTGACGGGGCTTGTAAGGCCCTTGTCGAATTTCTTGTAGCGGAGACGGACGTCAGCCCAGTAATCGGTCAGCTTCTGGATCTCGGAAAGCTGTATGCCGGTGTCTCTTTCCTGGCCTTCGAGCGCTGCGACCACCGCGTTCATGGACGGCTGGGATGTCAGCGACGACAGGGAGGAGATCGCCGTATCGACAATGTCCACGCCGGCTTCGGCCGCGAGCAGGAGCGTGGCGACCTGGTTGGCGGTGGTGTCGTGCGTATGAAGCTGGATCGGAATGCCGATCTCCTGTTTGAGCTCGGTGACGAGCTTCTTCGCCGCATAGGGCTTCAGGATGCCGGACATATCCTTGATCGCGAGAATATGCGCACCGCGTTTTTCGATCTGCTTCGCCATGTCGACATAGTATTTCAGCGTATATTTGTCGTTGTCCGGATCGAGGATGTCTCCCGTATAGCAGATCGTTCCTTCGCAGATCTTTCCCTGGTTCAGGACTTCGTCCATGGCCACTTCCATGCCGGGCAGCCAGTTGAGCGAGTCAAAGACACGGAAAACGTCAATGCCGCTCTTAGCCGCCTGTTTGACGAATTCGCGGATGATGTTATCCGGATAGTTCGTATAGCCGACGGCGTTCGCTCCGCGCAGCAGCATCTGGAAGAGGATGTTCGGAATCTTCTCCCGGAGAAGCTCCAGCCTCTCCCAGGGTGATTCGCGCAGGAACCGGTATGCGACGTCAAAGGTCGCGCCTCCCCACATCTCAAGGGAAAATGCGTCGCGCAGGATATCCGCCGTGCCGTCCGCGCCCTTGATCATGTCGCGGCTCCTCATCCGTGTGGCGAGCAGGGACTGGTGCGCGTCACGCATCGTCGTATCGGTGATCAGGAGTTTCTTCTGGTCAAGAACCCATTTGCTGACGGCTTCCGGGCCTTCCTTGTCCAGCATGTATTTGAGACCGGTGAGCGGTTTTCCGGAGGGCACCGGGAACCGCGGCGCTGTCAGACCGCCGCGGTATTCGTCGTGTTCCTTGACCTGCATATTTGCGATGTATTTCAGTACGCGCGTTGCACGGTCGCGGCTCATTTCGATGTCGAAGAGTTCGGGATGGTCGTCGATGAATTTCGTATGACACAGCCCGGAATGGAAGAGCTCATGGTTCAGGATCTTTGTGATGAACGGAATATTTGTCTTCACGCCTCTTATATGCACTTCGTTGATCGCGCGGTTCGCTTTGTGGGCTGCGCCGATAAAGGTGTTGTCCCAGCAGGTAATTTTGACTAACAGGGAATCATAATACGGGGAAATGATCGTGCCCGCCGTCGCATTGCCGCCGTCCAGCCGCACGCCGAAGCCGCCGCCCGTCCGGTATGCAATGATCCTTCCGGTATCCGGCGCGAAATTGTTGGTGGGATCTTCCGTCGTGACGCGGCACTGGATCGCGTATCCGTTGACCCTCAGATCCTGCTGGCAGGTCAGACCGATCTGCGGCGTTGAAAGAGGATATCCCTCAGCAATCAGGATCTGGGCGCGGACAAGGTCGATGCCCGTGACCTGCTCGGTGACCGTATGTTCGACCTGGATGCGCGGATTCATTTCAATGAAATAATGCCGCCACGTAGAAGTGTCCACGAGGAACTCGACAGTTCCGGCATTGACGTAGCCGACGGTCTTCGCGATCTTGACCGCGTCAGCGTGAATTGCCTCGCGGGTCGCTTCCGGTACGGACCATGCAGGCGCATACTCGACGACCTTCTGATAGCGGCGCTGCAGGGAACAGTCACGCTCGCCCAGATGCATGACATTTCCGTATGAATCCGCCAGGATCTGGACTTCGATGTGTTTCGGATTGACGACGAACTTTTCAATGAAAATGTCGTCGTTCCCGAACGCTTTTTTGGATTCGGATTTGACCAGGCCGAATGCCGTGCGCAGCTCGTCGTCGCTGTCGCACCGGCGCATTCCGCGTCCGCCGCCGCCGGCGGCTGCCTTTAAAATGACCGGGTATCCGAATTCATTTGCCTTCTCCAGGGCTTCCTCCACACCGGTGAGCGGTCTGGCCACACCGGGGACGATCGGAACGCCGGCCTTGATCGCGATCTCTTTCGCGTTCAGCTTGTCGCCCATTTTCGAGAGGACATCGGAACCGGGTCCGATGAATTTGATGCCGGCCTCTTCGCAGGCTTTGGCGAATTCCGCATTTTCAGAGAGAAAACCGTAGCCCGGATGGATCGCGTCCGCGCCGCGGTTCTTAGCCAGGGCGATGATCTCGGGAATGTTCAGATAGGCGCCGAGCGGGCTTTTGTTCTTGCCGATCAGATACGCCTCATCGGCCCTGGTACGGAACAGGCCGTTCGTATCCTCCTGGGAATAGACAGCGATCGTGTGGAGATTCAGGTCGTAGCAGGCACGGAAAACACGAATCGCGATTTCGCCCCGGTTCGCCACCAGAACGGAGTTGAATTCTTTGATCTGCATATACTTCTCCTTGTATTACTGATGTTGATTGTTGATTGTTGACGGTGGATTTCTGCCGGTTAATTCATGGCATTTGACGTCGATTTCTGTCGATTGATTGTTGACGGTTCACGTTTGCTTTTCGAATGAATCGATCAGGTGTTCATATAAATATGTATACAATATTTTAAGAGGTCCTTCAAGTTGTTTTCCGCTGTAAACAGCAAAAAAATGGCTGGTTCTGCTGATAAATGTATTGACACAGAGTATGATCTTTATTTAAATTAAGTATAGATATTATTTATAAGAGAGGAGCAGTCAGCAGTGAGCAGATTAAGTATTATCAACCCCGATAAGGCGCAGACGACCGTCGAAGGTCTTTACCGGGATGTGGAAAGAAGGATAGCGGCGAGCCCGCCGGGACTTTGCCCCGTGGATATGCTGCTGAATTTCCTGAGGCTTTCCCACGCACAGTCCTGCGGAAAATGCGTACCCTGCAGGATCGGGCTCGGACAGCTTGCGGGACTGATTGAAGAAGTCCTTGACGGAACCGGAGACGAGGATATTCTGGAACGGATCGAAGAGACCGCACGCAGTATCATGAATACGGCGGACTGCGCGATCGGCATCGAGGGAGCGTTCCTCGTACTCAACGGTCTGGCCGGTTTCAGAGAAGACTTTGAAGAACATTTGAATCATCACCGGTGCCTTGCAGGTCTTGAACTTCCGGTTCCCTGTGTGGCCATGTGTCCGGCGCATGTGGATATCCCCGGATATCTGGCGCTCGTGGGAGCAGGAAGGAGCGATGATGCGGTCCGCCTGATCAGAAAGGACAATCCGTTCCCGACAGCCTGCGCGTTCATTTGCGAACATCCGTGCGAGGCTCGCTGCAGAAGGACACTGGTGGATAACCCGCTGAACATCCGCGGACTGAAGCGCTATGCCGTGGAGCATTCCGGAAAAGTGCCGCAGCCGCTTCCCGCACCTTCGACCGGGAAGAAAGTCGCAGTCATCGGCGGAGGCCCGTCGGGTCTCAGCTGCGCCTATTATCTGGCCCTCATGGGGCACGGCGTCACCGTTTTCGAAGCGAAGAAAAAGCTCGGCGGTATGCTTCGTTACGGCATACCCGCATACCGTCTTCCGAGGCACCTTCTGGACGAGGAAATCGAATCCATTCTTTCCCTCGGGATCGAAGCGAAGACGGAAGTGTCGATCGGAAAAGACATTTCTCTTGACGATCTGAAGAAAGAGTACGACTGTCTCTACATCGCGATCGGTGCCCATCAGGACAAAAAGACCGGTATCGAAGGAGAGGACAGCAAAAATGTCATTTCAGCCGTGGAAATGCTTGGCAGCATCGGCGATGACATCATGCCTGACTTCAAGGGCAAAAAGGTCGTCGTCATCGGCGGCGGTAACGTTGCAATGGATGTTACCAGGACTTCCGTCCGCCTCGGCGCAGAGAAAGTAACCTGCGTGTACAGGAGACGGATCGCCGACATGACGGCCCTTCCCGAAGAGGTTCAGGGAGCTATGGCGGAAGGCGCCGAGATTCTGGAACTCTGCGCGCCGGCCCATATCGAAGCGGATGAGAACGGATGTGCGGCAGCTCTCTGGGTACAGCCCCAGATCATCGGAGAGGCCGACAGGAGCGGACGTCCGAGACCGATGAAGGCCGATCTTCCGGAGGAAAGGATTCCCGCGGATATCGTCGTCGTGGCCATCGGCCAGGGCATCGATATGGCGGGCTTCGAACAGGAAAGCGTTTCCATCAAGAAAGGCGTGTTCCTGGTCAGCGATGACCTGTTCATGGAGAAGAGCGACAATACCTTCTCCGGCGGCGACTGCGTGACAGGTCCGGCTACGGCTATCCGGGCCATCGCTGCGGGCAAGGTGGCCGCGGCCAATATCGACGAAGCACTCGGATTCCACCATGAGATCAGCGTCGACGTGGAAATACCGACTCCCAGACTTTCGATCTGTCCGCCGCACGGACGCGTCAATACGAAGGAACGGGAAGCCGGATTGCGTAAATGTGATTTTGAAGATATCGAAACAGGTCTCACAACGGAAGGCGCCTGCAAGGAATCCTCGAGGTGCCTGCGATGCGACCACTTCGGTTACGGAATATTCAGAGGAGGTCGTGAGAGGAAATGGTAAACGCTTTAATAAACGGAAAGGCCGTTTCGGTCCCGGAGGGGACCACGATCCTTGAAGCGGCAAAAAGTATCGGGATCGAGATCCCGACCCTGTGTTTCTTAAAAGATATCAACGAGATCGGCGCGTGCCGCATCTGCGTCGTTGAGATAGAAGGCGAAAAATGCCTCGTTCCTTCCTGCAACAACGAAATCACGGAAGGCATGGTGATCCTTACGCATTCCCCGCGCGTCATTGAAGCAAGGCGCGTGAACCTGCGTCTCCTGCTTTCCCAGCACGACGTAAAATGTACCGAATGCACGAGATCGGGCAACTGCAAGCTCCAGCAGCTTTCCGCCGATTTCAATATCATCGGAAACAGCTTCAGAAAAGACCTGCTGAATATCCCGACGGACCGCACCACGCCCTTTATCCGGATCGAGAACCGCTGCGTCAAATGCATGCGCTGCATCCAGGTATGCGAAAAGGTCCAGGGAATGGGAATCTGGGATCTTCTCGGAACCGGTTCGCGCACCAACGTCGGCGTGAAAAAGGCAGCTTCCCTGAAAGCGACCGACTGCACGTACTGCGGCCAGTGCGTCACGCATTGTCCGGTCGGAGCCCTGCAGGAAAGAGACGATACCAGACTGGTCTACAAGGCCCTCGCTGATCCGAAGAAAACAGTCGTCGTCCAGGTCGCCCCGGCCGTAAGAGCGGCATGGGCGGAGTATTACGGCCTCGATCCGAAGATTGCCACACCGAACCGGATGGCGGCTGCCCTGAAGGAACTCGGATTCGATTATGTATTTGATACCAACTTTACGGCCGACCTTACGATCATGGAGGAAGGAAGCGAATTTATCGAGCGCTTCACTCACCGGGACCAGTATCAGTGGCCGATGTTTACGTCCTGCTGCCCGGGCTGGGTGCGCTTCGTGAAGGGCCAGTTCCCGAAATACCAGAAGAATCTCTCCACCGCAAAATCCCCGCAGGGGATGTTCGGTGCGGTGGCGAAGAGCTTCTTCGCGGAGAAGATCGGAGTGGATCCGCATGACATGGTCGTCGTATCCGTCATGCCCTGTACGGCCAAAAAAGCCGAGGTTAAGATTCCGAATCTGAACGACGCCTGCGGCGATCCCGATGTGGACATTTCCCTTACGACGCGTGAAATGGTAAGGATGCTCCGGACAGACAGCGTCAATCCCGAAGCCCTGCCGGAAATCCCGTTCGACAGCCCGCTCGGAGAAGGAACCGGCGCGGCGGTCATTTTCGGAGCGACCGGCGGCGTTATGGATGCGGCGCTTCGGAGTGCGTATTATCTCGTAACGAAACAGAATCCTCCTGCAGACGCTTTCAAAGATGTAAGGGGTCTTAAGGGATGGAAGGAAGCGACTTTCCATGTACCCGGAGCCGGAGACGTGCGCGTCGCCGTAGCAAGCGGTCTCGCCAACACCAGGAGGCTCATGGAAGCAATCGACGCCGGTAAAGTCGAATACGACTTCGTGGAGATCATGGCCTGTCCGGGCGGATGCGCCGGCGGCGGCGGCCAGCCGATCCACGACGGCGAAGAACTCGCGGGATACCGGGGAGATATTCTCTGGGGTCTTGACAGGGATATGAAGGTGCGTTTCTCGCATGAAAATTCAGAGGTGAACGATCTGTACGCGCAGTTCCTTGAGAAGCCGTTAGGCCATATGAGCCATAAGTTACTGCATACAGATATTACGGAGTGGGAGATCAATTACCTGTAATGTCAGGTGATTACAGGTAAACTGCCGGAGAATCCCGGTATTTTACCCGAAAAACTTCCCGTGCAGCAGCATTTCGCCCGGCTCGGCGACGAGGAACTGCTCGTCCCAGCGGCCCGAAAAGAGTTTTTCAAGCAGATTTACGCCACCCGGCACAAAGTCCAGGTCCGCATGCAGCTCGTCTGCCTGCGCCTGGGCTTTTTCAACGTATTCCACCTCGTAGCAGGGATTCAGGCCCGTGTCCACGATGTCCATGTGCGTATAGCCCTGTGTGAGCATGGAGAAGAGATATTTCTGATCCAGACCTTCCAGGTCGCGGCTCTGGTAGCCGTTCCTCATCAGGCTGATCGCGGAAAAATCGTCCGGGTCCGTTTCATAAAGATACAGATGCCCCGCCTCTTTGCGGTTGGGGATGAATTCGTCGTCCACGGACATTAAAAGGGAGATGCAGTCGTCCACACGCGGGATCACGATGCGTCTGTCAAAGCTTACGTGGTCCCACGCGCCTCCGCAGAAGCCCATGGCGACGAGGACCGTGTCATATTCTACCGGGAGATCACGGATCATTTCGGCCAGCTTCTTTTTCATTTCGCCTGGCTCCGCATGGAATTCCCGGTCGATCTCCGTCACCGGGTAAGAAGTCCCCGTATTTTCCTGTGCCAGGTCCACGAATTCCCGCAGCGAGCTGCAGGAGAGAATGATCGGATTCATTTTGTTTTCCTTTTCTGCAATGGATTCATGATCTATAATAAACGAAAAGAGCGTTTTCGGCAAACGGGGAAGATCTTCTTTTCCTGGTCGTTCCGAAAATGTAATTTTGCATGAAGAGGAGAAATAATCGATGAGAGAATTGTATCGGAATACCTGGACTGAAATGGACGAATTCGTGCGGATCTTTCTGGCCGCGGGCACGGAAAAAGCGCTGATCATTGACACCGGTCTGACCGGTCTGGACATCTGCGCGCTGGCGGCAAAGCATACGGGCCTGCCGTGCGAACTCCTGATCACGCATGCGGACGGGGATCATATCTCGGGGAAACATCATTTTGAAAAAGTCATCATGCATCCGTCCGAGGCTTTTCTGTACCGGCAGCAGCCGCAGGGAACCGGTTCGGTCGTGCCTGTATTTGAAGGCGATGTCATCGATCTCGGGGGCAGAACGCTGGAAGTCATCCACCTGCCGGGGCATACGCCGGGAAGCATCACGCTTCTCGACCGGGATGCGCGCTGCCTGATCGGCGGGGACCCGATCCAGGAGGACGGGGAAATCTATATGTTCGGACCGCACCGCAGCATGGAAATGTATATCGCGAGCCTCGAGCGGCTGATGGAGCGGACCGATTTCGACGGGATCTATCCCTCCCATGCGAAGGAAAAAGTATCGAGAAAAGTGATCCCGGAGCTCATCCGCGGCGCGAAAGCGGTACTGGCAGGAGAACTCAGGGGCGAGGAAACCGAAGTCCATGGGCAGGTGATCCGTTCGATCGATGTCGGCCCTGCCCGGTTCCTGTACCCGGTATGAATTGTCGTTGCTATCGCAGAAGGATCGCGGTCGCGATCGCGAAGAAGATCGTGATCGAGCATGCGTCTACGATCGTCGTGATCAGCGGTGACGCCATGAGGGCCGGGTCCAGGTGGAGCCGGGTGGCCAGAAGCGGCATCATCGAGCCGATCAGTTTGGCAAGCATGATCGTAAGCAGGAGCGAGAGCGATACCACCAGAGCGATGACGGCATCCTGATACATGATCATGATGCGGACGAAGTTCACGATGGCCAGCGTGAGACCGACGATGAATGACACGCGGAACTCCTTGAAAATGACCCGGAACACGTCGCGCAGATGGATCTGGTCCAGAGCAAGTCCGCGGATGATCAGAGTGGAAGCCTGGGAGCCGCAGTTGCCGCTGGTGTCCATCAGCATCGGGATGAACGCGACGAGCAGAGGGATCGCTTCGAAAGCATTTTCATAATGCGTTAAGATCATTCCGGTGAAGGTGGCGGAGATCATGAGGATCAGGAGCCAGACGATACGGTTCTTCGCGTGTTCGAAAACGGACGTCTCCAGATAGGTCTTCTCCGTGGGGACGATCGCGTTCATCTTTGCGATATCCTCGGTGGCCTCTTCTTCGATGACGTCGATAGCGTCGTCGACCGTAACGATCCCGACCATCATGCCGTCATTGTCCAGTACGGGAAGCGCCAGCAGGTCGTATTTTGCGAACAGTTTACCGACAGCTTCCTTGTCCGTATGGGTGGTAACGGTAATGAGCTCGGTTTCCATGAGCTCTTCCATCGTCTTTTCGTCGTCTTCGGTGAGCAGGTCCTTCGCCGTGACGATGCCGATCAGCCTGCGGTTCTCCAGAACATAGCAGGTGTAAATCGTCTCTTTATGAATCCCTATATGCTTGATCAGACGAAGAGCGTCGGCCACGGTGGTCGTTTTCTTGAGTGAAACGTACTCCGTCGTCATGACGCTTCCGGCACTGTCCTCCGGATAATTTAAAAGCTGGTTGATCTGCTGACGGCGGCTCGCGCTCACTGTTGTGAGTATTTTGGTTACCAGATTGGCAGGCAGGTCCTCCAGCATATCGACGGTATCGTCCAGATACATATCGTCGAGCATATCTTTCAGCTCTTCTTCCGTGAAGAGCTCGATCAGAGCAGTCTGAAGATTGCTGCTCATGTTTGCGAAGACTTCTGCTGCGTCGTCTTTGGGAATGAGACGGAAAGCCCGGACAAGGTCAGCTCCGTTGAGATCTTCCAGGAGAGCAGCAATGTCCACGGCGTTCATAACATTCAGGATGCTTCGAACGGCTTTGTATTCCCGCGCCGCAAGCAGGTCCATAAATACCTGATTGTCCATGAATCGGTCCTCTTTTCATTTGAAAATAATCATCGGAAAAACACGAGTGATAACTTCCTCCTGCGTCCACGCTGCTCACCTCCTTTTCGGACATAATTTTTTGAAGAATTCAAGATCCGAATTTCATTTTAGAAAAAATAGGGAGAATTGTCAATTATAACTCTTTTTTGACTGTTGCAATTCTGAAATGAATATGATATTATGTCATCCACAGGCGGCCCGTTCGGGCATTCTCAAAACGCCATTTCTGTTAATTCACATCTACAATCATTTCAAAAGGAGAATCAAGTCATGAAAAACAAGCTCAGATCTATTTTCACTCTCATTTTAACCATTGTCCTGTTATGTTCCGGGTTGGCCCGGGGATTCGGGAGCACGCCTGTCTTTGCGGCGGACGACATTGAAATCCCCTATTCGGGCGGGAGCCTGCTGTCGGGAAATGTGATCATCGACGCCGACCGTGTGGAACATCTGACTACGATCATCTGGTCGGGATCGACCAGCGGCGGAGAAATGTCGGTGACCGGATCCGTCTGGAAGGACGGATTTGACGCCGAGACCGGCCAGGGGCTGAAATATATTGACATCCCCGCCGGTGTGACGTCTTTTTCCGGCACCGCGGTCCT
>Ga0310690_10004847_pt1 | contig 18740 bp, 17 predicted proteins | sample AusTroGonzalo_MG_2_FD_207661 | JGI IMG/M metagenome (GOLD analysis project Ga0310690, IMG submission 207661) | Bovine rumen microbial communities from tropical cattle in Woodstock, Queensland, Australia - Gonzalo_04 (v2) (version 2) | ecosystem: Host-associated > Mammals > Digestive system >...
CCCACATAATGCGCCTGAATCGTCGGCAATTGAATTAACTTGTCTTTGGGACACTGGGGCTCAGTTCTCCGTGATAACTCCGCGCATCGCTGAAATACTTGGTCTGGATGCGGTTGATCTCAAGAAGGCATACACAGCAAACGGAATCTACGAGACCCCAGTCTACCGCCTTGACGTGATTTTGCCGACAGGGTATCGTGTGCGTGGGCTCAAGGTCTCGACTGGCGACCTTCTCGTATGCGACATGCTGATAGGAATGGACGTTATCAATTGTGGCGACTTTCTTGTCACCAACAAAGGCAAAACAGAATTCGCCTTCCGCATTCCCTCAGAGGGGGAATCACCATTGTAATGCTAATCGTAAACTGTACATGAAAGGAACGAAAGTCACGAAACAGTGAAACGGTCATAGGCGGGTCATCCTCCTTCGCTATCCTCCTTCGCCAAGGCTACGGAGGATGAAAAGCTTCGGAGGATAAATAGGCGGGGGCAATGCTCCGCCACGGTCGCCGCGCCGCAAGGCAAAGAGCGACAAGATGATTTAAGCAATGCTGCTTAGCAGTCGTCTCTGGAAATGTAGAGAGTTTCGAGGTTGACGACACTTAGCAGAGGAAACGTGCAAGCGTTTACCTCTCTTCGTGTTTCAACCAAGGCAATCTCTACAGCCTCCAGAGAGACACGAAGGGAGGTTTTTCATGCCCTCAAATCGTGCCAGACTGCTGACCAGCAAAGCGACACGGAACGAGGACAAGCCCGATCCTTGCGAAGTGAAACACCCATAGGGCACAAGGAAAATTAGTTATGAGACCATCATTCGATGCAGTTGAACTCGCAGCAATCGCGCGCATTGCCTTAAGCATGGCAGAAGCCGATGGGCATGTTGATCCTCGCGAATTAGATGCGATTGGAGGAGCTCTTAGCCAATACGGTGTTCCTCGAAATACCGCGTTAGCAATATGTGCAGCCGCAGTTACAGCAAATGAGGCAAATGCCATTGCTGTTGTAGCTGGCATGACCTTGCTCCAGAAGACAGATTTGATTGTTTGGCTATTGGCTGTAATAGTTGCCGATGGAGTTATTGCTGAATCAGAAATCGAAAAGTTTCGCAGCCTAGGCATAAAGTGTGGATTCCCAACTGATATAATGGAGGACGCTTTGCGAAAAGTCAAGCGGGATAATTTGCGAAAGGTCAATCGGGATAAGGAGAATGTCAGCCAACCCAAGCCAGCATCTTCGACCGGTAGCGGGTGCATGTTGCCACTGTTTGCCATCATAAGCGCATCTGTTTACGCTGCATACTGGATTTTCGCGTAATGAGGAGGTGAAGTATGATATGGGGTATCTGGATTGTAATAGCAATAGTTCTTGCACTAGTTGACAAACGGTTGTTGTTACTGGCTGCAATCATCTTTGGTGTCGGTCTTGGTTTGAACTGGTGGTGAATTGAAATGTCGGGAGTCGTGTAATATTTCCATTTGTGAAACAAGTAACAAGCCAAAAGTAAGGAGCAAATCATGAAGCGAATCATGCTGATGGGATTGGTTCTCGCACTTGCCGGGTGCGGCGCGAGCGAACCTTCCAATAGGTGCGGTACAAGCGAACCTTCCAATAAAGAAATAGCACAAGGAATGATACAAAGTTTCGTTCGTGAGACGGGGATACCGTCCAGCAATCTTAAGGCAAAGGCCAAAAAGATTGGGAATGGTCGTTGGGCTGTAAGCATGGAGGCAGAACGGTACAACGGCGAGCGAAGAACATTGAACGCAACCGCCGTTATGGACAAGAACGGCGATATTCACTACTATACCGACTGAAAGACCATTATTAAGCTAAGAAAAAATGAAAGGAACTTGCTATGGGGTTCTTATCTGCATTATTCACTAAGGCGGTCATGGTTTCGGCATCGCCATATGGTGACCGCAAGTTATGCCAATGTCTGCAAAGACGTGCAATCACAATCCTTAACAGGACGGGATATTCTACATACAGTGTGCTGTATACATTGGAAAACGACAAAGGCTTTTTCAACGACATCTTCTTGGTGTTCTGCGACCCAATGTATTCAGGATTGAAAGATACGGATGAAAGAGCATTCCTTCTATCCGTTGCAAGTACTTCCATGCTAGGTGGCATGTATGCCTACTTTTGCGCAAAGATAGTGCAAAAGCCTTTATATGGGGACTATAACGAGGTAATGTCACGGTTCAAGAATTATGGGCCACTACCATGTGTCATGCGATTCATCCAGCATGCATTCGATCACAATTCGCAAGAGGAATTGTCGGAAGTGATTGATTATGTCGTTGAAGGCATTGATGACATCACCGCCTCTTGTGACGGTGAAAAACTTCGCACGGTGGCTCGTGTCATGTATGATACGGGGATGACAATGGGGACTTACTTTCTTCACTAACAATAGTCAAACAAAATGAGGGCGTAATAGCGCTGAAAGGATTTGTCTTATGAAAAAACTAATAGGCTGGGGAATTGCGATATTAGTAGCAATATTTCTTTTAAGAGGATGCCTCCAGTCTGAACGACGAGCAACTGTATATGCAATCGTAGAAAATCGATCTGATTATAAGATGGGCAGTGCCTATGTCAATGAAGATGTAACTTACTTCTCATATACTACAAAACGAGGAAAGGTTCGCGGTTTTTCCGTTGAATGGAAAGATGGGAAGCCAATTGTTGTTGAAGTTCCCTTGTAAACGGTAGAATAGAATGCATTGTAGCGTGATATACACCTGACACCGCATACTGCGCATAAAAATGGAAGGTTCAATATGATTTGCAATAATAGTTAAGGAGATTATATGATGCGCAAGGTGCGTAAGATCTCGCCGTTAGCGACGAGTAAGAAACGGGAGGAGTCAAGACGATGTGTCATATCTTTAATCAAACGAAGTTCAATATTAGAGCAAGGCATTTGTCGCAGTCTCTTCTGGTGGCTTGCGGGATTGTCTGTTGTCATGGGTGCGGAATAAAGGTAGACAATGAGAACCGTGCTACGTTGCCTGAGGCTTTCGCGCATGAGCGCCGCGCGACGCTTGTCACGGACGCGTGGGGCGGGATGCGCGTTGACTGGACAGCTGTCGCTGATTGGCCAACAGGCAATTCGTCGGTTGCAAAGGCCGTGCAGGTGTGGATCGGCAAACGTTTAAGGAATTATCGCAAGGAGCAATTCGACGGCGACACTTCGGACTGGGACGCCATGACACGCTTTTATGGAAAGCAGTTTCTTGCCGATAACGGCTCAAAGGATATCGAAAAGGAGTGGCGCACTGCAACGGATGAACCTCTCGCTGGCGAGCCAGACGTCAAACCTGGAGCAGATGTCTTCATTGAAAACGAATCGCGATGGTTTTGCCGCCACTCCGCTATCATTGAATACGAGGACGAGCTTATCGTATCTTACCGTGCTGGATTTTATGGCTACTTTGTCAGAAATGTGACGAGCGCGGCATACGTCAAGTGTGCGACATTCCGCAAAACAGACGGTAAGATGCTTGGCTGGGACGCCTTTGCTGACACCAATGCTGTATTTGAATTGGTTCGGGAGTTGGCAAAGGTTGAGTTCAAGGATGGTGCCGACTATGCCGGAGTTGGCGTCGTCCCTGTGCCTAGCGCTCCACTCTTCGCAAAAGACGGATTCTGGTTATTCTGGGGCGACTACGCCATTATTGAAGGACATCCGTACGAAAACAATGATGAATTTCCTTCTTTATTCGTCCCGTGGGGTGACCCCTCTTGCGGTGGACGCCTCTCCGGCAATCGTGAAGCCGTTGAAAACATGCTTACTCATGAGTCAAAGTCCAATCTCGGACTTGTTAAGTAAAGATCCAATCATTGACTTTGAATAACCGATCGAGTTCAACGTTGTCCTTGACCTCGATCCAGACCGAGTCGTCTAGATCGCCCTTGCCGAAGACCTTGTAGGTGCGCGAAGCGGAAGTCGGCATAAAACTCACCGACAGGAATTATGGTACAATACGCGGCATGGACGAGTTCTCGCAGGACAATCTTGCCGCCGCCTTTGCCGAAAACAGGCAAAGGCTTACCTCGCTTGCCCAGAAAAGGCTCAATCCGATTCTGCTCAAAAGGATGAGCGTGGAAGACGTCGTATCGGAAACATACGTCAATGCGGCAAAGCGGCTCCCCTACTTCGCCGCGCATGACGACGTGCCCATCTACTACAAGCTGCGGACGATACTTCTCCAGACGCTCGCCGACATCGAGCGACGCAACCTCAAAGCGCAAGGGCGCGACGCATATAAAGAATTGAGAATGGAAAATGGAGAATGTAAAATTGACGATGGTGACGGAAGCTCCGACGGTGATGTCTGCGTAGGAGAGCTGCCGGCCGACATCACGTCGCCCGCCTCTCGCGTAGATCGCGACGAACGCCATGCAATCCTTCGCCGCGCACTCGCCGCGATGCCAGAGAACGACCGCGCGATCCTCGTCATGCGACACTTCGACGGCATGGGCAACTCCGAATGTGCCGCCGCGCTTGGTCTTACTGAAAAGGCAGCGTCGATACGCTACGTCCGGGCTTTGGAACGTCTGCAGCAAAAACTCGTGGAGGTCTCATGCTTCAGGAAGAACTGACTGTAGACCTGCGCCATCTTGCGGCGGAACTTGACGAACTCGGCGAGAACGAGAACTCGCATATTCCTTCGTTCCCGTCGATTCCCGACTTTGAACCAGTTTCCCTTCTCGGCATCGGCGGGATGGGCGCGGTTTACGTGGCGCGGCAGATTTCGCTTGGGCGCGATGTCGCGGTAAAGGTCGTGCCGTCGCGCGGAACTCTGCCGGAAGAGGCGCGGACAGTCGCGCAACTCCACCACCCGAACATAGTGCAGGTCTATTCGGCAGGCGGCGACGCAGAAGCGGCTTGGTTCGCGATGGAGCTCGTCAACGGCGAGAGCGCAGACAGGCGCACGTTCTCGTCGATTGAGGATGTGGCCCGTCTTGGAATTGCCGTAGCAGAAGCCCTCGCATACGCCCATCGATGTGGGATTCTCCACCGCGACGTGAAGCCCTCCAACATCTTTGTAGGCGAAAGCGACATGGTGAAGCTTGGCGACTTCGGGCTTTCCTGTCTTGCCGCCGACGGCGTAAATGACAAGAGCGGCACGGAACGCTACATGGCACCAGAAGTGCTGGACGGCGGCGAGGTTTCCGAGGCAAGCGACCAGTATTCGCTTGGCATAACTCTGCGCGAGCTGGCTGAAGGCGTTGGCTCTCCATCGTCCGACTTTACCGCGATTTGCGCCAAGGCCGCCGCGCACAACCCATCCGACCGCTACGAAAACGTCGAGGTGATGCTTGCCGACCTGCGCCGCTTCCTCGCGCACGAGCCTGTCATTGCCAATCCACCGTCTCCCTTGCGCCGCTTTCGCCTTTTTGCGCGTCGTAATCCGTTAGCCGCATTCGGAACCGTTGCGGCGGCAATCTGCCTCGCGGCGTTTGTCGCTGCACTCGCAGTCGGGTATATCAAAACCTCACAAGCGCTGGAGGCAACGCACCAGGAGGCAGCGCGCGCGGCGCAATCGCTCGCCGCGACGATGACAAACTTCGACAGGGGAGAGCGAGATCCTCGCGACACGGAGCTTCGCCGCGCCCAGGAAGCCGCCGAGGCGCTGGCGGCGAGATTCCCGGACGACGAGACAATCAAGGCATCCGTCGAGGCAATCCGTAAAGCCCGCGAACGCCGCGCAGCACTTCCCAAGCGCCCCCGCCGCATCAACGGCTACCGATAGCCTCGCTCGTTTTGTCTTCAATATTCCCGTTTTGATCCCCGCACCCTTGCGCGCAGAGCGTAGATTTGGTATATTATACGCACGTTTAAAACAGTAGTTTAAGATGGACACGACAAAAGAGAGCATCATGGCCGTTGCAATGCGGCTGTTTGCAGAGAAAGGTCTCAAGCTTGTGACCGTGCGGGAGATATGCAAGGCGGCGGATGTAAACGTCGCCCTGGTCAACTACCACTTTCGCAACAAGAACGGGCTGTACCAGGCGTGCATAGAACGGCTGTTCCACGAGAACACGGGCGACGAGCTTTGCGCGATCGACGCAGGCGTGTCTGACGCGCGCTCCTGGCGCGAGGCCGTGCGCGGCTGGATATTCGGCGTTTCGCGGGCATTGTGGACCTCCCAAGGCGGCATTTCGCTGGCGGCGGGTTTCTTCCGCCAGGAGATGGTCAATCCCTCCTCGATGTGCAGTCTTGTGCGCGAACGGTATGTCGTCCCGGTGCAGAACAGCCTGCGGCGGCTCATCGCTATGGCCGTTGACGACGTTCACGAGCAGTATCGCTGGGCCGATTCGATCTGGTCGCAGCTTTGCGCATATGTGCTGAGGGATTCTTTGTGGAATCCGCTCTTTCGCCCTGTGGACGTCGAGGCGGAGGACTGGAGCGAATCGGTTGCCGATTTCGTATATCGGCAGGTCGTGGCAGGCATGAAGTACAGGGCAAGGCGGCGCGCGCGCTGAACGGAGGCTGGCGGCATGATTGGACGATTGTCTCTGTTGGCTCTGGGAGCCGTGGTATTGTCGGGGTGCACGAATCCCGATGCCGCGTATCGCGAGGATGCTGCGCATGTGTTCAGGACAAACCTTGTCGACGAGACGGAACGGGTGCTTGCCGAGGCGGGAGGCGTGCTGACGCTCTCGAATGCGCTTGAGCTCGCGCACACGCGTTCGCTCAAGCTGGCGCAGCAGGACCTTGAGACAAAGCTCGCGCGCATAAACCGCGCGACGGTGTTTTCGGCGTTCCTGCCGACGGTCGGGCTTTCGGCCAACGGCCTGCTTGCCGACGGCGGCGTCTATGACGTGCCGAGTCTCGGCGACTTCGAGAGCAACAGATTGCGGGTAAAGTCCGCGTCGCTTATGGTTGTCCAGCCGGTCTTCACGCCCGTTGCGTGGGTGATGTTCGCCGAATCGCAGTACGGCGTGCGCATAAAGGACATCGTGCGGGAGCGAGCGGAACAGCTCCTGGACGTGCAAGTCGTCGCGCTTTTCTACCAGACGGCCGTCGCCGAGCGCCGAGTCGAAACCGCTGCGCGCCAGCTTGAGAGCGCCCACGCCCTGACGAACCGGGTGGTGCGGCTTGCATCGGAAGGGTACGCGACACAAGCCGACGCGGCCCGTGCGAAAGCTCGCTGCGTGCTGGCCGAAACCTCGCTGGACGCGGCTCATGACGATGTTGCGGCGGCACGGGAGGAACTGGCGGGGATCTTGCGCCTATGGCCGCTTGCGAAGTTCAAGGTTTCCGGCGAATCGCTTCTGTCGCTGCCGCAGCTTCCCGAGAAACGCGTCGAGGAATGGGTTTGGGACGGGCTTCTCGCGCGCAAGGATCTCGCGGCCGGCGACCAGACGCTGGAACTGCGCAAGGCCCAGGTCGTCGAAGCGTTGGCGGGATTTCTCCCGAATGTCGTATTGGGCGGCGGCGGACTGTCTGGCTCGATCGAGGATGTTGCGGTTCGCGGATGGGCCGGCTCGCTGATGGGGACATGGGCCATTTTTGAAGGCTTCCGCACGGTGCAGCAGTACCGTGCCGCGCGGGCGACGCGCGAAGCGGAGTTCAAGCTGCAAGAGGAACGCATGACGGCCGTCGTTATCGCGGTGGCGGACAGTTGGCGGCAGCGGCGCCTTGTGCGCCAGAAGGCGACGGCTGCCCGCGCCTGGGCCGAGGCCGCGCGTCTCGACTACGAAGCGGCGGCACGGCGTTACGAGGACGGAAACGAAACTCTTTCGTCCGTTCTGGACAAGTTGGCGACCAGCGAGGATGCAGAGACGAAGCTTGCGGAATCTGCCTACGGAGAGGCGATGTCCGACATCCTCCTCCGCCAGGCAGTCGGAATCGACGTGATTGAGAAGGAGAAGAAATGAAAATTCAGTTGATGAAATGGGGCGGGATGCTGGCGCTAGCAGTGGCGACGGGGTGCTCCGAGCAGGTTGCGGAACGCCCGGAGACGCGCCCCTTGGTGCGAGTCGGCGCGGCGCGGCAGGGTGTGATGTTCGTCGATGCGCTGCGCGTGCAGGGCGCGGTGCGGGCGAAGGACGCGGCGGGCGTCTCTGCGCGCATTCCTGGCACGATCGATGCCGTCTTCGTGGACGAGGGCGCGCGCGTGAAGAAGGGCGACGCGCTCTTTCAGGTGGACCGGCAGAACCTCGAGAACGCCGTGCGCGCGGCGAAGGACGACCTTGCGATGGCGAAGGCAAACCTTGCGCAGGCGGAGGCGACGGTCGGCAAGGCCAAGCTGGACGCCGAACGCATGGCACGGCTCTTCGAGGGCGCTGCCGTGACGAAGGACGTGCTGGAAAAGGCGCAGGTCGCGGCAAAGTCGGCCTCTGCCGCATTCGAGGCGGCACAGGCGACGGTCACGAAGGCCGAGACGGGCCTTGCCGTAGCCGAGAAGAACCTCTCCGACTCGTGCGTGCGCGCGCCATACGACGCCATCGTGACGCGCAAGCACCAGAACGTCGGCGACTACGTCGGCCCGGGCAAGTGCGTCTTCGCCGTTGAGAACCCGTCGGTCTACGAGATCTCCTTCTCGCTCAACGCCGCGCACTTCGCGCGCGTGAAGCCCGGCGAAACGACTGTGCGACTGGAGAGACCTTTGGCAGGGGTGCGCGATCTTGCAATCACATACCGTGCGCCGACGGTGAGCGCCGTCACGCGGACGTTCGAGGTGCGCGCGCAACTGCCGCGCACCGACGACGTCGCCGCCGGGATGTTGCTGGACGGCGAGATCGTCTTCGCCTCGCATACGGGGCAGGGTGTTCCGTCATCCGCCGTCGCGGACCGCGGCGGCTCGGATGCCGTCTTTGCGGTTGAGGACTGCAAGGCCGTGCGCATTGCGGTCGAGGCCGGGCTCGAGACCGACGGCTGGCGCGAGATCGTTCGCCCGACGCTGGGGCCCGAGAAGAAGATAATTCTAGAGGGCATGCTGCTCGTGAACGAGGGCGACGAGGTGAGGACGCAAGATGTTTCTCTCTGATACAGCCATCCGCCGCCCGGTCCTGACGCTCGTAGTCCTGATCGTGCTGATGCTCTTCGGCACGCTCGCGACGCGCAACATGGGAATTGACATCGTGCCGAACGTCGTCGTGCCCTACGTGTCGGTCATCGTCGTATATCCTGGCGCATCGCCCGAGGAGATCGAGACGTCCGTCGCGCGCCCAATCGAGGACGCCGCAGTGCAGGTTGACGGCCTCAAGCACATGACGACGACGTGCGCGAACAACTTCTGCCAGGTCATGCTCGAGTTCAACCTCGACGTCGACCAGAACGTCGCGGCGGACGACATCCGCGCGAAGATCGCGGTGATAGAAGGGGACTTGCCGAGCGGTGCCGAGAAGCCTCAGGTCCAGAAGTACGACGTGAACGCGATCCCGGTAGTCACGCTCGCGCTGACTGGCGAGCAGTCGGTCGACGAGCTCTACGACTACGCGGACGACCGGCTTTCGGGGCGGCTCTCGACCGTCGCGGGCGTCGCCTCTGTGGAGCTGATAGGCGGGGAGGAGCGGGAGGTCGTCGTGACCGTCGACCGCGCGAAGCTCTCGGCCTCCGGGCTCACGCTCGCACAGGTCGTGGAGGCGGTCGGCAAGGGCAACCTCAAGATCCCGTCGGGACAGGTCTCGGACCATGCGCGCGAGTTCTCCGTGATGTTCGACGCCGAGGCGCGCGGCATCGAGGACCTTGGACGGATCGAAATAGGAACCGTGCGCGGTACCCGGCTCTACCTTCGCGACGTCGCGACGTTTGCATTCGGCACGAAGCGCAAGGAGTCGATAGCTTCGTTTGACGGACGTCCCGCAGTACTGATGCGCGTGACGAAGCGCGGCGAGGCGAACGCGGCCAAGACGGTGGACGGCCTCTGCAAGATGTACGATCTGCTTGTCGGCGAACTGCCGGGCGGCATGAAGCTCGACTGGGTTCGCGACGACGGCGCGTATGTCGCCGCCACGGTGAAGGGCGGCGTGGACGCCATCTGGCAGGGCGTGCTTCTCACGGGCTTTGTCCTCATCCTGTTCCTCGCGGACTGGCGGATGGCGATGACGGCGTTCGTCTCCATCCCCGTCACGATCGTCATCTCGCTCGTCGCATTTTCGCTCTTTGGCTACACGGCGAACATCATCACCATGAACGCCGTCGGCATTTCGGTCGGCATTCTCGTTGCGAACTCGATCGTCGTCCTTGAGAACATCGCCCGCAGGAATGGAGACGCCGCGCGCGGTGCAGGAGAGGTCGCTCTCGCGGTCGCAGCGTCGGCGCTCACGAACATCGTCGTGTTCCTGCCGATTGCGACGATGCGGACGATGGCGGGGCGCTTCTTCGTGCCGTTCGCAATCGTGGTCACGGCCTCGACGTTCGCCTCGCTTCTCGTCTCGTTTACGCTGACGCCGATGATGGCGGCAAAGCTCGGCAGGCGCGGCGAGGGCGTCAATCGCCTGATGGCGAAGGTCATTATGCCGTGGACATGGCTGTACGGGCGGCTTGAGCGCGGCTACGCCACGTCGCTGGGGGCGGTTCTGCGCCTTCCGAAGGTGTCGATTGCCGTCTTCTCGGCATTGACGGTCGCGGGGTTCATGTTCTTTGGCCCGAGGGTCAAGTCTGACTTCGTTCCCGTTTTCGACAAGGGCGAGCTATCCGTCAAGCTCGAGTATCCGGCCGACATCACGCTTGAGCGCGCGGCGGAACGCACTCGGGAGATCGCCGCGAAGCTGGCAGACGTGCGGAACGCTGCCGGCGAGCGGCTTGTCCTGCGCCACACGGTTTCCGTCGGCAAGACGCAGGGCATACTCGGGCAGGTTGGCCGCGGCGCCCATCTCGCCCAGGTCGATTTCGTGATCCGGCCGATGACCGAGCGTCGCGAGACGATCTCCGACGTCTCGGCCTTGATGCGCGCCATGTTGAACAATGAGCCTGACGTACTTGCCTCCGTGCTTGTGCCGTCTGTAGTCGGCGGCGCGGCCCAGTCTATCCAGGTGAAGCTCATGGGCGAGGACCTGTCCGTGCTGGACAAGGCGTGCCTTGCCGTTTCGCAGGACCTCAAGGCGTCCGACATCGCGACGGACGTGGAGAACAACGTGCGTGCCGGGCGTCCCGAACTGCGCATCCGTCCGAACCGCGCGGTGGTCAACGACCTCGGCATGACGCCATATCTGCTGGGTCTCAACCTGCGCGCCTCGCTTGCTGGCCTCACTCCGGCGACGTTCTCGGCGGGCGAGCGGAGCTATGACATCCGCGTGCGCTACGACGAGACCGACGGCGTTCGCCGGCTTGCCGAGCAGAATTTCCCCGGACCCGAGGGCCGTCCGTTCACTCTTGGCGCCGTCGCCGAGGTGACGCGGTCCGTCCAGCAGGTGCAGATCGTCCGCAGCGAGAAGCGGCGCTCGACGATTGTGTATGCGAACAGCGCACCGGGGCACGGCATGGGCGAAGTGACGGAACGCGCGCTCGCGCGGGCCAAGGAGGAGCTTCCCCGCGGCTACACTGCGTCGCTCGGCGGAGAGTCGGAGTACATGGACGAGGCATTTGCGGAGTTCGGGCTCGTCACCGTCGTTGCGATTGCGCTCACCTACCTGCTCCTGGCGGCGATCCTCGAGTCGTGGGCGATGCCGTTCGTCATCCTCTTCACGATTCCGTTCAGCTACCTCGGCATCTTTGCGGCCGTGGTCATCGCGCACCAGACGCTTTCGATCTTCGGGCTCCTCGCCGGCATCATGCTCGTCGGCGTCGTCGTCAACGCGGCGATCCTGATAATCGACGCCTGGCGGCAGACGGGGGACGTCATGGCGGCGGCGACAACGAAGTTCCGTCCCGTCCTGATGAGCTGCGCGGCGGCGCTTGTCGGCATGATGCCGATGGCTCTTGGCGGCGGGCTCGGCAGCGAGCTCCGGCAGTCGATGGGCGTTGGCTCCGTAGGCGGCATCCTCGTGTCGACTCTCGTCTCGCTCTATTTCATTCCTGCCCTCTGCGCCTGCTTCCGGCGTGCCGTCGGCAGATGACAGCCGTGCCATGGTGCAATTGACCGGCAATCTGCCGATGTGATATACTACCCGTTTAATGACATTTGCGAACCGCAAGTTCATCGGTTTTCTTGGCGCGGCGACGATTGTTATCGCCGCCGAGTATGTTCTTGTCCTGTCCGACAGCGTGATTGCCGGGAGGATGATCGGCGAGAAGGCGCTTGGGGCGATGAACATGCTCATGCCCGTGTTCATGCTGACGAGTTTCTTCACGTGGCTGCTGGCCGTCGGCACCTCGATCGTATACTCCGACGCGATGGCGCGAACGCAAAAGGACCGCGCGGCGAATATCGCAGGGCAGGGGCTTGTCGCCTCGGTTGTGCTTGGACTTGCGCTGTGCGTCGCAATACTTGCGTTGAAGAGCCCGTATCTTGCCTTCATGGCGCCGGACGCCGACACTACTGAATGTGCGGCGGGCTACCTGAAGTGGTATCCGGTAGTCGCAGCTCTCGAGGCCGTCGACCTTGTCCTGCTGTATCTTGTCTATACCGACGGAGGCGAGATCTGCTGCACGGTGTCCTACTGTCTGCAGGTAGTCGTGAACCTTGCGCTTTCCTACGGGCTGTGCGCCGGCGTCTGCGGGATGCCGAAGCTCGGCATGGGCGGAATCGCGATTGGCACGGCGATTGCATATCTGTCGGGCATGGTGATGCTTCTGCCCCGGATCCTGTGCGGCAAGAGATGCGGACTTCGCTTTGTCCCGAAGTTGCTGCCGCGAGACATCGTCCGGTCGCTGACGTTGAGCTTCGGCGATGCTTCGTCCGGGCTTTTCCAGGCGCTTCTGTTCTTCGTTACCACCAAGTACCTGATCGTCACGTGGGGGTCCGGCATACTTCCGGTCGCGACCGTGGTGTTTTTCATAATCCGGCTTTCCCTGTTTTTCAACGGCGTCGGGATTGCCCTCCAGCCGATGGAGACAGTCTACTACGGAGAGGGCAACACGACGGCGATAAGAAGGCTGATCAGCTTCGCGGCGGGCGTATCGGTCTTCGAAGGGCTTTTCCTCACGGCCGTCGTGTTCATCGGGCCCGAACTCTTCGCGGAGATGGTAGGCATAGAAGATCCGGCGCTGGTCGGCGATGCAAGCCGCGCGGCGAGGCTGACGGTGGTCGGGCTTGCCGGATATGCGCTTACGTACATGCTGAATTCGCATTACCAGTACATTGGACGCCCCGGCCGTTCGGTCGCGCTGACGGCACTTGCCTTTTTTGCCGTTCCCGTAGCTCTGCAGATCGTGTTCGCGGGAGTGCTTGGCATGAACGGCGTCTGGGTTGCCCTTGCGGCCGGACCGACGATTACCGTGGCGGTGTTCTTTGCCATGTCGTCGATACGTCGGGCAAGATCCTGTGCCCGCGGCAAGGAACCACTGGTCTGGTCTGTCGAAGCTACCGATCCCGCAGCCTGCGCCAAGATCATAGCGGTGGTCGGGAAGGCTCTTCCCGCCACGATTCCCGCGGAAACGGCAATGCATGTCGTCGACACGTTGAAGCGCGCCCTGAAGCACATTCGCGAACGGAACGGAGGCCGCCGGCGCATACAGGCCGAGATCACCGTGAAGCCGGACGACAACGGCGTCAGGCTCATAGTCAGGGACGACGGCCGGTACCTTGCGATTGCCGCGCCGGAGTGCTCGACCATGCACCTGCCGGCCTCCGGGTTCAACCGCAACATATTCATCTTCGCCTTGCCCAAGGACAAGTTCGAGAGCAGGTACGAGATTCTTCGCGGCAACGACGTGACCCTTGCGGAAATCAGGGACGTTGTTGCGCTTGACGACCGGAATTTCGATGCCTGCTACCATTCTACGCCGGAACAGAACTGGGAGCTGTTCAAGACCAACCGCGAAAGCGGTTTCGTGGTCCGCGACCGCGAAACGGGCCGTCTTGTCGCCTACACCATGCTTCTGCCGGTAACGGATTCGACATATCTGCGAATTCGCAAGGGCGCCTTCGTTGATACGGAGCTGACGCCCGACATGGTCGTAAGATACGACGCTCCCGGGATATACCACCTGTATTTCACGGGCGTTGTCGTCCATCACGACCACCGGAGCGTGAGAATGGTGATGGCGATGTTCAATGCGATGATCTACGACTTCATAGACCTGGCCAAGCGGGGGATTTTCATAGACCGCATGATTGCAGACGTGGTCACGTCCGACGGCAGGAAGTTCTGCCGGTTCTTCGGCCTTGACAAGGTATGCGAGTCAAACCACCATTCGACGATATACGAAGTCCTGACCCTGCCGCCAAGGTTCCGCATGACCACGCCTTCCACCCGCCGCCTCGAGGAAGTCTACAAGGGGCTTCAATGATCCGGCCCTGCGGTTTTGCGACTTTTGCAATTGTCCGCGCGGCTCACTTCTTCATCAGCTTGAATATCCTGCCGAGGCCCTTGCGGGCGAGGGCGCGCAGCGCGTCAAGCGACTCCTCGGTGAACGGCTTGTGCTCTGCCGTTCCCTGTAGCTCCACGTAGCGTCCGTCGTCCGTCATCACGACGTTGAGGTCGACCTCCGCCGTCGAGTCGTGCACGTAGTCGAGGTCGAGCGTCGGCACCCCGTCGCAGACTCCGACGGAAACGGCGGCGACGCGGTGGACGATCGGGTTTTCGGCGAGCGTCCCGTCGGCGAGCATCTTCGCGACGGCGTCCTCCAGCGCGACCATTCCGCCGGTGATCGAGGCGCAGCGCGTCCCGCCGTCGGCCTGCAGTACGTCGCAGTCTATGGTGATCTGCCGCTCGCCCAGCTTCGACATGTCTACGGCTGCGCGGAGCGAGCGCCCGACGAGGCGCTGTATCTCCGTCGAGCGCGCGTCCATCTTCAGCTTCTTGATGTCGCGGTCCTTGCGCCCGCCGCCCGTGGAGGACGGCAGCATGGAATATTCTGCCGTAACCCATCCGCGCCCCGAGTCCTTGAGGAAGGGCGGAACCTTTTCCTCGACGCTCGCGGTGCACAGCACCCATGTGTCGCCCCACTTGACGAGCACGCTTCCTGCGGCGTGCTTCGTAAAGTTCCTGACGAACTCGATTTTCCTCAGCTGGTCGCTTTTCCGCTTCATGTCCGCTTCCCTTGCCTTTCGATAGCTTTTACACCGCCTTCAGCACCTCCGCGACGGGCTTGCGCGGGTTCTTGAAGTACGGCTGGGCGGACTTGCCGACCGCGATGACGGACATCAGCACCTCTTTCTCGGGGATGCCAAGTATCGACTTCACCTTCGCCGTGTCGCGGATGCCCATGATGAGCGAGTCCCAGCCGTGGTTCTTCGCCGCGAGGACAAAATAGGAGGATGCGAGCCCGCAGTCGTACGCGCCCCACATGTCGCCAAGTTCGTCCGCAGGCGTGTCGCCCATGTAGCCGCTTTCGCCGGGAACGAAGGTGACCGCGACCAGCGCGGCGGCGTTTGCGGAGCTTGCCGCGTTGAACGACGGAAGCGCGTCGCCCCATATCTTCGCCTTGGCGTCGTCGCCGATGGCCGCGTAGTACCGCGTGGTCTCGGTGTTCTTCCAGCTAGGGGCGTTGAGCGCCTCTTCGACGATCTTCGCCATCTCGTCCCTGGAGATTTCCGCCTTGGCGTACTTCCGCACGCTGCGGCGGGCCTCGATCAGTTCGCTGAACTTCATGTCCATTCTAGCCTCCTTGCTGTTTTCCACGTTGGAGCATCCGACGGCGCAGGCCGCCGCCGCGGCTCCCGCCGCGCACGACGCCTCCTTCATAAATGTACGACGTGTAGTCATGGGTTGATGCCGTAATTATACCATATTTCTTGTGGCGATTGCTCACATTCATTTGAAATGGGTACATCCGCAAATCGTGCATGCGCGTATGCATGGCAATGGCGCTGCGTGGCGGTGCTCGCCCGACCCGCATTTCGCGGGCGCCCCCGACAGATTTTTGACGCTCGCGCATAGCGCTCGCCTGTGCGTACGGGGGTCAAAAATCCATCGGACCCGCGAAAGTGCTCTCGTGCGACACCGCCTCTCCGCGCCACAAGCGGCGCAATGCGCCTCTATTTTCTAAATGTGGCGAATTCGCCATAATTACAACGCCATCTAGGTGCGCATCGTAGTTGCACCAAAATTACTTGTATGGGCCAAGAAACTTATCGCCATTGAAATGAACCATGTGTGTTGGATTGTCGGCCACCCAAGTTTCGGTCTCCCATGCGACATCAGGTGCAAAGCGGGCGAAAGTTCGCTTGTTCGGGAACGCCGAGATGTAAACATTGTCGCCTTTAGCCGAGGCAAATAGTTCTGCAAGCTCAATGCGACGCTTTGAATCAACAGGACCGTGCGAAGTTACAGACTCGACAAGCACAAGCCATTTTTTATCAGGAAGCCACAAAATGACATCTGGCATCTTGCCGTGCTCTTCGACTGAAAGACCAATCTGCGACGCAAGCTCCTTGTCGAAGAAACCCCACTTTTCCCCTGTGTCGCCTATGTACACAAGTGTTGCACCAGGGAGAAACCTAGGCGCCATTTCCTCGATTATCGCTCTTATAAGCTCGTTGTGCTTTCCGGGAGACAGCGTAATTTGCGATCCATTACGTACTTTCACCCGCACCATGTCCATATGCCGCTCTTTCGCATATTGCGCGGCAAGCGTCGAGGCAGTACTTTTGAATGCCATCAGATTCTTCGTCCATGTCCGGCCACCATACGATTTTATTACGGCAATCGCGGCAGGAGAAATCTGATATACTGCTTTGGGGCTATTCGTTGGACGGTCTGGCTTGTCGGGATTGTAAAGAGCAATTCCTGCCTGTACCATCTGGTGCATGCTGAAACGGCGGAATGTCTCTCGTGTATTGGGGGCATAATCTTTGCTGTAATGCTCCCGTGCAAAATCCATCATTGGCGTGATACCGATAAGCGGAGATTCAGAATCGCGCCAAGTTTTGTCCGGCGTAGCATTGAGCAACGCAAGAAGGCAATAGGCGGTGCGTTCGTTTATTTGCGCACGGGGAAGTCCGAACTGCCCAAGGATATCTATTGCCTCGGCGATCTTTTTCTTGGCCTTGCCATCATTTGCCATTTGCCACCTCCATCGCTATCTTGTCGAATGTCTCCTGCGACCATTCACGTTCCACCTCAAGCATCCGGCCCATATTGGACAATTGCTCGGCTGTTGGATATGGTAGATTGCGTAAATCGGTTGCATTGACCTGCGTATGCCCGCTGAAAAGGCGGAACTTGCCATCAAGCCATGTTGTGTTCAACCATACAGTCAACCCATGGGCCATGTGCTTGTCGAGACCTCGCTTGCCCTGCATGAACACATTGAGGTGGTTTTCAAAGGCAATTTCTTTGCTCGTAAAATCATCAGGCGTTACGATTGACGCAACAAGACGGCGCTTCTCTTCTTTTGCCGAGAACCTCTTTACGACCACATAATATCCTCGAGGCAGAAAAAGCTTTGCGGTTGCATCGGTGCGCATTATGGCATTAGGTCGCTTTGATTCAACGGGCCAGCGAACGCGCCCGCCCTTGAAGTGCACAGGATAGAGAAGCGGAATTGCGCCCGTTTCGTAATTCATTCGCAGCTCGTTCTTCGCCCTGAAATCCACTACCGCTCCGGTGGACGCTTGAATGCCGATGTCTTTCAGCGAAGATAGCATCCTGTCCAACGCGTTGCTCGACTTGATTTCCTCGTATGGCGGAATATTGATGTACTTTTCTTGATCCGACGGATTGACTATGGCGGAGAAGGGTACGCGTCGTGACTGTATGCCCTTAAGCGAACCATCCTTCGAGTATGTTAGCAGAACATCGCCCTGGGAAACGTTCTTGCGCATCATTATTATGATGTTTTCCTGCAAGACCGATTCATCCTTGAACGCTGTATTTCGGCTGTCGAACAGATGAATTCTCTCAATTGTGCAACGTTCAAGCAGAAATTCGCGAAACGGCTTGTAGTAGACACCGTTACAGAAACTGCGCGGTACGATTGCGACAATGTATCCGCCATCAACGGTAGAGACAATTGCCGCGCCCATGAACGCAGTGTAGAGATTGACGGTTTCAAGTCCAAAAGACTTTGTCGCTTCACGTTCGCGGGACGCGGTGCGAATTTTCTTGTACGGTGGATTCATTATCACATGTGTATATCCCGGACTGTTGCCGTTCGACACTGCTGTGGCTGTTGCAGAAAGAAAGTCTCCGTTTATTACGTTGACATTGCATTGTTCGCCATTGAAACAGCCAGTGAGGTTCTCTCTTAGCTGACCAACAATAGCTTTGTCTATTTCGTAGGCATCGACAGAAATTGAATCAACATCCCACTTCTCAGATACAATGCGCTCCGCTAGCGCACAGGAAAGGCTGCCTATCCCCGCGCCAGGATCGAGGACTCGGATGTTCCCCGTTGCTTTTGGAAAGAGCGATGCCATGAAATCGGCGATACGTCCAGGTGTGAAATACTGTCCAAGTTCTTGCTTGATAGCTGGCGGCGTTTCATTGGCGTGCGTAATACGTTGGTGTTCCAGTTGTTCTCTGAGAGGCCGAACTTCGGTTAGCGCAAGCGCGACAACACACAACATCGTCCGCCCGTTGAGGCGGCTACGTATTGAGGCTACACTCGTTCGTCTATGTTCTCTCAATCGCATTGTTACATATTGTACACGACGTATATTATACCAAATCCTTGCCCTTAATGGTGGAAGGTGATGTTGTACTTTTCGCTCGCGTTTGGTGGAGCATCC
>Ga0310690_10004849_pt1 | contig 18733 bp, 20 predicted proteins | sample AusTroGonzalo_MG_2_FD_207661 | JGI IMG/M metagenome (GOLD analysis project Ga0310690, IMG submission 207661) | Bovine rumen microbial communities from tropical cattle in Woodstock, Queensland, Australia - Gonzalo_04 (v2) (version 2) | ecosystem: Host-associated > Mammals > Digestive system >...
GTAACCGTCAGAGTCTGACATGGTCATGGGGATAGCACCCAGCTGCAGACACTTCTCAGCAGCATACTGTGCTACGTTACCTGCACCAGAGATCAGTACCTTCTTGCCCTTCAGCTCGATGCCGCGAGTCTGCAGCATAGAAACGAGGAAGTAAACGGTACCGTAACCGGTAGCCTCAGGACGGATGAGTGAACCACCGAACTGGATGCCCTTACCGGTGAGCACGCCCTGGAACTGGTGGGTGAGCTTCTTGTACTGTCCGAAGAGGTAACCAACCTCACGGCCGCCTACGCCGATGTCACCAGCGGGAACGTCCTCGTCGGGACCGATGTGACGATAGAGCTCGTTCATGAAGGCCTGGCAGAAACGCATTACCTCTGCGTCGCTCTTGCCACGGGGAGAGAAGTCTGAACCACCCTTGGCACCACCCATAGGCAGTGTGGTCAGTGAGTTCTTGAAGGTCTGCTCGAAGGCGAGGAACTTCAGGATACCGAGGTTCACAGACTTGTGATAACGGATACCGCCTTTGTACGGGCCAATGGCGTTATTGTGCTGAATGCGGTAACCCATGTTTGTCTGAACATTACCCTTGTCGTCAACCCATGTGACGCGGAATTCCAATACGCGATCGGGGATGCAAAGACGCTCGATGAGGTTGCTCTTTTCAAACTCGGGGTGCTTGTTGTACTCTTCCTCGATGGTGGGAAGTACCTGACTTACGGCCTGAATGTACTCGGGCTCGTTAGGAAAGCGCTGTTTCAGCTGCTCTACAACTTGTGCTGCATTCATAATCTTTTACCTTTTTTAAATTTTTAATGTGAACTAAAGTTATTGTTTTTTGCATTTGCGGGTGCAAAGTTATAGCAAAAATCCGAATCTGCAAACTTTTTATCACTTTTTTTGCGAAAAATGTGACGTTTTGCTACTTTATGCTTCACATTCTTGACACATATCAAGTCGAAAGGGGCAAAATTACACTAAACAGGCATCAAGTTCGCGTGCGATGAGCTCTTTGTCAAGATGCTGACCTATGAACACGATTTTCTGCATGCGGTCGCCATACTGTTCGTCCCAGTCGGCACGCAGGGCGGCGTCGCGCTCCATCATCAGCGCCAGCTCGTCTTGGGGCATGGTGGCAAACCACTGTCCTGCCTGTCGGATGCTGACCTGCTTGCCGGCCTGCTCGAAGAGGTAGCACATATCCATCTCGTCGTTGAAGTAGCAGATGCCCTTGGCGCGTATGACGCCCTTGGGCCATTTGCGGGCTACGAACTCGTCGAAGCGTCCGAGGCTGAAGGGGCGGCGGCGGTAATAGACATAGGTGCCGATGCCGTATTCCTCGGCTTCGCCCTCATCGTGGTGATGATGGTGATGATGATGGTGGTGTTCGTGATGATGATGATGCTCTTCGTGTTCGTCGTCATCGTGGTCATCGTGTTCATGATGATGATGATGCTCGTGCTCTTCGTGGTCGTGCTCGTCGTGTTCATCGTCGTCGTCCTCTTCTTCGTGATGGCGCTCTACTTCCTGAATCCAGGCGGCTGAGGTGGCCACTTTGTCGAAGTCGAAGAGGTGGGTGTTCAGTATCTTGTCGAAGCTGACGTCGCCATAGTTGCACTCGATAATCTCGGCCTTGGGCTGCAGGGTGCGCACAATGCTGCGCACACGTCCCAGCTCGTCGGCGCTGACCTCGGCGGCCTTGTTGAGCAGCACGATGTTGCAGAACTCAATCTGCTGGATGACCAGGTTCTCGATGTCCTCCTCGCCGATGTCGGGACGGGTGAGCAGGGCGCCACCTTCGAACTCGTCGCGCATACGCAGGGCATCGACCACCGTGACGATGCAGTCGAGGCGGGGATAGCCGTTCTTGGTGACCTCGGGGTCCATAGAGGGTATGGAGCAGATGGTCTGGGCGATAGGGCCGGGCTCGCAGATGCCGCTGGCCTCGATGACGATATAGTCGAAGCGCTGCATCTGGATGATGTCCTGCAGCTGTTTCACCAGGTCCATCTTCAGTGTGCAGCAGATGCAGCCGTTCTGCAGTGCCACCAGCGAGTCGTCCTGTTGGTTGACGACGCCTCCCTGCTGGATGAGCGTGGCGTCGATGTTGACCTCGCCGATATCGTTGACGATGACGGCAAACTTAATGCCGCGTTCGTTACTCAGTATTCTATTTAATAAGGTGGTCTTGCCGCTGCCCAGATAACCGGTGAGCAGCAGTACGGGTGTTTCAATCATAATGATATATTAATTGTCAATTCAACAAAGCTCTACTTTGCTAATGTCTTGTTCTTTCTCGCAGTAGTGGCAGGTGAGTATACCGTCGGCCACATGGAAGTGTGTGGCCATGGGCTCGTTGTTGGTGATGCACTTGGGGTTGTTGCACTTCACGATGCCCTTGATCTCGTCGGGTGTCTCTACGGTTTTCTTCTCCACCACCTCGTAGTCGCGGATGATGTTGAGGATGACCTTGGGGGCCACTACCGAGAGGCGCGATATCTCGTCGTCGGTGAAGAACTTGTTGCTCACCTTGATGATGCCTTTGTTGCCTACCTTCTGTGAGGGGTAGTTGAAACCGATGGTGACAGGGGTGTCGAGGTCGAAGAGTCCGAGGAGGCTGGCCACCTGATAGGTCTTCGAGGCGGGTATGTGGTCAATAACGGTGCCGTGCTCGATGGCGGCTACCAGACGTTCTTTCTTGTTCATTGTATGATGGTTTTGTCGTTCTTAACTTCGTCGAGGGTGATGCCCAGCACGTCGCAGAAGATGGCCTCGCGGGCAAAGAGACCGTTGCCGGCCTGCTGGATGTAGTAGGCGTGGGGGTTGTCGTCAACCTCGTAGGCAATCTCGTTCACACGCGGCAGCGGGTGCAGGATCTTCATGTTGGGCTTGGCGTTGCGCAGCAGGTCGTTGTTCAGCACATAGACGTTCTTCACACGCTCGTATTCCATCAGGTCGGAGAAACGCTCCTTCTGCACGCGCGTCATATAAAGGATGTCGGCGTCGGCGATGACCTTCTCGTTGAAGGCGGTATGCTCCTGGTACTTGATGCCGTGCTCCTCGCAGTAGAGCTTATACTCCTTGGGCATAGCCAGCTCCTTGGGGGCCACGAAATGGAATGTGGGGTTGAAATGGCGCATGGCCATGAGCAGCGAGTGGACGGTGCGTCCGTACTTCAGGTCGCCCACCATATATATATTAAGGTTGTCGAGCGTGCCCTGCGTCTTATAGATGCTGTAGAGGTCGAGCATGCACTGCGAGGGGTGCTGGTGGGCACCGTCGCCGGCATTGACGATGGGGATGGGGGCCACTTCGGAGGCATACTGCGCTGCTCCTTCTATAAAGTGGCGCATCACGATGACGTCGGCATAGTTCGACACCATCAGGATGGTGTCTTTCAGCGTCTCGCCCTTGGTGCCGCTCGTTATCTTCGGGTCGGCAAAGCCAATGACACGAGCGCCAAGCCGGTTGGCGGCAGTCTCGAACGACAGGCGGGTTCTGGTACTGGGCTCAAAGAAGAGGGTGGCAACGACCTTGCCTTTGAGCAGTTCGCGGTTGGGATGTTTCTCAAACTCCTGTGCCATCTCAATCATATAGAGAATCTTCTCCTTGGTGAGGTCGGCAATAGTAACAAAATTGTGTTTGTCCATAAGGTGACTGTTTGTATTTTGTCTGCAAAGGTACGAAAAAAGGCGTTACCTTACAAATTTTTTCTCAATTTTTGGTGGTCTCAACTTTTCTTCGTACCTTTGCACGTCAAAAATTAAATAAGTACTTAAATATATGGCAAAGAGATTCGCCGAACATAACGGCTTGAACCTGACGAAGGTTAACAACGACATTCTGGAAAAGTGGATGAAGGAGGACATCTTTCATCGTAGCATAGACGAGCGCGAAGGCTGTCCGCAGTTCGTATTCTTCGAGGGTCCTCCCTCGGCTAACGGTCACCCGGGTATTCACCACGTGCTGGCCCGCAGCATCAAGGATACCTTCAACCGCTATAAGACCATGCAGGGCTTCCAGGTAAAGCGTAAGGCTGGCTGGGACACCCACGGACTGCCCGTGGAGCTGGGTGTCGAGAAGGAACTGGGCATCACCAAGGCCGACATCGACAACAAGGAGAGCGAGAAATACATCTCTACCGAGGACTACAACAAGAAGTGCCGCGAGAACGTGATGATGTTCACAGCCGAATGGCGTGAGCTCACCGAGAAGATGGGCTACTTCGTTGACCTCGACCATCCCTATATCACTTACGACAACAAGTATATCGAGACCCTGTGGTGGCTGTTGAAGCAGTTCTACCAGAAGGGACTGCTCTATAAGGGCTATACCATTCAGCCCTACAGCCCCGCTGCCGGTACCGGTCTGAGCTCGCACGAGCTGAACCAGCCCGGCTGCTATCGCGACGTGAAGGACACCACCTGTACGGCGCTGTTTAAGATGAAGAATCCCAAGCCCGAGATGGCTCAGTGGGGCACACCGTACTTCATGGCCTGGACTACCACACCCTGGACCCTCGCTGCCAACTCGGCACTCTGCGTAGGTCCGAAGATTGACTATGTGGCTCTGGAGACCTATAACCCCTATACCGCCGAGAAAATCACCATCGTGATGGCTGATGCCCGTGTGGCTGCCTACTTCGACACCGCCGCCGAGATAACCGACGGGGGTGAGCTGCCTGAATTCAAGAAGGGCGAGAAGTTCCTGCCTTACCGTGTGGTGGGTCGCTACAAGGGTACCGACCTCGTAGGTATGGAGTACGAGCAGCTGCTGCCTATGATCAAGCCGATGGGCGACGCCTTCAAGGTGATTCCCGGTGACTATGTGACCACTGAGGATGGTGCCGGTATTGTGCATATCGCACCTAACTTCGGTGCCGACGATGCCTTTGTGGCCAAGAAGGCAGGCATCTGTCCTATCGTACTCATCGACAAGAAGGGAGCTGAGCGTCCTGTGGTGGACCTGCAGGGTAAGTACTTCCTGATTGAGGATCTCGACGGACAGTTCGTTGAGCGCTATGTGGACGTAGAGAAGTGGGGCAAGTATGCCGGCCGCTACGTGAAGAACGCCTACGACGATACACTCACCGACAAGGACGAGACGCTCGACATCAGCATCTGCATGGACCTGAAGGCCGAGGGTAAGGCCTTCAAGATTGAGAAGCATGTACACAACTATCCCCACTGCTGGCGTACCGACAAGCCCGTGCTCTACTATCCCCTCGACTCTTGGTTCATCAAGAGCTCGTCGATGAAGGAGCGCATGAGCGAGCTGAACAAGACCATCAACTGGCAGCCCGAGTCAACGGGTACGGGCCGCTTCGGCAACTGGCTCGACAACCTCAACGACTGGAACCTCTCACGCTCACGTTTCTGGGGCACACCGCTGCCCATCTGGCGCTCAGAGGACGGCGAGGAGAAGTGCATCGGCAGCGTGGAAGAGCTCTATAACGAGATTGAGAAGGCGGTGGCTGCCGGCGTGATGCAGAGCAACCCGCTGAAGGACAAGGGCTTCGTGCCTGGCGATATGTCGCAGGAGAACTACGATAAGATTGACCTGCACCGCCCGTATGTGGACTATATCATGCTGGTCAGCGAGAGCGGCAAGCCCATGAAGCGCGAGAGCGACCTGATTGACGTCTGGTTCGACTCCGGCTCAATGCCTTACGCCCAGATTCACTATCCCTTCGAGAACAAGGAGCTGATTGACGAGAACAAGGCTTTCCCCGCTGACTTCATCAACGAGGGTGTGGACCAGACTCGTGGATGGTTCTTCACGCTGCATGCCATCGCCACCATGATCTTCGATAGCGTGGCCTTCAAGAACGTCATCTCTTCTGGTCTTGTGCTCGACGCCAAGGGCAACAAGATGTCGAAGCACGTAGGCAACGTGGTGAACCCCTTCGAGATGATTGACAAGTACGGCTCTGACGCTGTGCGTTTCTATATGATGACCAACTCTGAGCCTTGGGACAACCTGAAGTTCGACCCAGAGGGTGTGGCTGAGGTGAGCCGTAAGTTCTTCGGCACCTTATATAATACATACTCGCTCTTTGCGATGTATGCCAACGTGGACGACTTCGACCCGAAGGCTCCGCAGATTCCTGTGGAGAAGCGCCCCGAGTTCGACCGCTGGATTCTCTCATGCCTCAACTCGCTCATCAAGGGCGTAGAGCAGGAGATGAACGGCTACGACACCACACGTGCCGGACGACTGATTGATAAGTTTGTGGATGAAGACCTCTCTAACTGGTATGTGCGTCTGAACAAGAAGCGCTTCTGGGGTAAGGAGATGGACGAGGACAAGCAGGCTGCCTATCAGACGCTCTACGAGTGCCTCATGACGGTGTCGAAGCTCCTGGCTCCCTTCGCTCCCTTCTTCGCCGACCGTATCTATACTGATATGGGTGGACAGCTGGATAGCGTGCACCTGGAGAAATTCCCTGTGGCTAACCTGTCGCTGGTGAATGCCGACCTGGAGCAGCGCATGGAGATAGCCCAGCGCATCACCACCATCGTGCTGGCGCTGCGTCGTAAGGAGAGCATCAAGGTGAAGCAGCCGCTGCAGACGCTGATGATTCCTCCTGTGGACGAAGCACAGCGTGTGGCCATCGAAAGCGTGAAGGAAATATTCCTGCAGGAAGTGAACGTGAAGGAAGTGAAATTCGTTGAGGGCCAGGGCATTCTGGTCAAAAAGGTAAAGTGTAACTTCCGCACAATGGGTAAGAAGTTCGGCAAGCTGATGAAGGGTGTCGCAGCACAGATGGATGCCCTCTCGCAGGAGCAGATTGCACAGCTGGAGAAGGACGGCACCATCACTATCAACGTTGAGGGTCAGGACCTCACGGTCGAGGCTATCGACGTAGATATCATCAGCGAGGATATACCCGGATGGCTGATGGGCAACGAGGGCAACCTGACGGTGGCTCTCGACATCACGCTGACCGACGAGCTGCGCAACGAGGGTATGGCCCGCGAGCTGGTGAACCGCATACAGAACATCCGTAAGAAGAGCGGACTCGAGATTACCGACCGCATCCACGTGCAGATTGAGCCCAACGAGGCTGCCACGAAGGCTGTAGAGGCCTTTGGTGATTATATCGCCCGTCAGGTGCTGGCCGACGACATCAAGCTGGAGGCCAACAACGGTCAGTCTGTAGAATTTGATGAATTTACTTTGAATATTAATATAACTAAATCTTAAGACTTATGGCGGAAAAAATGCGCTATACTGACGAGGAACTCGAGGAGTTCCGTCAGATAATCAATGAGAAATTGGCTTTGGCCAAGCGTGACTATGACCAGATGATGGCATCGCTGACCAATCAGGATTCAAACGATGTAGATGACACATCACCCACCTACAAGGCATTGGAGGAGGGTAGTGCTACCCAGTCGAAGGAAGACCTGATTCAGTTTGCTGCCCGTCAGCAGAAGTTCATTCAGGGACTGAAGGCTGCGCTCGTGCGTATTGAGAACAAGACCTACGGCATTGACCGCATCACAGGAAAGCTGATTCCTGCCGAGCGTCTGCGTGCTGTGCCTCATGCCACACTGAGCGTAGAGTCAAAGGAACTGGAAAAGAAAATGAAGTGAGCAACACAAAAGTATCTGTATCAAACGGAAAAATGGCGGTGGTCATCATCGCCGCTATTCTTCTTTTCGACCAACTCGTCAAGTGCTGGGTGAAGACCCACATGAGCGTCGGCGAGACGGCTTTCGAATGGGACGCACTCGGAGTCACATGGCTCAGGATGACGTTCCTCGAGAACAACGGCGCTGCGGGCGGACTGCAGCTCTTTGGCAGCAAGCTGTTCCTGTCGCTGTTCCGTCTCGTTGCCATCGGCTTGGTAGGCTACTACATGTGGCTGCTCACCAAGCGCGAGCAGGTGAGCCGAGGCTTCTTCTTCTCGCTGGCGCTGATTCTGGCGGGTGCTGCTGGCAACCTGATTGACTGTATGTTCTACGGATTGTGCTTCTCCTCTTCTATGGGAGATACTGTGGCTCAGTTCGTAGGCTTTGCAGGCGAAGGTCACTATGCCGGCTTCCTCGAAGGGCGCGTGGTCGATATGTTCGAGATGCCGTTTACTTTCGTCTGGAACATTGCCGATGCCGCCATCACCATTGGCGTCATCCTGCTGCTTCTGTTATACAGAAAGGAATTGGGAAAGATTTCTCTGAAGAGTGAATAAAGCTTGGGGCATCATAATCGGTCTCGTCATACTGCTTGGGGCCTGTAAGCCAGGAACACCCAGTCAGTTCATACAGCCAGATGATATGGAGGATATCCTTGTGGAGTATCATCTGGCAAGAGCTATTGCACAGCGCGGGGGAGGCACCTACGAGGAGACCAACTACCGCGAGGCGCTATACATAGAGTCTGTCCTCAAGAAATACGGTTATACCAAGGAACAGTTCGACTCGTCGCTGATGTATTATTACAAACGCGCCGACCGTTTCGACGATATCTACAGGAGTGTGTCTGACAGACTGGAGGAGCAGGCGCTGCTGCTGGGAGCTACCGAAGGCGAGATTGGTATGTATGCCTCGTACAACACGACTGGCGACACCGCCAATATCTGGGCAGACAGAACCATGATGGCCATGATGCCGCTGCCGCCCTATAATCATTGGGACTTCCAGGTAGAGGTGGACTCTTCGTTCCGTAAGAACGACAGCTTCATGATGCAGTTCATGGCCGACTATATGTTCCAGGACGGCACCCGCGATGCCATTCTCTACGTGTCGGTGACCTACGACAACGATACCACCATCAGCAAGACGGCACGTTTCGCATCGAGCGGACTGTCGCAGCTGCGCATTCCGGAGTATGATCACAACATCAAGAAGATGCGTGGCTTCTTCTATCTGAGTGGCGGCAACGAGCGCACCACAACCACCCGTCTGCTGTTCCTGAATAATATCCAGTTGATACGTTTCCATAGTCCCAATCAAGAAGATGAAGAAAAGAAAGATAGCATCGAATCAGATACAGATGGAAGACGGCTCAATGCTGACTCGATCGGTGGTGGAGATAGCCGACGGGGTGGTGCAGCAGTGTTATCCGTTGACTCAGGAGCTGCCCTTCACCGAGTGGCTAAGCGGCCCCGTCCGATTGAGCCGTGATGAGCAGGGCGTGCTGCGAGCCTATTTCAACAACAAGATGATACAATAACAACTAAAAACCGATAGATTATGAATCTGAAAGTACGTTTGTCAGTGATGAACTTCTTGGAGTTCGCTGTCTGGGGAGCCTACCTCACATGTATGGGCAACTATATCTTTGCCACATTCGGCAAAGAGCTGATACCTTGGTTCTATGCCATACAGGGAATCGTGTCGATTATGATGCCTGCGCTGATGGGTATCGTGGCCGACAAATGGATACAGCCGCAGCGATTGCTGGGCCTCTGCCACATGGTGGCGGGCGCCGCTATGCTCTGCTGCTGGTGGATGGGTGCTCAGGGTAGTCCCAGTGCCAGCATGTTCGTGGCGATGTACACCGTGAGTGTGGCCTTCTATATGCCAACCATCGCGCTGGCCAACACCACAGCCTTTACGCTGTTGAAGAAAGAAGGGTTTGACACCGTGAAGGACTTCCCGCCCATCCGTGTGCTGGGAACGGTAGGATTCATTGCTACCATGTGGTTCGTCAACTGCGCCTACTTCGATGAGTCGGGCTTCGGCTTCACGCTGGGCGAGAACGCTTTCAAGTTCCAATACACCCACATGCAGTTCTTCGTATCAGGCTTCCTGAGCCTCGTGCTCTTTGCCTATTGTCTGACTCTGCCTGAGTGTAGGATTGAGAAAAAGGCCGACGTGTCGCTGGCTGACTCGCTGGGACTGAGCGCCTTCAAGCTCTTCAAGGTCAAGAAGATGGCGCTGTTCTTCATCTTCTCTGCACTGCTGGGTATGTGCCTGCAGGTAACCAACGGCTATGCTGTTCCCTTCATCACCAGCTTCCAAGGCAGTCCCGACCCCGCTATCTCGCAGTCGTTTGCTGCCAACAACGCCACGCTGCTTTCTTCTATCTCACAGATTAGCGAGGCGCTCTGCATCCTGATGATACCTTTCTTCCTGAAGCGATTTGGTATCAAGGTGGTGATGCTGATGTCCATGTTCGCATGGGTGTTCCGCTTCGGCTTGTTCGGCGTCGGTAATCCCGCTATGCCGGGCGTGATGCTCTTCGTGCTGTCGTGCATCGTCTATGGTGTGGCCTTCGACTTCTTCAACGTCTCGGGAGGTATCTTCGTCGACCAGGAGTGCGAGCCTTCTATCAAGGCTTCGGCTCAGGGCTTGTTCATGATGATGACCAATGGTATTGGTGCTACTATCGGAACGCTGGCTGCCGGCGCTATTGTTAACAGCTTCTGCCAAGATGTGAATGGCTTTATGATGGGCGACTGGCAGACCTGCTGGTTTATCTTCGCCGCCTTCGCCTTGGTGGTAGGCATCGCCTTCGCCTTGGTGTTCAACCCTGAAAAGAAGAAATAACAGATGAAAAGGACGCTCTTGAGATTCGAGAACCTGCAGCAGCTGGTGGGTGCCGATGGACTGTCGGTCATCCTGATGACTGATGAGCTGCGCATGCGTGGACTGACGGTGGTGTGCGACCAGCAGATGGCCGACCAACTGCAGATGCGTATCGAGAATCCCAAGAACTGTCATCATATGTTGCCTGAGGTGCTGGTCAGTCAGCTTACCTTAAAGTACGAGATGATGGTCTGCGGCGTCTTTGAGGGACAGTATCAGGTGGTGCTGATGGATGATATAGGCAACACATCGCGTATCCGCATGAGCGACGCGGTGCTGCTGAGCATCATGTCGAACATACCTCTTTATATAGAGGAGAACCTCATGCAGCGACAGTGTTTCCCCTTTGACGAGAAAACGCAGACGCAGCTGGCCATCCCCATCAACACAATGGATGTGAAGCACCTGAAGAGTGCATTGGAGAAAGCTGTTGATGACGAGAACTACGAACTGGCATCGCACCTGCGCGATGAGATAAAACGACGCAATGAAAGAGACTAGGTATTTCTTTGTGCCCGAACCCGAGGCTGGTGCGCTGCCTGAGGATGAGGCCGTACATGCGGTGCGTGTGCTGCGCCTACAGGCTGGCGACGAGATGATGCTGATGGATGGCTGCGGCACCTTCTACAAGGCTCGTGTCACAATGACCACACCCAAGCGCTGCCTCTACGAGATAGTGGAGCGTATGCCGCAGGAGCCGCAGTGGACGGGTCATGTGCATCTAGCCATTGCACCCACCAAACTCATGGACCGTATGGAGTGGCTCGCAGAGAAAGCCACCGAGATAGGGCTCGACGAGCTGACGTTTCTCGACTGCCAGTTCTCTGAGCGTCGCACGCTGAAGCTCTCACGCATCGAAAAGATTGTCGTTTCTGCCGTCAAGCAGAGCCGTAAGGCCTGGATGCCGCAACTCAACGATATGACGCCGTTCAAGCAGTTTATCAACAGCCATCAGACGGGTGCCCGCTATATTGCCCATTGCTACGAGGAGGTGCCGCGCGTCAATCTCTTTGCCGAGCTGCAAAAGGGTGGGGCGCAGGATGCTCTGGTGATGATTGGCCCCGAGGGCGATTTCTCTATCGACGAGGTGCGCATGGCGGTCGATGCCGGCTTCATCTCCGTAGATTTAGGAAAGAGTCGCCTGCGTACTGAAACCGCTGGTCTCGCTGCTGTTATGACCATGCAATTGGTGAAGGGTTAAGGGTGAAGGGTTCATGGTTCATGGTTCATGGTGAAGGGTTCATGGTGAAGGGTTCATGGTTCATGGTTCATGGTTAATGGTTCATGGTTAAGGGTTCATGGTTAATGGTTAAGGGTTCATTGTTCATTAAATAACATGAAGAAGTTAATAGTATTACTTGTTTGTCAGTGTGCGCTACTGGGCGCTCAGGCGCAGAACGTGCGCGAGGTGTTCAAGTCTATGCCCGACTCGCTGGCACCTTATCTTTCTCAAAACAACCGTCTGGACATGATGGATTTCATGGATGCCGGCATGAAGGCGGTGGTGACCAACCAGCTGGGCGGCGATACGCAGATGACGTTCCTCTCTGACGATTCGCTCAGCATGAAGATGAACAGTGCCTTCCTTCTAGACCTCAAACTGCAGAAAAGAGACACCACAACGGTCGTACTTCTCAAACGTACCTACCTCACACAAAAAGGCCAATACGAGGTGGTGTCTCAGTCCTTTACCTCATATTGGCGTCCTTTGTCTAAACCTGTCGTCGAATCTACCTTGTCAAAACGTGATGACGAGTTGATGTCGCTTCCTCATTTCTGATTCTGTCCCTGCTGCTGACCTTGGCCTCGCTGAGGATATGGCCATCGCGGCTGGTTCGTATTCCTGTGGCGGTTGCCGCCCTGCTGCATCTGAGGCATTCCTTGCTGCATGCCCTGCGTACTCATGCGGCGCAGGTAGCGGCGGTGGAAGCGGTCTTCGGCGTTGAGCACCTGATACAGTTTTGATGCAGGCATAATCTCAAGGAAACGCTTGTGGTAGTTCTTCTGGTTACGTTTCATCTCCAGCTCTACCTCGTCGCGCTCACGGATGGCCTTCAGGCATTCGCTCTCCTCTTCGGGATGCGTCATCAGCAGTTTGCGCTGTCTCTCAAAGAGTGCACGCTGCTTGCTCTGCATCTCCATGTAGAGGGGGAAGAACTTTGCTGCCTCCTGAGGGGTGATCTTAGCCTCGTTGGTAAGGTACTCCTGCAGCTCAGCATCGAACTTCTCTGGCGAGAATCTCTGCTGATCCTGCGCACCCACGCTCATGGCGAGCATGAAGGAAACGAACAAAAAACACAGTCTTTTCATCTTAGTTTAGTTTTTTACATGTCTGCCAGTAGACTTGCATAGATGTCATCATTGTCGAGCATGGCATAGTCTGCGCACTCCTCGAAATAGGAGTCAGAATAGTCTGTGACAACGATGTTGCTCTGAAGATCCTTGGCCTCTGAGGCCTCCTGGTTCAGATGCTGATAGGTAGCCACTCCAAAGAGTGCAATACATGAGCAGGCTGCTGCATAGAGCAGCGGTCTGAGCGTACGCAGAATGGTGGGCTTGGCTTTCTTCGCCTTCTTTTCTTCCTCAGCGTTTATCTTCTGCATGACTTGCGCTGTGAGCTGATCGAAGTAGCCTTCAGGAACCACGAAGGGGTTCCTCGTGCCCATTTTGCTCTTTAAAAATTCTTCTTCGTTCATCATAACTCTCATCGTTTTGTTGTTTTGACGTATCTGTGTGACGATGGTTTAATCGTGTTGCTTGAAAAATTCTGTAATTTTCTTAACGGCAATGTGATACGAGGCTTTCAGACCTCCTTCCGAGGTGCCGAGAATCTTGCTGATGTCGCTGTATTTCATCTCGTCGTAGTAGCGCAACTTGAACACCGTCTTCTGCACGTCGGGCAGTTGCTCGATGGCTTCCACCAGCTGTGCCTCGGTCTCGTCGCCGTCGAAATAGTTGTCGGCCATCAGTTGGTTGGCCAGTCCCATATCCTCGTCGTCGGTGCTTTGCAGCGCGTGGTTCTTCTGCTTGCGCACAAAGTCGAGGGCCTCGTTGATGGCGATGCGTGATATCCAGGTGAAGATTTTCGAGTCGCCATGGAACGAGTCGAGCGATGCCCACGCTTTGAGGAACGCGTTTTGCAGCACGTCGTTACTGTCCTCGTGGGTGATGACGATACGTCGCACCTGCCAATACAGTTGTTCGCTGTATTGTCTTACCATCATTTCAAAGCCCCTGCTGCGGGTGCTTTCCGATTTGATGAGTCTCTTCAGTTGCTCGTCGTCAATCTGCATGCTCTATTTTCTTTGACGTTTTATGGAAGGAAAGGCTTAATGGCCTTGTGCACCTGAATGTCATATTCGTAGCGGTCGGGCCACACCTCAAACTCCTTGGTCTCGGGGTTGGGGTAGTATGTGTAGTAGTCTATGCACACCGGCACCTTGGGTGTGACGTCCTTCGAACTTATCAGTCGTATTTTCTCGTCGTTGATGTGCTCCTTGCGGTAGTTCTTGCCCTTCTCCGACTCGGGCTTCATGTCGATAGACAGGCGTATCTTGTCGAGTGTCCACTCGTCCACATCGCCGAGTGTAAACAGCATCAGGTCGAAGGGACGCTGCACGCGCACGCAACCGTGCGAGATGGTGCGCCGCTGGTTGTTGAAGGCGCTGTGGTTGTTGGTGTCGTGCAGATACACGTCAAACTGGTTGTTGAATCTGAAGATGATTCTTCCCAGCGAGTTCTTGCGGCCGCTGTGCTGTGCCACGCGGTAGGCGCCGCTCCTCAGCTGTGCCGAGGTGATGTTCTTGGCCTTGATGGTGTCGCCCGTGCTGCGATGCACAATGAAGTAGTTATTGCGGGCAAAGTAGGCCGAGTCGCCGGCATGTCCGCTCACCTCGTCGCGCAGTATGGAGCTGGGTATGTTCCATTCGGGGTTGAACTGTATGAGTCTGATCTCACTGCTCAGCAGCGGGGTCTTCGTACGCCAGGCACCGCAGCAGATGCGCATGGAGAACACGCTGTCGGGACCGATGGCCCAGAGCTGCTGCGAGGGTATGTTGACGAAGATCTGTTTGTCGTGTTCGGCAGGCTGCTGCACATGGCGCCAGCGCAGACGCTCCATGTTGCAGAGAATGCGCGTGCGCCCCACCTCGGTGGAGTCTTTGGCCAGCTCTTGCTTCAACAGAGCGTACACGGGGTGTGTGCTCTCCGTCTGCTGCAGGTATTGCGTGGGCTGATTGTCGGCAGCGTGGCTCAGTGCCTGCTCCACAAAATTGCTGTCGGGCTTCTCCAGGTCTATATCATATATAATACGGTACGCGTTAGCGCCTTTCTTGTCTAAGCGGTTCAGCACCTTGTGGGGGTTCATGAATCCGTAGCGCTGACCCAGGGCGTAGCGCAGGTAGGCCTTGCTGAGGTTCAGCTCCAGACGGGCCATAGCCTCGCTGACGCTGGTCTGCGTAGAGTCGAAGTCCAGTGTGCGGAAGTGGCTCACGTCCTCTCTGATGCTCTCGGTGAAGAAGGCCTTTGGTGCGAATCCCATCTCCTTGGCCTGACCCTCTATATAGTCGGCCACGCTGCAGGCCTTGGCCAGAAAGGCGGTGTCTTCGCCTACCCACATCCAGCTGCCGCCGTCCTTGTAGTAGCTGTCTACCATCTTGTCGGCCTGCAGTGAGTCGTGGTTTGATGCTATGATGTCAGATAAACATTGATGTGCACTCTGTGCGCTGTCGGCCAGCAGCTGCTGACGGTGCAGGTCAGCAAGTTCCTCTTCTGTTGGTGCGGCAAAGTTGCTGCACGAGCAGAGCAGGCCTGTCAGAATAAAGCCGAGGATAATGGTTAGCGTAGGGTGACTTTGCGTACGGTTTTGCCTACTTTCAGAATATAGCATCCCTTAGGAAGATTTAGTTCTATATGCTGTGAAGGAGCTTCAATCTTGTATGAGGCGATGGCTTTGCCAGTCAAAGAAACGACTTCGAGCACCAGTCCCTGGGCCTCTTGCACTGTGACACTGTTCTTGTCAACTTTGATGGTAGGCTGTGTCTCCTCCACCTGTTCTGCAATGCCCAACTCGTAGACCATGGTTGCGGCCTGCGTGGGGATGCTGAATGTAAACAGGGCTGCTGTTGCCAGTATGAGTAGTTTCTTTTGCATACGTTACGTCAATTTATTTGGCGCAAAGATAGCAAAAAGATTTGAAACCCGCAAATATTTTGGCGAAAATGTGCTGTTTAGACGTCAAAAACCATCATTTCGGCGGTCAGAAGGGTATTTTCGAATACTTCTTTGGCCTCGTTCAGCAGGATGGTCTCGTCCACATAGCGTGCGCTGAAGTGACCCAGCAGCAGTTTGCCGGCACCGGCATCGCGGGCCACGGTGGCTGCCTGTCGCGCGGTGGAGTGGAAGTATTTGGCGGCGCCGTCTTCCTTGTCGTCGGCATAGGTGCTTTCGTGATACAGGGTGTCAACGCCGCGTACCATCTCGTGCAGCTTGGGCATGTAGCGGGTGTCCGAGCAGTAGGCATACGAGCGGGGCTTGTCGGCGGGGGTCACCAGCTGTTCGTGGGCCACGTAGGTGCCGTCGGGCAGTGTGTAGCCCTGACCGGCCTTGATGTTGTTGATTTGTGACACGGGGATGCCGTACATGTCAATCATGTCGCGCCTGATATGGGGCGCCAGGGGCTTTTCGCGGAACAGGAATCCGGCGCAGGGCATGCGGTGGTCAAGCGGTATCGACTCTACGCTCACCGAGCGGTCTTCGTATATCACCTGCTGCTTGGTGGTGTCAATGGCGTGAAACGCCACCTTGTAGCCAATGTCGTAGTTGAAGAACATGTCGAGCTGGGCCTTCAGCATGGGTTCCAGCTGGGCAGGGGCATAGACATGCAGCGTGGCGGTGCGTCCCAGCAGTCCGAAGGTGGAGATGAGTCCTATGAGTCCGAAGCAGTGGTCGCCGTGCAGGTGCGATATAAAGATATGTCCCAGCTTGTTGAACGACAGCTCCGAGCGTCGCAGCTGTAGCTGTGCGCCTTCGCCGCAGTCAATCATAAACAGCTTGCCTCGGCAGTCTACTACCTGCATCGAGGGCAGGTGGCGTGTGGTGGGCAGTGCGCTGCCGCAGCCTAAGATATGTACGCGGAATGGTGTCATTCGTTATATTCTGAATTCGTCGTCGTAGCCCTCGTCCAGGTCAATGTCCAGGTCTTCGTCGTCCTCATGTCCCGGGTGAGAGTATTCGTAGGTGTCCTCCTCGTCGCTGATGACCAGTGAGTCGGCGGTGAGCTTCACGATGCTGAAGACCTGAAACTCCTCCATGTCGATGCCGTCCTCGCGGGTGGCCTGTATCTGCAGCTGACCGTTAAACAGTCGCCACGACTTATACACGATGCTGCTCTGGTCGATGCTCTCGGCTAGTCCGCCGCGCAGAATCCTGATGCCGGTCTCCGAGCTGCCGTCAATGGGGTTGGGCATCACCCAGTCGCCGTGCAGTACTGACTTGTTGATGACGAGTGTGGCCTCCGTCGAGTCGGCGTTGACCATGACGGCCATCTCGTCGCCTACGGCATAGCCGCCCAGCACGCGGTTCCTGTTGCGACATCTCTCCAAATCCACGGTCAGCGTGTCGCCGGTGTCGGTAATCAGCTGCAGGGTGTTCATGGCCGATCCATCGCCGCAAAAACCATATACGGTCGAGTCGCGAAGGATGTACTCCACCTTCTCTTCGTTGTAGTCCTGCTGGTTGTCAGCCTGTTGTCCCTTTCTGCCGCAGCTCGCGGTCAGTGCCAGCGCTGCGATGAAAAACAGTATCTTCTTCATAGTCGTATTCATTGTTTATGCTTGGTCCTGGTTAGTATGTTCTGCTTTCTTCGCCTCGTTCCACAGGGCGTCCATCTCGTCGAGAGTCATCTCCGTCAGCGGCTTGCCGGCCTTGATAGAGTGCTCCTCAATGTAGTTGAAGCGGTTGATGAACTTCCTGTTGGTGCGCTCCAGCGCATTGTCGGGGTTCAGGTGATAGAGCCTGGCGGCATTGATGACCGAGAAGAGGAAGTCACCCAGCTCGTTCGTCGAGGCCTCCTTGTCTTCCTTGGCCAGCTCGGCCTCCAGCTCGCTCAGCTCCTCGTGCACCTTCTGCCACACGTCCTCTTTCTTCTGCCAGTCAAAACCCACGTTGCGGGCCTTGTCCTGGATACGGTAGGCCTTGATGAGCGAGGGCAGGGCAGCGGGCACACCCGAGAGCACGTTCTTGTTGCCGTCCTTCTCCTTCAGCTTGATCTGCTCCCAGTTCTGCAGCACCTCGTCGGCAGTCTTCGCGTTGGCAAACTGCCTGTCGCTCTGGTCTTCGCCATAGGGCAGGGGCTTCGGCTCGGGAGCGCCAATCTGCGAGGGATGGTAGATATGGGGGTGGCGGAATATCAGCTTGTCGGTCTGGGTGTTCAGTACGTCGGCCATGTCGAATTGACCCTGCTCTGTGGCGATGCGGGCGTAGAAGCATACGTGCATCAGCACGTCGCCAAGCTCCTTCATCGTGTCGTGTACGTCGTTGCGCATCAGCGCATCACACAGCTCGAAGGTCTCCTCAATGGTGTTGGGGCGCAGGCTCTCGTTAGTCTGCTTTTTATCCCACGGACACTTCTCGCGCAGCTGGTCCAGCACGTCGAGCAGCCTTCCGAAGGCCTTCATCTGTTCTTCTCTTGTATGCATCTTTATTGTTTTATGGTGATGCAAAGGTAATAAGAAAAAAGCAAACCACCAAAGATTTTACGAAAAATCCCCTTCCAGACTCGCTCTGGAGGGGGATTCCCTTTACATTCGCCTCAGTCCTTAAGGCTCACGATCGTCAGGCTTCGTGCTCTCGGGGAAGCGACGCTTCAGCGTGCACTTGTCCTTGAACTTGCGCGAGGTCAGCTCCTCGTCCTTCGTGCCCCATTTCCAATGTGCTGTCTCCATTGGTTGAGCAAAATATGATGAATATTTGTCGTTATCCATTTCTGTTAAATGATTTAAGTTTAACATAACGGCTCTCGACTCTACAATTGCCGTTTGACGGTACAAAGATACTTATTTTCAACGGATTAACAATATTATTTTGGCAAAAAGTTTCCCAAAATGGGTAACTTTTGATATTTTTATGAAAGAATTGTTTCCCAAACGGGCAATAGGCTATAACTATCTGGTAGAAATGGAATCCCCCAATACCTTCGG
>Ga0310690_10004850_pt1 | contig 18733 bp, 14 predicted proteins | sample AusTroGonzalo_MG_2_FD_207661 | JGI IMG/M metagenome (GOLD analysis project Ga0310690, IMG submission 207661) | Bovine rumen microbial communities from tropical cattle in Woodstock, Queensland, Australia - Gonzalo_04 (v2) (version 2) | ecosystem: Host-associated > Mammals > Digestive system >...
ACCTGCGTACGGGTGTCAATGCCGGTATCGACGTGGATGCTTTCGCACCTCGTCTGTCGTTCTTCTGGGCCATCGGTATGAATCACTTCATGGAGATTGCCAAGATGCGTGCAGGTCGTCTGCTGTGGGCGAAGATTGTGAAGTCGTTCGGTGCCAAGAACCCGAAGTCACTCGCCCTGCGTACCCACTCACAGACGTCAGGCTGGTCACTCACCGAGCAGGATCCCTTCAACAATGTAGGTCGTACTTGTATTGAAGCTATGGCTGCCGTCTTGGGTCACACCCAGTCGCTGCATACCAACGCCCTCGATGAGGCCATCGCCCTGCCTACCGACTTCAGTGCCCGTATCGCCCGTAACACGCAGATCTACATCCAGAACGAGACGAAGGTCTGCAAGCAGATTGACCCGTGGGCAGGTTCCTACTATGTGGAGACCCTGACCAACGAGCTCGTCCACAAGGCTTGGGAGCACATCCAGGAGATTGAGAAGCTCGGCGGTATGGCCAAGGCCATTGAGACCGGTCTACCCAAGATGCGTATCGAGGAGGCTGCTGCCCGCACGCAGGCCCGTATCGATAGCGGTTCACAGACCATCGTCGGTATCAACAAGTATCGTCTGGAGCACGAAGATCCTATTGACATCCTCGAGGTGGATAACACCGCCGTGCGCAAGCAGCAGGAGGAGAGCCTTGCTCAGGTTCGCTCTACCCGCGATGAGGCCGCCTGTCAGGCTGCCCTCAAGGCTATTACGGAGTGCGTGCGCGACTTCAAGGAAGGACGCAAGAGCGAGAACAACCTGCTGGACCTCGCTGTCAAGGCAGCCCAGTTGCGTTGTACCCTGGGTGAGATTTCGGATGCCTGCGAAGAAATCGTAGGCCGTTATAAAGCAGTAATCAGAACAATTTCAGGCGTGTATAGTTCAGAATCAAAGAATGACAAGGACTTCGACGAGGCCAAGCGCCTTACCGACGAGTTCGCCAAGCGTGAGGGTCGCCGTCCCCGTATCTTCGTTGCCAAGATGGGTCAGGACGGTCACGACCGTGGTGCAAAGGTAGTGGCAACGGGATATGCCGACTGTGGCTTCGACGTTGATATGGGACCGTTGTTCCAGACGCCGGAGGAGGCTGCACGAATGGCCGTCGAGAACGACGTGCATATCGTGGGCGCATCGTCACTGGCCGCTGGTCATAAAACGCTCATCCCGCAGTTGATTGAGGAACTGAAGAAGCTCGGCCGTGACGACATCATGGTGACGGCCGGTGGTGTGATTCCCGCTCAGGACTACGACTTCCTCTACAAAGCTGGCGTAGCTGCCATCTTCGGCCCTGGCACCCCGATTCCTTATTCTGCCATCCAGATGATGAAGATTCTGCTCGACGAGCAGTAAAAGGGATTTTCCCGACCGGATATCATGTACGCCTGTGCTTTTGATGGAGCACGGGCGTACTTTTTTATGCCCCGCAGAATGTTTTCGATGGGATTGAAAATAAAAACGGATGTATCTTTGTATGATTCAATTAAAATTTATACCTTTGTACTCACGTATGGAAACAGATCTTTTCTTAGGCTTCGGTCTTGATGCCTGGATTACCATCGTTACGGTGCTGGGTATGTTTACTATTCTGCTGTTCACCAAATTGCGCAGCGACATTGTTTTCCTTGGAGCCATCGGCGTGCTCTTCGTCACGGGCGTTCTCGACGCGAAGGCGGCCTTCTCGGGCTTCAGCAGTACCTCCGTCGTCACCGTCGGTGTGCTGTTCGTGGTTGTAGCGGGCCTTACGCATACAGGTGTTCTGCATTGTATTGTAAGGTATCTGCTTGGCACGCCCAACACTTACTCGAAAGCGGTCGTGCGACTGATGGTGCCTGTGGCTGCGCTCAGTTCATTCCTGAGCAACACAACGGTCGTGTCGCTCTTCGTCAACATCGTCAAGATGTGGTCCAAGAAGCTGAACGTGGCGCCTTCGAAACTGCTAATCCCCCTGAGCTACGCCTCGGGCATGGGTGGCGTTTGTACCCTCATCGGTACACCCCCGAACCTTATCATTAGCGGACTCTACGAGGAGGAAACGGGTGAGGCCATGAACATCCTGACCACAACCGTCCCCGGTCTGTTCTGTCTGGCCGTCGGCGTGCTGTCAGTCATTGTCATGCGCAGGCTACTGCCTGACCGCAATGCACCTGAGAGTGCTTTCGAATCGACGGCCGACTATACTGTAGAATTGCAGGTTCCTTCGGACAATCCTTACATTGGAATGACGCTGAAGGAAGCTGGTCTCTTCCACGTCAACGACGGCAGCCTGATAGGGTTGTACCACTTCGACGAAATACAATCGCCCATCAGTGAAGATGAGCCCATCATGGGTGGTGACCACCTGATTTATGCAGGACAGATCGACGAACTGTTAGAGATGGCGTATAACCACAATCTGGTGAGTGCCGACCACCATATCTTCTCCATGAGCGAATATGACATATATACCAAACTGCGTACGGCATACGTCAACTTCGGCAGCAAGCTGATAGGTACGACTATCGGCGGGAGCACGTTTGAAAAAGATAATAACGTGATGCTGGCGGCTGTCTCCCGACGTGGCGAGCGCATCAACGAGCCCCCACGAAAGGTGGTGCTGCAGGCCGGCGATACGTTGCTGCTGGTATGTCCTAAGCACACCAACCTCGACAAGTTTACTTCGGATAAAGACCTCCACTTCTTTGACTCTGATGTTGTGCCTAACATCGACTACGGCACCATCGTTTCCACTGTCGTCATGATTGCCATGGTGGTTGTCTCGGCCCTCGGCATCCTGCCGCTGTTGCAGTGTGCCTTCCTCGCTGCCGCCTCCATGCTCATCTTCCGCTGCTGCAACGCTGAACAGGCCATGCGCGCTGTCAACTGGGATATTCTGATGGTTTTTGCCGGTAGTGCAGTCCTCGGAATCGCCATCCAGAAGACAGGTATTGCCGAGAGTCTGGCTACGGGTATTCTTGATGTCTGTGGCACAAACCCGTTAGTTGTGATGACTGCTGTTTGCTTTGCGGGAACCTTCGTCACTGAATTTATATCGAATACGGCTGCCGGTGCTATGTTCTTTCCCATCATGTATGAGGCTGCAGAGAAAATAGGCTACGATCCTTTCCCCTTCCTGGTTGCCCTAATGATAAGTATCAGTAGCAGTTTCGCTACACCTATCGGATCACCCACCCACATGCTGGTATATGGCCCCGGCGGTTACCGTTTCAGTGATTTCTTGCGCATAGGTCTGCCGATGAATATCATCATCCTTGCAGCCAACATCCTGATTGTGAATATAGTCTATCCGTTAACGCCGTTGCAGTAACTAAGAAGAAACAACGTTTTGGGGATGCCCTTTGACGAAGGCCTTGACGTTATTGACAGCCACGGAGACGAGCCGTACGCGAGCTTCGCTACTGGCCCAGGCAATGTGGGGCGTTAGGTAGGCCTTCTCGCAAGTCAGCAAGGGGTTCGACAGTTTCGGGGGCTCTTCGGTCATGACGTCAGCACAGTAGTAGCCCAGAATACCATTGTTCAAGGCTTCGGCCACGTCCTGGTCGTTGACAAGCGGTCCACGACCGGTATTGATGAGAATGGCGGTGGGCTTCATACGCTGAAGGGTCTGGCTGTTGATGAGGTGATGGGTATCGGGTGTCAGTGGACAGTGCAGCGAAAGGATGTCGCTCACGGTCAACAATTCTTCTAAACTGACTTTTTTGATGTAGGAAGGCAGCTCAGTGGCAGCCTTGCTGGTGCAGGCCATGACTTCGAGACGGAAGGCATGGGCTATCTCTGCCACACGCTTGCCGATGTTGCCCACTCCCACAATGCCGAAGGTCTTTCCTGCCAATTCGGTCAGGGGCATGTTCCAGTAGCAGAAATCCTGACTGGACGACCACATGCCTGAGCGGTTCAGCCGTGCGTAGTGTTCCGTGTGATTAGTAATGGTGAGCAGGTGCGAGAAGACCATCTGTGCCACGCTCTCCGTGCTGTAGGCCGGTACATTGGTGACGATGATGCCACGTTCGCGGGCTGCATCCAGGTCCACCACGTTATAGCCGGTAGCCAGCACGCCGATATACTTCAGCTTGGGCATCTGACTGATTTCAGCTTTTCCGAGAATGACTTTGTTGGTCAGCACAATGTCAGCGTCCTTGGCACGTTCAACGGTTTCCTCGGGCCTAGTGCGGTCGTAGGCCGTCAGTTCACCTAATACCTCCAACTCGCCCCATGAGAGTTCCCCATGAGCGGCGGTGTATGCATCGAGAATAACAATTTTCATTTCTTTCTATATTTTTAGTTAAACAATGGATTTCCCCTTGGGGTAGGGACGGGCTGCTAGTACTGCCGTAGGGCAGCCAGCAGCTCATTGTTTTCGCCCTTCATACCGATGGTGATGCGCAGGCAGTTCTGGCAGAGCTGCACGCGGTGGCGGTTGCGGACGATGATGCCGCGATCGACAAGGTAGTCGTAAATCTTCTTGGCATCAGTCATCTTGGCAAGGAAGAAGTTGGCATCGGTGGGATAAACCTTTTCGCAGATGGGCAGTTCCTGGAAGGCTGTCATCAGACGGGCACGCTCACCGAGGAGCATCTTGACCCACTTGTCTGTCTCGAACGGATCCTTCAGTGCCTTTAGTGCCTGCTGCTGAGTCAGTTGGTTGACGTTGTAGGGGTACTTCACCTTGTTATAGATAGCGATAATCTCAGGTGACGCAAAAGCCATACCGAGACGGATGGCAGCCAGTCCCCACGCCTTGCTGAAGGTATTGAGCACGATGAGGTTCTTGTAGCGTGCCAGTTCACTGCGCATGGTCTGCTTGGCAGAGAAATCGCTGTATGCCTCGTCGATGATGACGATGCCCTGGAACTGATTGACGACCTTGAGCATCTCGTCGCGATTGAGGGAGTTGCCAGTAGGGTTGTTGGGTGAGCACATCCAGATAATCTTGGTGTGGTCGTCGGTTGCTGCCAGCAGACGGTCGGCATTCATCTGATAGTGCTCGTCCAGCAATACAGGACGATACTCCACGTTATTGATGTCGGCACATACCTTATACATGCCGTACGTAGGTTCAATAGCTACGACGTTGTCCTTCCCCGGCTCACAGAAAATGCGGTAGGGCAGGTCGATGGCCTCGTCGCTGCCGTTGCCCAGGAAGATCATTTCTGCAGGTATGCCCTTCACCTTGGCTATCTGTGCCTTCAGTTCGCGCTGCAAAGGGTCGGGGTAGCGGTTGTACGGATCGTTATACGGATTCTCGTTGGCATCGAGGAAGACGTGTGCCTCTTTGCCTGAATATTCGTCGCGAGCACTGCTATAGGGTGCGAGACTCCAGATATTAGGGCGTACCAGTTGTTCTAAGGACTTCATAATTCTCAATTTTCAATTGAATGGATTCGTACGGTCATCGCGTTCTTGTGGGCATCCAGCTGCTCGGCTTCTGCCATGAGTTCTACGGCACGGCCGATGTGGGCAATTCCCTCGGGTGTCAGGTGCTGGAAGGTAATCTTACGACAGTAGCTGTCAAGGTTCACCCCATTGTAGGCAGTGGCATATCCGTGGGTGGGCAGGGTATGGTTCGTACCGCTGGCATAGTCGCCGGCACTCTCGCAGGCATACTTGCCTAGGAACACGCTGCCGGCATTGACGACGTGCTCTGCCAACTGCTCGTAGTCCTCGGTCTGGATAATCAGATGTTCGGGGGCATAGAGGTTGGAGAGGGCAATCATGTCGTGGGTGTTGTTGACGAGCACAAGACGGCTGTTGTCCAATGCCTTGGCAGCCATCTCCTTACGGGGTAAGGCTTCCAATTGCTTGGCTACCTCTTGTTGTATCTCAGTAAGCTTGGCTTCTGATGTCGTGATGAGTAGTACCTGTGAGTCGATACCGTGTTCTGCCTGTGAGAGCAGGTCGGCAGCCACAAACTCGGCATTGGCTTTGTTGTCGGCCAGCACACAGACCTCGCTGGGACCGGCAGGCATGTCAATAGCTACCTCGTCAAGGCTGACATGCTGCTTGGCGGCCATGACATACTGGTTGCCAGGACCAAAGATCTTGAAGACCTTGGGGACGGACTCCGTGCCATAGGCCATGGCACCGATAGCCTGTACGCCACCGGCCTTGAATATTTTGCTGACACCGGCTATGCGGGCTGCCACGAGAATGGCAGGGTTTACCTTGCCTTCGCGGTTCGGCGGTGTGCAGAGCACAATCTCCTTGCAGCCTGCAATCTTCGCAGGAGTAGCGAGCATGAGGACAGTAGAGAAGAGTGGGGCAGTGCCACCGGGGATGTATAGTCCGACGCGCTCAATGGCAACGCTTTTCTGCCAGCAGACGACACCTTCCTGGGTTTTCACCTTCTGACCGACGAAACGTTGTGAGATGTGGAACACCTTGATGTTATGATGTGCCAGGATGATGGCATCGCGCAGTTCGTTGCTGACCAGCTTCTCTGCCTCGTCCATCTCTTCCTCGGTTACGGCAAGGCTTTGGAGTTCTGCCTTGTCGAACTTCAGTTCATATTCCTTGACGGCCTCGTCGCCACATGCTTTCACGTCAGCCAATACCTGACTGACGGTCTCGTTCAGCTTCGTGAGGTCAAGGCGCGGGCGTTCCACGATTTCAGCCCATTGTTCTTTCGCAGGATATCTGTAAATTTTCATAGAATCATTTTTTCAATCGGTGTGACGAGGATACCTTGGGCACCCATCTCCTTAAGTTTGCCGATGATGTCCCAGAACTGCTTCTGGTCGAGTACGGTGTGTACGGAGCACCACTCGTCGTCAGCCAACGGGATGATGGTGGGGCTCTTCAGGCCGGGCAGTACGTCGATGATTTCCTGTAGGCGGACCTTTGGGGCGTTCATGCGTACATACTTCTTGTCCTCGGCGTCCTTCACGGCTTTGAAGCGGAATAGCATCTGCTCAAGTATCTCGCGCTTCTCGGCACTCATCTGCTTGTTGCCGATGAGCAGTGCCTCGCTCTGCATGACAACTTCTACTTCACGCAGGTTGTTGCTGACGAGGGTAGAACCACTGCTGACAATATCAAAAATACCGTCTGCCAAACCAATACCCGGGCTAATCTCAACACTTCCTGTAATGACGTGAATCTCAGTCTGTATTCCGTGTTCGTTCATGAAGTTCCTTAAGATATTCGGATAGCTGGTGGCAATCTTCTTTCCATTAAACCACTCCAGTCCTTTGTAGTCAATTTCCTTGGGGATAGCCAATGAAAGCCTGCACTTTGAAAAGCCCAGACGTGAAATGATTTCTGCATCTTCTCCACGCTCCACAAACTCATTTTCGCCCACGACTCCGATGTCGGCTACACCGCTGGCTACACTCTGTGGAATATCGTCGTCGCGCAAGTAAAGCACTTCGAGCGGAAAGTTACTGGCTGAAACAAGTAGCGTACGCTTGGAGGCGCTGACCTTGATGTCGGCCTCGCTGAGTAGGTTCATGGTGTCTTCGTACAGACGCCCTTTTGATTGTACGGCAATTCTTAACATATACACATATTTATTAATTAGGGTGCAAAGTTACAAAATAATTCATAATTCATCATTGATTATTGATATTTATTTTATACTTTTGCACCCAAATTGCAAGGATTTTGATACGAAAGAGTATATATATTCACTTTTTTATTCTTCTTGCCGTACTTGTAGCTTGTACGGGAAAGAAGACTGACGGCCCCGTCATAGCGCCGTGGGGAGCGGTTATTGACTCTGTTTCAGACTATAATTCGTTTGACCTGCCACAGATTCAGCGTAACGGTGAACTGATCATGCTGACCATGAGCGGACCTGAGACGTACTACGACTATCATGGCCGTTCGTTTGGTACGATGTATCTGCTGTGTGAACGTTTTGCTGAGAAGATGGGCTGTAGCGTACGTGTCGATGTCTGTCGTGACACCACCGAGATGTTACAAAAGCTGCAGGAAGGTGTAGCCGATGTGATGGTGGTTTCGCCAACCTCCACGCCCCGTTCCTCAGCCTCCAAGACGCCTTTTGATTCGCTAGGATGGGTGGTCGACCCGCTGAAGCCGATGCTGGAAAAGGAGTTGCGTGCCTGGTATCGCTCATCGATGCTGGCCGAGGTGAAACGTCAGGAACAGGAGATGCTCAGCGTGAAGAACCGCGTGCACCGAAAGGTCTATGCTCCCATGCTTGACCGTGCAGGTGGTGTTATCTCGAAGTGGGACCAGCTCTTCATCAACAATGCAAAGACAGCAGGTTGGGACTGGCGATTGCTGGCTGCACAATGCTATCAAGAATCGACCTTCGACCCACAGGCACACTCCTGGGCAGGAGCCTGCGGCCTGATGCAAATTATGCCGACTACGGCAGACCATTTGGGGCTGGCGCGTGATAAGATGTACGATCCTGAGTCCAATGTGGCGGCAGCGGCTAAGCTCATTGCCGAACTGACAGGACACTTTAGCGACATCAGAGACCGCCGCGAGCGTATCAACTTTGTATTGGCAGCCTATAATGGTGGTGCTGCCCACATCCGCGATGCGATGGCGTTGACGGAGAAATACGGTGGTAACAAGCATCGTTGGACCGACGTGTCACGCTTTGTCCTGTTGCTGATGGAGGAACAATACTACCGTGACCCGGTGGTAAAACGTGGTTACATGCGTGGTTCCGAGACTGCAGACTACGTCACACGTATCCAACAGCGTTACAATGAGTACCGTGGCGTACACTCGCCCCTGGGCGACGGTTATCAAACGCCGCGCAAAGCCAAGAAAGAACGAAAAGGAAAGTTCCGCGTTGGTTGATTCTTATCCTTCAACCTTTAACCTCAAACCTTTACAGCATACCCTTTGTTGATGGCAGTTCGTAGTGATAGATGTCACGGCGCACTGCCATTTTCAGTGCCCGTGCCAGTGCCTTGAAGGTGCCTTCAATCTTGTGATGCTCGTTCTGTCCCTCAGCGCGTATGTTGAGGTTCATGCGGGCAGCATCACTGAGCGACTTGAAGAAGTGGAGGAACATCTCAGTAGGCATGTCGCCGATCTTCTCACGTTGATACTCCGCATCCCATACAAGCCAGGGCCGTCCACCGAAGTCGAGGGCTACCGAGCACAGGCAGTCATCCATGGGCAGGCAGTAACCGTAGCGCTCAATGCCTCGCTTCGAGCCCAGTGCACGGTCGATGCACTCACCCAGTGCCAATGCGGTGTCTTCGATGGTGTGGTGTTCATCAACGTTCAGGTCACCCTTGACGTGTACTGTCAGGTCAATCATGCCGTGACGGCCAATCTGTTCGAGCATGTGGTCAAAGAATCCCAGACCCGTCTCGATGTCACACTGTCCACTGCCGTCGAGGTTCACCCGTATCAGGATGTCAGTCTCCTTTGTTGTGCGGCGTACCTCTGCTGTCCGTTCTCCTGCGAAGATGAGTTCGGCCGCCTTGTTCCACTCGCCAATCTGCATGAACTTACAACCGATGTTCTCGGCAAACTGACGGTCGGTATCGCGGTCACCGATGACGTAGCTGGAGGCCATGTCGTAGTCGGCATCGTGCATGTATTTCTCTACCAACCCTGTGTTCGGCTTGCGTGTCGGAGCCTGATCTTCAGGGAAGTGACGGTCAATGAGAATGTCGTCAAACGTCACCCCTTCACCTTCCAGTGTCTGGAGAATGAAGTTGTGGACAGGCCAGAACGTAGGTTCGGGGAAAGAGTCTGTGCCCAGTCCGTCCTGATTGCTGACCATTACAAACTCAAAGTCGGTATGCTCGCGCAGGAAGCGCAGGGCACTGATGGCACCAGGTACAAACTGTAGTTTCTCAAAAGAGTCTATCTGCTCGTCGGCAGGTTCACGGATAATCGTTCCGTCGCGGTCAATGAATAGTACACGCTTCATGTATATTTAGTTTAGAGTTTAGAGTTCAGAGTTTAGAGATTAGCGTTCAGAGATTGAATACTTGGGTTTAGGGCCTTGGGGGCGTTGTTCTTCCTAGCCATAATACCTCCATACAGGAAGTACAATGCAGGCAGCATCGTCAGCCAGATGTAGAGCTGCAGGAAGGTCACGGAGGCGCAGGTGATGAAGGTCAATGCCGTCATGTAGCCAGGCATGCCAAGGTCGTCACCGCCTACCACACCGACATGTGCCTGCCAGTTGGCCTGCCAGAGCAGGAATTCGGGGGTGCTTACCAATAAATCAAGAATACCCAAGACGATGATGCTGACCAGTAGCACCAGGAACAGACGTCCCCAGTAACGAGGGGAGATGCGGAACAGTCTGGTTATCATGATTTTCAGAGCCTTCCACCAACTGATCTTACGCTTCTGGTGAATCTTAATAAGTGCTGATCCGCCGAAACCCCAGAAGATGATTATTGCGATGAACGACAGTACTGTCAGCACGATGATGGCTGTGAGCAGCATGTAGTATTGGCCTGCCAACTGCCAGGCATTCGGTAGATTGCTGTAGGCACGAGCTAGCAATTCTGGCCAATAGATGAAGATGACGGTGGCAGTCGCTCCGCAGATGAGTGACGTCACGAGTGCCATGAGCCATGTGGATTTCAGAAAATGGCGGAAATTCCCTGTATATAAACGGAAACCGGCAGACAACGCAGCCCGTGGGCTACGCTCCTTCAAAAGAGGTTCTTCAGTTGTTTTTTGCATCTTTTTTTCGTTTTGTGTTGCAAAGGTATTCATTTTTTCGTATCTTTGTGCCCAAATTAATACTTATTATGAAAATAATCAAGTGGGGATTCATAGGATGTGGCGAGGTGACCGAGAAGAAAAGTGGTCCCGCTTTCAACGAGGTGACAGGCTCCCGGATAGAGGCTGTCATGAGTCGTAGTGAGCAACGCGCCCGTTCCTATGCTGAACGTCACGGCATTCCGAAATACTATACTGACGCGCAGAAACTCATTGATGACCCTGAGGTAAACGCCATCTATATCGCCACGCCGCCGTCGAGTCATGCTACCTTCGCCATCATGGCCATGAAGAGTGGCAAACCGGTCTATGTGGAGAAGCCGCTGGCTGCTTCGTATGAAGAGTGTGCCCGCATCAACCGTGTGTCAGAACAGACGGGCATACCCTGTTTTGCAGCGTACTACCGTCGTGAGTTGCCATATTTTAATAAGGTAAAGAGCATCATTGAGAGCGGCACCATTGGTAAGCCTGTCAATGTACAGGTTCGTTTCGCTGTGCCTCCCCGTGAACTGGACTATTCGCAGGGTGATAAGTTACCATGGCGCCTGCAGCCTGACATTGCCGGTGGTGGTTACTTCTATGACCTTGCCCCTCATCAGCTCGACCTGCTGCAACAGATGTTCGGCGTTATTGTTGAGGCCTGGGGCTTCAAGGACAATCGTGCTGGACTCTATGAGCCTGAGGACACGGTGAGTGCCTGCTTCCGTTTTGAAAACGGTCTGCCAGGTTCCGGTTCCTGGTGTTTTGTAGCCCACGAGTCGGCCCGTGAAGACTGCATCGAGATTATCGGTGACAAGGGACTGGTGTGCTTCTCCGTGTTCGACTATTCGCCCATTGTCCTTCACACCTGTGAGGGCACACTGAATATCACCGTACCCAACCCGCCGTACGTCCAGTTCCCGCTTATCAAGAGTGTTGTTGAACATCTGCAGGGAATCGGTTTCTGCAATTGTTCAAGTATGTCCGTTACGCCCGTCAACTGGGCCATGGACCGCATCTTGGGTAAATTCTGATGAATCAATGAGAAAACTGCTTATCCTCATATTGTTACTGATAACAACTTGTAACTACATACAAGGACAGGAGACCACAGAGACGGAAAAAGAGAACATCGGCTTCATAGGCCGACTCATTGAGAAATACAATGAGATAGACTCCGCCTACGTAGAACCTCCGCACTATAACTTCTCAGCGCAGATAACGATGACATATACCTACGATATCTACCAGCTGAAGAGCAGCGACGGACAGTCGCTCACTTTGGCACCGTCGCCGACCGTGAAGGTAGGACCCTACTTCGGTTGGCGCTGGATATTCTTAGGCTATACCTTCGACCTGAAGAACATCGGATTCAATCTTGGCGACCTGAAGCAGGAGATAGACCTGAGCATCTATAGCTCGAAGATCGGCATCGATCTCTACTATCGTAGGACGGGCAGCAACTATAAGATTCGCGATGTGAACCTCTGGAAGGACCAAAGTACGACGACCGGCAACCTCTTGGAGGGCATGAGCTTTGACGGACTGAGTGTTGGTATTACCGGCTTCAATCTGTATTACATATTCAATAATAAGCGTTTCTCCTATCCTGCTGCTTTCTCGCAGAGTACGGTACAGAAAATCAGCTGTGGTTCGTGGCTGTCAGGCATCGGCTATACCCGTAACAGTCTGGAGTTCGACCATCAGAAACTGCAGCAAATGGTGGAACAGTACAGCACCATGCCCTCGGCCAAACTGGATAGTGGTCTGATGTTTAACAGCGTCAAGTACTACGACTACTGCCTGACAGGAGGCTATGCCTACAACTGGGTGTTCGCCCGCAATTGGCTGTTCTCGGCCAGTGCGTCGCTCGGTCTGGCCTATAAGCATACGGTAGGTGACGTGGAACAGTCAAAGGGCTTCCGCATCAACAACTTCAACTTCGACGGCATCGGCCGCTTTGGTCTGGTCTTTAACAATCTCCGTTGGTATGCCGGAGCCAGTGCCATCCTGCATGGCTACACCTACCGTAAGTCGCGCTTCTCGGCCAATAACGTCTTTGGATATTTCAGTGCCTACGTGGGTTACAATTTCGGATTAAGAAAAGAATATAGGAAAAAGCGATGAAGAAACTATTTATCATACTGTTTTGTGCCATGTCGGCATTGAATAGTCTTGCCGCCGACATCACCTATACGCGGGAGGACAGCATCTTTGTATGTCAGGTGCTGAGGGAGGCCGTGCGCACCAAGAATACCTCTACTCTTTACTTTGCCCGTAAGTTCCTGAACCAACCATACGTTGCCCATACCCTTGAGGTGGGTGATCCGGAGCAACTGGTTATCAATACGCGTGAACTGGATTGCACGACGCTTGTCGAGAATGTCCTTGCCCTGTCGCTTTGTGCACGGCAGGGTAAGACGACGTTTGCCGACTTTACCTGCACTCTTCGCCAGTTGCGCTACCGAGGTGGCAAGCTCGACGGCTATCCCAGTAGGTTGCATTATTTCAGTGACTGGATTCTGGACAATCAGAAAATGGGTTTTGTACAGGAAGTCACCACGCCCAATCCGCCTTTTACCGGCGTACAGACGCTCAAAGTCAACTACATGAGTAAGCATCCTACGGCTTATGAGGCGCTGAAGAATCATCCCGAGTTCGTTCCCGTTATTGCCCGTCAGGAGCAGGCCCTCACCGGTATGAAGTGTCCTTATATACCGAAGTCACAGGTGCGTAAAATCAATACCCGCGACATGCGTAAGGCCGTCAAGGATGGCGATGTCATCTGCATCACCACCAGCATCAGCGGTCTGGAGATAGCTCATCTCGGCTTTGCCGTCTGGAAGGCTGATGGGCTGCACTTGCTCAATGCCTCCATGATTCACAAGAAAGTGGAGGAGGACCCTGTGCTCTTCCGTGACTACATTCAGCAGCGTACCACGTTCACGGGAATACGGGTGGTGAGACTGAAATAATGAAATAACTAAGACGATAAACTTTAAACTTTAAAAACTATGGAATTACCTGATTTCATGAGTCATACCAATTACTTCTCTCCGAACGAGTTTCTGGAGAAGATTTCCAGTGTGGCCAAGCGTGCAGGCTCGAAGTTCGTCTATGCTGCGCTTATCTTGTATTACACGCTCTTGAGTCCCAACGTCTCCAAACGCGACAAGGCGCTTATCATTGGAGCACTGGGTTACATGATAAGCCCTCTTGACGTGATACCCGATGCCTATCCCATCGTTGGTCTATCCGACGACATGGCAGTACTCATCTTTGTGCTTCGTAAGGTGTGGACAAATGTTGACCCTGATATCCAGCAGAAGGCCAAGGACCGTCTTAATAGCTGGTTCGATGAGGAGGAGATGGAGGAGGCTGATCATCTGTTCGATGAAGAATAACTCATAAAAAAAGGAGTTAAGACGTCTTAACTCCTTTTTTTATTATTGTTTCATCAGGAACTGCTTGAAGTCACTGAAGTCCTTGCTAAGCGGAATACTCTTTTTCTCGCCGCGCATAAAGGCTGCCAAGCGTTCCGGTATCTCGATGTCGGCACCCATTATTTCGTCAACCTTTTCCTTGAACTTCGCGGGGTGAGCTGTCTCGCAGAAGATACCAATCTCACCATCCTTCAACTGCTCCTTCAGTGCGCGATAGCCGCAAGCACCGTGGGGGTCAAGCACATAGCCCGTTTCTGCATAGCATTGGCGCATGGTTTCGCGTATCTGCTCGTCGCTGTATGTGCAACCGCTGATGAGGCTGGTGATGCGCTGGTGTGTCTCTGCTGGTGTCAGTCGGTCGTTCTCTGAATACAGGTTCAAGATGCGTGCGAAGTTCGACGGGTCGCCTACGTCCATAGCGTTGGCCAGCGTCTGTACCGAGGCCTTCGGATTATACTGTCCCGTTTGCAGGTACTGGTAGAATACGTCGTTGGCGTTGTTGGCAGCGATGAAACGGCTGATGGGCAGTCCCATAGCATGGCCGAACAGGGCCGAGCAGATGTTACCGAAATTACCGCTGGGCACGCACATGACGAGGTTTGAGTTTAGAGCTTTGAGCTTTGAGATTTGTGCCACAGCGTTGAAGTAGTAGAACGCCTGCGGCAGGAAACGTGCCACGTTGATAGAGTTGGCTGACGTCAGGCGCATGTGGCGGTTCAGCTCCTCGTCCATGAAGGCCGACTTCACCAGTCGCTGGCAGTCGTCGAACACACCATCCACCTCAATGGCCGTGATGTTCTTGCCCAACGTGGTGAACTGGCTCTCCTGAATGTGGCTTACCTTTCCCTTCGGGTAGAGCACATACACGTGGATGCCTTCTACACCGAGGAAGCCGTTGGCTACGGCAGATCCCGTGTCGCCACTCGTAGCTACGAGCACATTCACCTCGCGGTTGTCGTTATTGTTACCGTTGTCGTTCTTATTAATAAAATACTGCAACAGCCTTGCCATGAATCTGGCACCTACATCCTTGAAGGCAAGGGTAGGGCCGTGGAACAGTTCGAGGGCATAGATGTTCTCCTCGACCTTCACCACGGGGCAGTCGAACTGCAGGGTGTCATACACAATATGGCGCAGTGCATCAGCCTCCACGTCCTCGCCGAAGAATGCATCGGCCACCTGGTAGGCAATCTCCTGAAACGTCATGCTGCCCATTTTCTCGAAGAACTCCTTCGGCAGCGGTTTGATACGTTCCGGCATATAGAGTCCACGGTCTTCGGCCAGTCCTTTGACAACGGCCTTATTCAAGTCGGCTATGGGAGCATTCCCATTCGTGCTGTAATATTTCATTTTCTTCCTGTTTTTGCGTTTTGCCTGCAAAGGTATGAATAAATATGAAGAGTGCAAAATAATTCGCGGATTATTTTGCACTCTTTCTTAAGCTCGTTTGGACGGTTTAGTGAGGCATAAACGGCATTTTCAGAGAATCAAAGCAGCGTTTTCCAAGCCTTAAACTGGCACCTAAAGAAATCTTTGTCCAAGTTTTATTTTATCCCGCAGAAGGTGTGCATGAACTCGGCGAGGCGTAGGAGACCGTAGCTGCCGCTGACGCATGACACCTCGTCGTACTGTTGAACATCGTCAGGTGTGATGCCCTTGTGCCAGATGATGAAGGGCACGGGCTCGTTGACGTGGATACGCAGTTCCACAGGGGTGGGGTGGTCAGGCAGGACGGCCACGCAGACGGGTTCGTCCATCTTTTCTATTGCCTCAATGACAGGACGTATCAGTCGTTGGTCGAGGTAGTTGATGGCCCGTAGCTTCAGGTCGAGGTCACCGTCATGACCTGCCTCGTCGGTAGCCTCGACGTGGACGAAGACAAAGTCGTCGTGCTGCAGGGCTTCGATGGCAGCCTGTGCCTTGCCCTCGTAGTTGGTGTTGGCCAGTCCTGTGGCTCCAGGTACCTTGATGATGCGCAGGCCGGCATACTTGCCGATGCCTTGAATGAGGTCAACGGCCGAGATGACGGAGCCTGTCTTGATGTCCGGATATTGCTGCATGAGGGTCTGCATGGAGGGACGGTAGCCGCCGCTCCAGGGCCAAATGCTGTTCGCCTGACGTTCGCCGCGCCGCGCCTTCTCGATGTTAAAGGGATGCTGGGCCAAGAGCTCCTGAGAACGCAGGATGAGCTCGTTGAGGAGGTCAGCAGTCTGTTGTGCTGCGCTGCAGTCGCTGCCTGTAAGACCGGCCTCGGGTTTTACCAGCAGCGGACGCCACTCTTCGTTGGGATGGTCATGGGGCGGATTGCAGACAATGTGCTTGTTGCCACCCTTGATGACAAGGAGGTGACGGTACTGGATGCCGGTGATGAACTTCACGCGTTCACAACCCTCGCGCTCGTTGATGGGCTTGGCCAGTGTCTCGTTGAGGTACTTGATGAGCACGTCGGCATCCTGGGTCTCAAGGTTACCGCCGTTGTGGGTGATAATCTTGCCGTCCTCCAGGGTGATGATGTTACAGCGGATGGCGAAGTCGTCGTCGGCCATGTCGTAGCCGATGCTGGCTGCCTCCAGGGGACCGCGGCCTTCATAGACCTTGTTGAGGTCGTAGCCGAGAATGGCGGTGTTGGCAACTTCAGAACCCGGGGGGAATCCTTCGGGTACCGTGACCAGACGGCCACAGCGTCCTTCACGTGCCAGACGGTCCATCATGGGCTTGTCAGCATGTTGCAATGGTGTCTTGCCATTCAGCCGCTCCACAGCGTGGTCGGCCATTCCGTCACCGAGAATAATAATATGTTTCATAAGCAAAGCAAAAAGCCCCTCCCAAACGGGAGGGGTTGTGGTAGGCTCTTAAATATTTGCAATCGACATGATGTTCGCAAAGACACCGGCAGCGGTGACAGCGGCACCTGCGCCGTATCCCTGGATGAGCATGGGGTACTCCTTATAGCGTTCGGTGGTCAGAAGCACGATGTTGTTGGAACCCTCAAGACCATAGAACGGGTGACCGTAGGGCACTTCCTTCAGGGCAACGTTGGTCTTGCCATTCTCCATCGTGGCGACGAAACGCCAGCGCTTGTTCTCTTTCTCAAGAACCTTGCGACGAGCCTCGAAATCGGCATCCAGCTCAGGCAGGCGCTTCCAGAAGTCGTCAATGCTGCCCTCGAAGTAAGAGTCGGGCACGAAGAGATGCTTCTCTACATCATCCTGCTCTACCTTGTAGCCAGCCTCACGAGTGAGGATGACCAGCTTGCGGATGACATCGGTGCCCGAGAGGTCGATGCGCGGGTCGGGCTCGGAATAACGCTGCTCCTTGGCGCGGCGCACGGTCTCAGAGAAGGGTACGTCGGCAGCTATCTCGTTGAAGATGAAGTTGAGCGTACCAGAGAGGATAGCCTCAATCTTCAGAATCTTATCGCCAGAGTTGCACAGGTCGTTGATGGTGCCGATGATGGGCAGTCCGGCTCCGACGTTGGTCTCGTAGCGGAACCACACACCACGGTCGCGGGCTGTCTGCTTCAGCTTCAAGTAGCTCTCGTAGTCGCTGGATGCGGCAATCTTGTTGGCAGCCACGACGCTGATGTTATGCTCCAGGAAGGTCTGGTAGAGCGTGGCAATCTGCTTGCTGGCCGTACAGTCAACGAAGACGGAGTTGAAGATGTTCATCTTCACAATCTCATCACGCATGTGGTCGGTATTGGCAGCAAAGCCTGCACGCAGAATCTTCTCGTAGTTGTCAAGGTCTATGCCGTCACGGTCGAGCACGAAGTTGTCAACATCCGAGATACCCACCACGTTCAGCTTCAGACGCTTGGTCTGCATGAGGAACTGCTGCTGTGTACGGATCTGCTCCAGGAGCATGCCGCCCACAGTACCGATACCGCAGATGAAGATGTTAAGCACCTTGTATTCTGACAGGAAGAACGAATCGTGCAGCACGTTGAGCGACTTGCGAAGGAAGCGGCCGTCAACGACGAATGAGATGTTGGTCTCGGAAGCTCCCTGAGCGCAGGCAATAACGCTGATACCGCTACGGCCGAGGGTACCGAACAGCTTACCGGCAATACCCGGTGTGTGCTTCATGTTTTCACCCACGATGGCGATGGTAGCCAGTCCGCTTTCTGCTTTCATAGGGAACATGGCACCAGTCTCGATTTCCTTGTTGAACTCTTCGTTAAGCACATCGACGGCAGCAGCTGCATCCTCGTCGCGCACACCGATTGAGGTGGAGTTTTCAGACGAGGCCTGTGACACCATGAATACTGATATGCCCTTGTTGGCCAGTGTCGTGAAGATACGGCGGTTGACACCGATGACACCCACCATTGAAAGTCCTGTTACCGTAATCAGAGTGGTACCCTTGATGCTGGAGATACCCTTGATGGGCTTCTGGTCGTTATCGATATGGTCCTTGATCAGCGTTCCCGGATGCTCGGGGTTGAAGGTGTTCTTCACCCTGATGGGGATGTTCTTAATGCAGACGGGATAGATGGTCGGCGGATAGATGACCTTCGCACCGAAGTTGCAGAGCTCCATGGCCTCGACATAGCTGAGCTCGTTGATGGTGTAGGCCGACTGGATAACCTTCGGGTCTGCCGTC
>Ga0310690_10004851_pt1 | contig 18732 bp, 16 predicted proteins | sample AusTroGonzalo_MG_2_FD_207661 | JGI IMG/M metagenome (GOLD analysis project Ga0310690, IMG submission 207661) | Bovine rumen microbial communities from tropical cattle in Woodstock, Queensland, Australia - Gonzalo_04 (v2) (version 2) | ecosystem: Host-associated > Mammals > Digestive system >...
CGACAAAATAGAAGGCAATACGTGCAGTTTCTACTCCCACGCAACGGACGTCATCCCCACCCTCGTAGACCGAGGATTCTGCGTAGGCGCGAGCTGTTATCCCGAAGGACACGCCGACTGCACTTCTTTCAAGGAAGACCTTCATTTTATGAAGGTGAAGCAGGATATGGGCGCCTCTTACTTCGTTTCACAACTCTGTTTTGACAATCGTTATTTCTTCGATTTTTTCAAACGCGCACAAATGGAAGGCGTGACTTCCCCCATTTCCGCAGGCATCATGCCGCTAATGAGCAAAGCGCAGGTCAACCGCATGATTTATATGTGCGCGGTGTCATTGCCGGGTGCGATCATTCGCATATTGAATCGCTATGAAGAGGATAAAGAAGGACTCCTGCAGGCGGGACTGGATTATGCGGCGGCGCAGATCGCCGAACTGTACGACAGCGGAGTGGACGACATCCATTTCTACACCATGAATCGTTCCGACGCGGCGAAAGGTCTTGTCGCGCGTCTTCAAGCAAAAGGGTATTTGAAATAATGGACGTCGCTCTCGTCGTCAAAGACGCACTCCGCATGTTGGGTGCCAAAACCGGCGACCCCGAACAGGAAGCTCTTCTTCGCAAAGTATACGCTGAAAACAAGGACACTTTTTGTCCACGCGCAGTATATGCCGTTTATAAGATCACCGAACATTCCCCCGTCGTAAAAATGGACGGATATGCTTTCCCTTTTACAGGCGAAAGCATCAGACGTCATTTGGATGGAGCGGAATACGCACTACTGTCCGCTTTTACACTCGGAATCGCCATTGATAAAAGAATAAAAGAGCTCTCCCTTGCTCGCCCTTCGGAATCCGTCGCACTCAATGCTCTCGCTTCTTCTTATGCCGAGCGCGTCGCGGACGAAATGCTCGCCGATGAAAGAAAAAAACTCGAAGCCGAAGGCTACGTAACGAATTTCCGCTTCTGTCCGGGATACGGCGACCTACCACTCTCGACGAACGGTGAGATCGCAAACGCTTTGAACGCGCAGAAGAAGATAGGACTTACCGTAATGGAAGACGGGCTGATGCTCCCGAGAAAGAGTATGATCGGCATCGTCGGCGCGAAGAAGGAAGTGAGGTGACGAAATGAAGAACGGTTTTACACTATTCGACGGCGCCATGGGCACGATGCTGCAAGCACGCGGCCTCAAAGCGGGCGCCTTCCCCGAGACCTATAATCTCACACATCCCGACATCGTCAGGGATATTCATCGCGCATACGTGCAAGCGGGCGCGGAAGTGATCACCGCCAATACGTTCGGCGCGAATCCTTTCAAAATGAAGAACGTCGACGTGGAAGCTGTCATCAAAGCCGGCGTCCGTCTCGCCAAAGAAGCGGGAGCGCCCAAAGTGGCGCTCGACATCAGCGCGCACGGCGTACTCCTTGAGCCAAACGGAACGCTTTCCTTCGACGAAGCGTACGAGAACTACGCCAAGATCGTTACCTGGGGCGCAGAAGCGGGTGCGGATATCATTCTCATCGAAACGATGAGCGACCTTTTGGAGGCCAAATGCGCTCTGCTTGCGGCAAAAGAGAATACTTCTCTCCCCGTCTACGTCACCATGACTTATATGGAGGACGGCAGGACATTTCTCGGCACCGATCCCGTAACCGCCACCATCACTCTCTCCTCTTTGCACGCAGACGCCGTAGGCGTGAACTGTTCGCTCGGCGCCGCCGATATGCTGCCTCTCGTTGAAAAGATCTGCGCATACGCGACCTGCCCCGTCATCGTCCAACCCAATGCCGGTTTACCGAAGGTCAAAGAGGGAATGACCTACTATGAAGACACCCCCGACCGTTTCGCCGCAGCGATGAAAAACATCGCAGGAAAAGGCGTATCCATCCTCGGCGGCTGTTGCGGCACCACCCCTGAACATATCTCGGAATTAAAGAAAATACTTGAAAGCATACAGCCCACGTCACGCTCCGTTCCTGCGTATACGGCGGCGACTTCCGCCACCAAAACGGTATTTCTCGGTAAAGGCGTAAAAGTCATTGGAGAACGTCTGAATCCGACGGGAAAAAAGAAACTGAAAGCCGCTCTTCTGGAGGGCGACATAGACTATATCCTGAAAGAAGCCATCGACCAAGAACGCGCGGGAGCGGATATTTTGGACGTGAACGTAGGCCTGCCCGAACTCGATGAAAGCAAGACCCTCGTTCGCGTGGTGAAAGAAGTACAAAGCACGGTATCCCTTCCTCTCCAGCTCGACTCTTCCTCAAAAGAAGCTCTTGAGAAAGCCTGCCGCATCTACGCCGGTAAGCCCATTATCAACTCGGTGAATCTCAAGAAAGAGAGTCTGGACGCCATCATCCCCATCGCCGTAAAATACGGCGCGACCCTCGTGGCGCTCTGTCTCGGTGACACCATGCCTAAGACACATGAAGAACGCTTTAACTTCGCCACGCGCCTCATAAAAGAATTAACCTCGCGCGGGGTGAAAAAGAGCGATATTTTACTCGACTGTCTGGTGCTCACCATCGCCACCGACCCTACACAGGCAGATGAAACGGCGCTCGCCGTAAAAGCCGTTACCGAGAAACTGAACGTTCGCACTGTACTCGGCGTCAGCAACATCAGTTTCGGAATGCCCGATCGCTTGAAGATCAACGCCGCCTTCCTCGGACAGTGCATACAAGCGGGGCTCTCCGCCCCCATCCTGAATCCTCTTGTGGAAGAGTACGCGGAAGTGCTGCAAGGCAAGCTCCTTTCCCTTGACACATCCGCTTATTTCACCTTCGACAAAGAGGGCGCGGAAGGGATCCGCGGCATGATATTCTGCGGCGTCGTAGGCGGCATCGAAGAAGCGGTGAAAGAAGCGCTGAAAACGCGCGCACCTCTCGACGTCATCAACGAAGACTTTATCCCCGCCCTTGACGAGATCGGAGTGAAATTCGAGAAAGGAGAGGTATTCCTGCCCCGCCTCATCGCCGCGGCGGAAGTAGTCAAAAAGGGCATGGACGTATTAAAGAAAGACGACGGCGATGCCGGCGAACCGGATGTCATCCTCGCCACCGTAAAAGGAGATATCCACGACATAGGGAAAAACATCGTCAAAATGCTCTTGCAGAGTTACGGCTACAAAGTATTGGACCTCGGCAAAGACGTCGACGAGAAGGCGGTCGTGTCCGCCTGGCAGAAGACGCACGCGCCCTTGATCGGGCTTTCCGCCTTGATGACTACCACCGTCCCCTCCATGAAACGTACGATCGACGCATTACGAGAAGCGGGTTCCACTGCGAAAGTGGCAGTCGGCGGCGCCGTACTTACCCCCGAATACGCTAAGGAAGTCGGAGCGGACTATTACGGAAAGGATGCGCGAGAGACTGTAAAAATAGCGGAAAAAGTCATTCAAAGCTAGAGCATAAAAATTGCAAACAAAAAGGATCGAAGACATCTGTTCCTCGATCTTTTTTTCTCTGCTGAATTCATCTCTTTTTGTAAAGGATCAATTCGGGATCGGCACCATCCACGCCGTAGGTGCACACGAGGATAAAATCCATATTTGCCAGAACCCCGAAGCAGCGATCGCCGCGTTTGCTTTCCAATTGATTGCCAAGATAGGTGGTGTTATCGTTCAGAAACTTCACGTATTCCCCGTTCGGCAGTCGATAGACGAGATTCACGAAGCTACCCACGAGAGCATTCAACTTCTCCACCTTGGGCATACCTTCGATATGCAGATCGTTTATCTCCTTTATCAGTTGTTTCTTGAGTTTGTCGAATGCCCCTTTATCGCTGAGCTCTTCAAAGCGCTTCCAGTAATCGAGCTTGGGCAATTTCGCCTTCATATATGCGCGTGCTTGTTCTTCGGTGAAGCCCTCCTGCACCATGTGCGGGATACACACCTCTATCAAGTCGTCCATATCGTCGTACGTATAGCTGCCGTCGGCATAGCACCATTGACAATAGTCCTCGTTCAGCGAACCGTCCTCGTTATGCGCAAGAAGATTATCTTCCAGAGGCATACCGCAACATTGACAGACCGCTTTGCGCGGCGAACCCAAAAGAGTGTTGATAGATACGTCGAACAGATTTGACAGCTGTTTTAACGTGTCGGTATTTGGCACGGTCTCTCCATTCTCCCAGCGGGACACCGCTTGCCGCGTCACAAACACTTTCTCCGCCAATTCTTCCTGCGTCAATCCTTTCTTCGTTCTCAGCTCGTACAAAACGTCTTTCGCGTCCATATACTCTCTCCTCCCTTTTCCCAATATACCGCATTTCGCGAAAAACGGAAAGCAACCGCTTGTTGCGTGAAAGCGATCCATCTTGACCGAAAGCGCGCCATGACAGACGGATCACACCATCTTCTCTTGCTTTACTTTCTTGTCGATCACGTGACGGGAAGCGAGCTCTTTGAAAATATCTTTCGTGGTGATGCCCATGTCGGTCATCAATACCATCACGTGGTACGCAAGGTCGGCTATCTCGTATATGGCCTCTTTCTTATCATCCGCTTTTCCTGCTATGATGACCTCCGTGCTCTCTTCTCCTACCTTTTTCAATATCTTATCTCTTCCTTTCTCAAAAAGGTAGGTAGTGTAAGATCCTTCTTTCTTCTCCGTCTTACGCCCTGCGATAAGTTCCATCAATCCTTCATACGAAAATTCGTGACGCTCGTCGCTCTCGAAGACAGGATTATGGAAGCAGGAATATTCTCCCGTATGACAGGCGGGACCGTCCGGCTCCACGATCACGAGAAGGGCATCTTTATCGCAGTCCGCCGTAATGGATACGACGTGTTGATAATTACCGCTCGTTTCTCCTTTGAGCCACAGTTCCTGTCTCGAACGGGAATAGAAACAGGTGAGTTCCTTCTCCATGGTAATGGCTAAGCTCTCTTTATTCATATAAGCAAGAGTCAGCACCTTCTTGGTAACGGCATCCGCTACGATGGCGGGAATGAGCCCTTTTTCGTCGAATTTAAGTTCGTTAATATCTATCATACTTCACTCCTTTATGATCCTTGTTGGAATAGCGTTTCTGTTCATTTCTTTTTTCAATTCCGCAATGCTGACCTCGCCGAAGTGGAATATCGAAGCGGCGAGCCCCGCATCCACCTTAGGCAACGTTTTAAACAAAGTAATGAAATCTTCAATGCACCCTGCACCGCCCGAAGCAATGACGGGTACGGATACGATGTCCGACACCGCGCGCAACATCTCTATATCAAAGCCTTTCTTCACACCGTCGGTATCAATGGAATTTAGCACGATCTCACCCGCGCCTTCCGACACACCTTGGCGGATCCATTCGAGAGCATCCAGACCCGTATCTTCTCTGCCGCCTTTTGCGAAGACCCGATATTCGCCGTTGATGCGTTTTACGTCCACCGACAATACGACGCATTGATCGCCGTACACTTTCGCCGCTCGCCCGATCAACGTGGGATCGGCAATGGCGCCCGAATTCACACTGACTTTATCCGCGCCGCATTTCAATACGCGATCGAAGTCGGCAAGCGTGCGAATACCACCCCCGACCGTCAAAGGAATAAATACGTTACGCGCTGTCTCCGCAAGTACGTCCGTGAAGAGATCGCGCCCGTCCGAAGACGCCGTAATGTCGTAAAAAACAAGTTCATCCGCGCCGCTCGCGCTGTACTGTTTGGCAAGCTCCACGGGAGAGGATATCTCTCTGAGCCCTACGAAATTGGTGCCTTTTACCACCTGCCCGTTTCGCACGTCCAAACAAGGAATGATGCGCTTCGTGATCATCTTGCCACCTCTATCGCCTCGGAAAGGTCGATGGCGCCCACATAGTACGCCTTACCGATAATGACGCCATACGCGCCGTCTTCGCGCAGTCTCTTGATATCTTCCAAAGAAGATACGCCGCCCGAAGCGATGACCTTCATCCCCGTCTTCTCCGCAAGCGTGCTGTAAAGACTGTAATTGGTGCCTTTCATGGCGCCGTCACGGGATATATCGGTGGAAATGACCACGTCCACCCCTTGATCTCTGAGCTTTTTACAGAAATCGATAAGATCGAGATCGCTGCTCTCCGTCCAACCCTTAATGGCTATTTTCCCATCTTTTACATCCACGCCCACCGCCACGTGCGAAAGGACGTCCGACGGCAATGATGGGATGAAAGCGGGATCCGTGACCGCCACTGTACCGAGGATCACGCGATCGATACCGGCGGATAGATAATTCTCTATCGTTTGACGAGTGCGAATGCCACCCCCCACTTCGGCAAAGAGCCCAGTCTGCGCCTTGATACGGCAGATCAAACCGAAATGCGTCCGCTCTCCCGTACGCGCACCGTCGAGATCCACGAGATGGATATGGGTTGCGCCTTTCTTGCGGAAATCTTCCGCGACCGAAAGCGGATCGGAAGAATACACCGTTTTTTGTGAGAAATCACCTTTATACAGCCGCACGGCTTCACCGCCGACGAGGTCTATCGCGGGAAATAGGATCATAAGTCTCCCTCCTTGATCTCGCAAAATGCTTTAAGGATACTTAAGCCGAGCGTTCCGCTCTTTTCGGGGTGAAATTGACATCCGAGCACGCTGCCTTTCGCGACCGCCGCCGTGACCAAACTTCCGTACTCGGTGCGGGCGATGACCCACGGATCACAGCCGACCGCCGCATAAGAATGAACAAAATACACGTGATCTCCCTCTTCCAAATAGCGGAAAAGCGGATGTTTTTTATCCCCGAAAGACAGTGCATTCCAGCCCATATGCGGAAGCTTCAGTCCCTCCGAAACGGGGATTGGACGCACCTCGCCCTCGATCAAAGCGAGTCCCTCATGTTCCCCATACTCATAACTTTTCTCGAATAAAAGCTGCATTCCGAGACAGATCCCGAGAATTGGTTTTCCTCTCTCCGCCACACGAAGAAGCACCTCCGCGAGTCCTGACGCACGAAGTTTCTCTATCGCATCGGCAAAGGCACCCACGCCGGGCAGTATGACGCGATCCGCTTTCTCTATCTCGTCGGGGTCGGAGGTCACGATCGCTTCTTCACCGATCGCGCCGAAAGAAGAGCAAAGCGAAAAGAGATTGCCAACGCCGTAATCTACAATCGCCGTCATTACAGCACCCCCTTAGTGGATGGGATCTCCGTCGCAAAGCGCGCGTCTACCGCCACGGCGTCGCGAAGACTGCGAGCAATAGACTTGAAAGTTCCCTCAATGATATGGTGCGAATTACGTCCCGAGAGCTGTCGAACGTGCAAGGCACAAGCAGCCTTCCTGACGAATCCATACCAAAACTCTTCCACGAGTTCGGTATCAAAATCCCCCACCTTTTCGGTGGGAATGTTCAAGAAATATCCGAGATACGCTCTTCCCGAGAAGTCCACCGAAGAAAGTATGACTGCCTCGTCCATCGCAAGGATGCGATCTCCGTACCGCACAATACCCCTCTTATCTTCGAGTGCCTCCGCAAAGGCTTCTCCGAGTGCGATGCCGATATCTTCGGTCGTGTGATGATAGTCCACCTCCGTGTCGCCTTTACATTGCACCGTAAGGTCGAATTTGCCGTGCGCGGCAAACAGCATCAACATATGATTCAGAAAGCCGCAACCCGTATCGATCTCGGACTTGCCGACACCGTCAAGATCGAGCGTAAGCCTGATATCGGTCTCCGCCGTCTTTCTCTTGATCTCCGCCTTTCTCATACTCCCTCCTTGATGGCTTTCACCCCCGCCAAAAGCGCGTCTACTTCGTCTTTTGACCCGATGGAGATGCGCACGTAATCACGTAAACGTTCCTTATCGAAATAACGAACCAATACCCCTTTCTCCTTCAGCTGTTTATACAACTGTTCTCCGGAAATACCCGTACATTTCGAAAAAATAAAGTTTGCGGACGAAGGCAATACCTCGAAGCCGAACCCTTTCAGCGAATCGCTGAGATAAGTGCGATTCTCTTTGATCACGCGCATGTTGCTCTCATAATAATCCTTATCCGCCAGTGCACCCACACCCGCCGCCGCGGTCATGGAGTTCACGTTATACGGGTTGGTGGAATACTTTATCTTCTTGAGATCTGCTATAAGCGCAGAAGATGCAAAACCGATGCCCAATCTCCCCCCCGCAAGCGAATACGACTTCGAAAAAGTACGCGTTACGAGAAGATTATCATACCGATCAATGAGAGGAAGCGCGCTTTCTCCTCCGAAATCCACATAGGCTTCATCCACGACCACGACGTTCTCCGGATTCGACCGTACGATCTCTTCGATATCCGCCCTTTCAAGGGCAATGCCCGTCGGCGCATTGGGGTTGGCAAGAAATATCGTTCCTTTTACATTAAGATAATCCCGAACGTCGACGCGAAAATCTTGCGTCAGCGGGATCTCGCGATAGGGCACGCCGTTAAGCTCCGCAAAGACGGGATAGAACCCGTAGGTGATGTCGGGGAATACCGCGGGAGCCTCTGCGTCACAAAAAGCGATAAATGCAAAGTTCAACACTTCGTCCGACCCGTTTGTGAATATCATCTGCTCCGGCTGTACGCCGAAAGCCTCTGCCGCTACCGCCGTGAGGACGCGACACTCGGGATCGCTGTATAAGTTCAAGCTACCCGCCGCCTGCCTGGCAAGCCGTTCCGCAAAGGGAGAAGGCGGGAAAGGACACTCGTTGGTATTCAGTTTAACGTATTTTTTATCTTGCGGCTGTTCTCCCGGGACGTATGCCTTGAGAGGCACGAGCCTTTTTGACAGATATTTACTCATTATTTCTCGCTCCTTATGACTGCGCTCTTCGCGTGCCCGGTCAAGCCTTCTTTACGGGCGAATACGGCTACCTCTTCCGCTACGTCGGCGAGCGCTTCTTCCGTATAATAAGCGTACTGCGTCTTTTTTACGAAATCGTCCACGGAAAGGGGACTGGAGAACCGCGCCGTTCCGCAGGTAGGCAGGGTGTGATTCATCCCCGCGTAATAATCCCCGATCGCCTCAGGACAATTCCTGCCGAGGAAGACGCTTCCCGCATTCTTCACTTTTTTGACAAGGGCAAAAGGATCGTCCACACATAGCTCCAAATGTTCGGGGGCTATCTCGTTCGCAACGTCGATCCCCTGCGCTATATCGTCCACCAAGATGATCTTTCCGTTATTATCGACGGAAACGCGCGCGATCTCGCGACGCGGCATTTCTTGCAAGAGATACTCTATCTCCCTTTGTACTCCTTGGGCAAAGGTCTCGTCGTCAGTGATAAGGACGGCGCTTGCATTGCGATCGTGCTCGGCTTGCGAGAGAAGATCCGCAGCAATGTGACGGGGGTTATTCTTCCCATCCGCAAGAACGAGGATCTCGCTCGGTCCTGCGATCATGTCGATGGACACCAGTCCGAACACCTGCTTCTTCGCCTCCGCGACGAATGCGTTTCCGGGTCCGACGATCTTATCCACTTTGGGAACGGTCTCGGTACCGTAAGCCAAGGCGGCGATCGCCTGTGCTCCGCCCACCTTGTATATCTCGTCTACGCCCGCCACTTTTGCCGCCGCAAGAATGACTGGAGGAATGCGTCCGTCCTTGCCGGGAGGCGTCACCATCACGACTTTCTCGCAACCGGCGATCTTTGCCGGGATGGCGTCCATCAAAACTGTGGACGGATATGCCGCCGTCCCACCCGGAACGTACAACCCCACTCTGGCGATGGGCGTCACCTTTTGTCCGAGGATCACGCCGTTATCGCGCGAGATCTCGAATCCTTCGCGACGTTGTTTCTCGTGAAATTCCCGTATGTTCTTCGCAGATTTTTTAAGGATTTCGAAGAATTCTTTCTCCACCTCGTTTATCCCATCCGTGATCTCATCCTCTCCTACGCGAAGAACGGTCAGCTTCACTTTATCGAATCGTTCCGCATACTCGTAAAGAGCACGATCTCCCTCTGTTTTCACGCGCGAAAGAATGTCAGAGACGACCCCTGAAACGTCCTCGATAGGTTTCGGAGAGGCTATAACGTCCTTATTCTCAATGTCATTATACCGAATCATGCGAATCATAGCATTTTCTCCACTACGGCGGAAAGGCCCGCCTTCAAGCGATCTACAGCGGACTTCTTGAACTTCGCCGCGCTCTTATTCGCGATCAAACGCGCGCTGATCGGGAATATCGTTTCAATTACCTGCAGATTGTTTTCTTTCAAGGTCGTCCCCGTTTCCACGATGTCGACGATCACGTCGGACAGCCCGAGAATGGGCGCTATCTCGATGGATCCGTTCAGATGAATGATGTCTATATCTCTGCCCTTACCCCTATAGAAGGCACGGGTGACTTCGGAGAACTTTGTGGCGACGCGGAGCGCCCTGCCTTTATCATCGCGGAAATCTTTGGGCCCTGCCACCGCCATGCGACAAGCGCCTTTCTTAAGATCAAGTAACTCGTAAACGTCGGGGCGATATTCGGCAAGGATGTCCTTACCTGCCACGCCGACGTCCGCCACGCCGCGCTCTACGTAAATGGTGATATCCGAAGGCTTTACCCAGAAGTAACGCACCTTACTCTCCTTATTCTCGAAGACGAGTTTGCGGCTTTCTTCGAGGAGAGAAGGACAAGGAAATCCAGCCTCAGCAAAAAGATGATATATCTTCTCTCCCAGTCTGCCTTTGGGGAGCGCGACGTTCAGATAATCGTCTTCCTCCACAGGAACTTCCTCGGAGAGCATATCCAAAAGGTCCGTGTATACCGCGAATCCGATCGCGGCAGCATTCTTCCCGAGCTTCTGCATCAAGCGATCATATCTGCCGCCGGACAGAACGGGAGAAGGAATCCCGCGCAAGAATCCTTTGAAGATAATCCCGTTGTAATAGTTTTCGTCCCCCGTTGCAGAGAAGTCCACTCGTACTGCATTCGTCTCACCCGCATCGCGAAGTGCGGTCAGAACCGACAGAAAGTCAGACAACGCGGGTATACCCCAAAACACACGATTCGCCTTTTCCAAAACGGGAATGGCTACCGACAGATCATCGGCAAGTACGAAGACTTCCGTTGCTGCCGATACCCTTTCTTCAGGGGCACCTGCCGACGCGCACAATGCGCGGATCTTCTCCGCATTCTTACTACCCACCGCTTCCACAAGCGCGTCTTTATTGGCGCGAGAAATGCCGAGCGCATCCGTGATCGCCGCCGCAACGCCGAGGTCTGATACGTCGAGCACGCAGGATGTCGAGATAGTGCGGAGGCTCTTCACCGCAAGGGTCAGCACTTCGCCAACCTCCCCACTGCCTATCTCGCCGAAACACTCCAGTCCTGTCTGCATGATTTCCTTAAATGAATCATCCGCCGCAGGGCGATATACATTCTCGCTGTAATACACCTTACGAACGCCCTTGATCTCCGCCTCGCAGCCTTTGATGATGGATAGCGTAACATCGGGCTTCAACGCCATGAGCCTGCCATTCGTATCGGTGAACGTCAGTACGTTATCCGAAACGAGGAAATTCTTATTTCTGGCATAGAAGTCGTACTCCTCGAACTTGCTCATGCGATAATACTCGTAGCCGGAATCGGCGTAGAGTTCTCGCAGCGCGAGGACTGTACGCTCTCCGCTCTCCAGTACGTTATCTCTTATCTTCATTGTCAAGCACCTCTTTATATATCTTGATCGCCTTCTCATACCCGCCGTTACCGTACATCAAGCAACGATTCACTCGACTGATGGTAGCACTGCTCGTCCCTACCGCGGAGACAACGTTTTGATAGTTGGCGCCATCCTTCAACAGGATCGCCATCTCGAAACGTTGCGCCATATCCTGTAATTCTTTAATGGTGCATAGATCGGAAAAAAAGTCGAAGCAATCGTCCGCCGATGACATCTTCGCGACCACTTGCATCAAGTTTTCCACAGATTGATTCCTGATTTTATCCATAACCGTACCCCACGATTTTATTGTGTCATTATTTTAGCACGCTAAATCGTTGAAGTCAAACAAATTGACATCTAATTCGGATAATTTTTGCCGAAATGTAATGCCCTTTATGCAAACAAATCGGCTTGCCGATATCTTTTCATTTGCTCTACACCTTGAAAAAATCCGTCATCCGTTCAAAGAGACACGGAACGATAAGCACACAAACTAAACTGAAAAGCGGAATCGAAATTTATAATTTCTCTCCTACTCACCCCATTGCGAGGGCGGAGAGAGGCGGAAGGACAAACGCTCCGCGCAAGCATCGGATGGGAGCGTACTCCTTGTACGTGACCATTCGTGCGAGCGCGGTAGAGCAGTATTTACGTCTTTATCCGTCCTCGCTTAATGATGGAAGAGGCGCGTCCCATTAAACACCATTACCATGCCGTACTTGTCGGCAGCCGCTATAACATCCGCATCTCGGACAGAACCGCCGGGCTGTACCACGTACGAAACGCCGCTGCGATATGCGCGGTCAATGTTATCCGAGAAGGGGAAGAATGCGTCGCTTGCCACAGTCACACCCGTAATTCCGGATAAAATCGCGCGCTTGCGTTCGCGCGTGAGCGGGTCGGGGTGACGGGAAAAATACTTCTGCCAATTCCCTTCCGAAAGCAACCATTCGGACTCCTCATTCGAAAGGTATAGATCTATGACGTTATTGCAGTCGGGGCGGGAGAGATCCTCGCGCAGCGGCAGGGAGAGCACCTCGTCCGTTTGGCGCAAAAACCAATTATCAGCCTTAGACGCGGCAAGACGCGTGCAGTGGATGCGGCTTTGCTGCCCCGCCCCCACCCCGATGGCTTGTCCGTCGTAAGCGAAACAAACGGAATTTGACTGCGTGTATTTCAACGTGATGAGCGCCACGATCATATCCAACGCTTTCTCCACAGGAAGATCCTTCTTTTTCGTCACGACGTCGGTGAGAAGAGAGGCGTCTATGACGAGATCATTCCTTCCCTGCTCGAAAGTAACGCCGAAGACTTGCTTGTGCTCACGAGGCGCAGGTGTGTAGTCGGGGTCCATTCGCACGATGTTGTAATTTCCTTTTCTTTTCCCTTTCAATATTTCGAGCGCACGCGGTGAATAGGAAGGCGCAATAATGCCATCCGAAACCTCTCGTTTGATGATCTCGGCGGTCGTCTCGTCACATTCGTCCGAAAGGGCTATCCAGTCTCCGAAAGAGGACATTCTGTCTGTTCCGCGGGCGCGAGCATAGGCGCAGGCAGTGAGAGAGTCATCGAGACCCGCGACGTCATCCACGAAACAGGAACGTTTCAGCTTCTCGGGCAATACTCTGCCTACCGCCGCCGACGTCGGCGAAACGTGTTTGAAAGAGGCAGCCGCGGGGAGCCCCGTCGCCCGCTTGATCTCACGGACAAGTTGCCAGCCGTTCAATGCGTCTAAAAAATTGATGTACCCAGGTCTGCCGTTTAGAATCTCCACGGGCAGTTCTCCCTTCTCTGCATAAATGCGGGCAGGGACCTGATTGGGGTTGCAACCGTATTTCAAGAGAAATTCTTTCATGCTTCGCTCCTTGTGTGTTTATTAAATAGTTTCGTCTGTATTTCGCCCGTAGCGAGATCGATCGCCCGCACGAAAAGGGATATCTTGTTTGCTTCGTCTAAAGCCGCCCACAACGAACTCGCGAAGGATGAGAAGTCACACTCCAACTTCACTTCTTTGGGCGCCCCAGTAAAGGATGGCAGCGGATTCCCGTCGGTTATGTAGGTGTGGATCAAGTGACCAACGCCAGCTTGCCCGTCATAGCGATATTTCGCTCGTTCGCAAACACCGTCCTTCTCCCGACGCAGAATACTCATCTTGTAAGCAAGCGCACCGCCACCAAGAGTGACGAGAGCACTAATCCGCGGCGTGTAATTGGGCGCATCTGGTTCAAAAGTGCGCTTCTCCAGTGCGGAGAAGAAGTCCCCTCCTTCTTTCAACGCATCGAAGATCGTATCGGTCTGATCACCGTTGGTCAGGATGACTTCTTGTCCCAAGGTGCGCATGGCGGGATAGATGATGAGGGATGGATCCACCACCTTGCTCTCATCGAACGGACGAGTATAAAGCGACCCATCTTGCTCCGCAAAAATGCGATTCCGACTGTTCTCGCTCCTGCCCATGATGAAATAGGCAAGATAGGCATAATTCCCATCCACACTCTCCCCCACGAGTATGCCTCTCCCGGGATAAGGATTTCCTTCCAACCATTCCGAAATGCTTTTCATATCCGCTCCTTCCCGACAAAAAAGGCATACTTACGCTAAAGTATGCCCAGACGGTCGGCTGTGACGATCTTGCTCCCCGTGGTAAGCTCCACTGCTCCGTCAGTCGCAAGATCCATTCGTATTATAACGCCAATGCAAACACCTTGTCAATCGAGGATCGGTGAATGTATTTTTATTTATAGATATTACCGTCTTTACAATGGACTAAGTAATCGCCCGCTTTGTTATTCCAATTGGAACTTTTTTCGATAGCTTCCAATAGTTCAAAATGTTAGTATTAATTATATTTTGTATTACACAAGAAAGTCAAGCTGAAAAGTCTTCCCCCCTCCAATATTAGCGGGGTATATCGTTCTAAATGCGTTGTGCTTAACTCCGGATCGGCCTTACTATCTAAACTTCATTTCGTCAATCGAAATGGCACCGAGAAGATACACTGCGGTATAGCCCATGTGGTCCATCGTGTATTTGACTTGCATGCTTCTGAGTCCTTTGGAACAGTACACCACGCAAGGGGTATCTTTGGTCGGGACCGTTTCGGCAATATGAGAATAGATTTCGGTAAAGGGGGTACAAAGTGCGTGGGCGAGGTGCCCTTCGTTGTATTCCTCCCGCGTGCGAGCATCCAATAGAAGCGCTCCTTCCGATACGAGAGCACGCGCCTTTTCCCTTGAGATTGTCGTAATAGGCGCAGGCTCACGATAAGCGGATGATGCGTTTAGATCAACGGATTTCCCTATTCTTTGGCTCTTCACGCGCAAAACTACTGTTCCGTGCGGCGCAATGATAAAAGTAAAATTTTCCGCGCAAGGCAACTCTTTGTGCGACCAAAGATCGCGAACGGAAATGATACTCCCTTCCAGTCCGACCTCTTTTTCGGTTACGGACATGGCAAGCGGGCGTTCGCTCCTGTTCAAAAATGCGATCGCTTTTTCCGCGCCCTGCTCAGCCGCAAGATCCTTCACCCACACTTCGCCGAGGAGCGCACCTGCCGCGTCTTTAAATTCTTTCACGACGTACGCCTGCGAACAAGCCGTATCTTGATTAAGCGCGATCAACTCTTTGTTTTTGAGCACGGCAAGGGTGTCTTGAGAAATTGTCGTTAAGTCGCACCCGATCATGAGCGGCGTGGACATCATACACCACATTGCAAAATGCGTGCGTTCCTCTTCTGGACTCAAACCGTTGCCGATCTGCATCATATCAAGGTCGTTGACGTGTCCCGGCACGCAGAATCTTCTGAGCGGCTTGATGTGATCGATCTGTTTCAAAAGCGAAGCAAAATTCGGTTGAATATCCGCCGCCACTCGCCAAGAATCGGCGATTTCCACCGCCCATTCTCCCGGGAAAAACTTTCGGCAAATATTATAAACGATCGGCTTGTTTGTTTTTTTGCGAAGCTCGTCAATGATGCGTCCGACTTTGAGATATACGGCTTTTTCATCCACGCCTTCACGCAGAGCACCGCACCAATCCACTTTGAGAAAATCAAAACCGCATTCTTCAAAAAACAACGAAAGATCCTCTTCTTCGTGCCCGACGAGACCGACGTTCACGCCGTTTTCGCCTTCGTTGTCGTAATAATATCCACAAGATGTTGCTCCCGCTTCGGAATAAATTCCCGCTTTCAAACCGAGGGAATGCGCATACTCAGCAAGCACTTTGATCCCGTTTGGAAAGCGCTCTTTGTGAAAGCGCAAACGTCCGTCTTCACCTCGTCCGCCAAAAAAGCCGTCGTCCGTATTGGCATAGATATAGCCATACGCCGCCAGCCCCGTCGAGACCAAGGAATCGAATTGTCTTTTTAGTTTTTCTTCCGAAATATTGGTGCGAAAGCAGTTCCAAGACGCCCAGCCCATAATCGGCGTCCGTCTGCGATAATCATCCGTCATAGAGTCTCCTATTTGAGCGCGATCGGGTCGTAAGTTTTACGCGTTTCCCCTTTTGTGTTTACTGCGGTGATCACGGCGTTTCCTGCCGCAATATCAATGCGACACGCCACAAATCCAAGGTCATCCGTCGGACCTCCCGCGATCAAGGTCTTATAGCCATCTCCATCCACGAGGTCTAAAAAGTGCTCGTGCCCCGAAACCACAAGTTTCGCGTTCCACTTCTTCATAAGCGACACGAATCTTGTATATTGCGAAGAGGTCTCGCTCGTCGTAAAAATGGGAATATGGCATAAACAAACGTTATTACCGACAGGCACGTTCCAAGCCTCCGCTTCCGACAATTCCGCATCACGATAGGCGTCCGAAACGAAAAGTCCACCGTTCTTCGGATCGTCGTCGGGCTTATCCTCCCCTCCGTCCAAAATGAAGAAATTCTGTTCGCCATAACTCGTCGTAAAATAATAGCTATCATAGCCAAGCACGCTTTTCAGGCGATAGGCATACTTCCCGCGCGGCTCGTGATTTCCACGCACGAACAAAACGGGTTTTTCTCCTTTTGTGATCTTGCCGCCTGCGAGCACGACGTTATCAATGATATCCTCATATTCGTTCACATAGTTTATCGCGTCCCCCATCATCAGGAGCAAATCGTAATCATCGCAAACTGACGCGACTTGACAAATAGCGTCGACGTTTTCATGCCAATCCGTAAGGGAAAGCATCTTTAGGGAATCGCCAGTAACCTTTTGCGCAAACGAATAGGCGCGCGAGGTGATAAAATCGCCTATCTTGGAATTCTTCGCTGCATTCTTCAAGACTTTTGCCGCGCTGACGGTATAGGAATTACCATACAGATGCTCGTAAGGGACGTGGACCGTATGAACTCGATCGTCGGCGCGATATTTGCCGTCTTCCGCATCGTAAACCGTGTATTTTTGCCCGTTATAGGTATACTCCAAATATCCGACCGACGGACTGCTCGTAGCCCAAACGACGGAAAAGTCCGTCCCGTTATCAAACACGACGGGATCAGCTTCTATCTCAAACGTTTGCCCGAAAGCAGCAAGCACGCTCACTCCACCGATGAGCAAAACGGAGACCAAAGAAACGACGACTATCGCGTAAATTTTCTTTTTCGCCGATGGTAACACCAAAAGAAAAGCTATCACGATGAATCCGATGAGGAAATACGGAAGCGTATTCAAGAACATTGAGCTTTCCGTCGCTCTGCCATAATACATCACGATGGGCATAATGATTCCCATTGCGATCGTCAATACTTCCCCGATCAGCACCAATAAACGTTTCGGCTCTTTCCCTTGATATGCCGAGAGAAAAAAAGAGATACAAAAGAACAACGTTATAAGAACCTGCAAAGCAAGCATCAACAGCACAAGGAATGACGTTCCAAATAGGAACCGATTTGCCTCGTAAAGCAAACTCGAAATCAACACGTAAACTTCCGCATAGGCGATGATGGTAAAAACAACCAAAGCCCAAACTGATGAAGCAACCTTCAATACTTTTTGCCAAGCAGATGCTTTCATATCTACCCCCCCTTTTTGTACATTTGCATTGTAACACAAAGAATCTTCCTATTCAAGCATACCAAGCGGTTTTTTCTCAAGAATCAACCTTTGCACGAACATCCCTACCTTTGCACGATTACTCATTTTGGAGGAAATATTGATACGTTGGCAGTAGGGTAAATTGTTTGCAAAAAAAACGAAAAAGAGCAAAAAATGGGTCAAAAACGGGCATTTTAGCCCTAAAAATGCAAAAAAGAACGCCGAAATCGCAAACGAATCAGCGTTCAGGGTTGGCAAAACACTCAAAGAACGCTCGCAGTCCCCCACGCTCGTTTGCGCAAGCCCCGATACGAAAAAACATATCGTCTTCAGGGACCGAGACCCATCAGCGCAAATCAATGAAAATCCACCGGCGCACCCGCTGGTTTTCTCGTACAGCGAAAAAGAGACAAGCTCCGCGATCTCCTCGCGGCGCCTGCCTCCTTCGGACTCTTCTCAACGAGGAGCAATCCCCCGCCGTCAATAGTTCTCTTTCCTGACCTCGAAATAGGCTTGCGGATGCTTGCAAACGGGGCAGATCTCCGGCGCGGCGGTCCCGACGACCACGTGTCCGCAGTTGCGGCACTCCCAAATCGTCACGCCGCTCTTCCGGAAGACCTCCATCGTCTCCACGTTCTTCAGCAACGCACGATATCTCTCCTCGTGCATCTTCTCGATCGCAGCGACGCCGCGGAACTGTTCCGCGAGCTCTTTGAAGCCCTCTTCTTCCGCATCCTTCGCCATCCGCTCGTACATATCGGTCCACTCCGCATTCTCCCCTTCCGCTGCGTGCAGCAGGTTTTCGGCAGTATCTCCCAGTTCTTCAAGCGCCTTGAACCACAGCTTGGCGTGCTCCTTCTCGTTCTCCGCCGTCTGCAGGAAGAGCGCCGCGATCTGCTCGTAGCCCGCCTTCTTCGCCACCGAAGCGAAGTAAGTGTATTTATTCCGCGCCTGAGATTCTCCGGCAAATGCCTCCCAAAGGTTCTTCTCCGTCTTCGTCCCGGCATAGGGATTCTTTTTCGGCTCTTCTGCTTTTTTGAACTTTTCTGCCGATTGCTTGCAAACCGGGCAATTCTTTGGGGGCTCCTCCCCTTCATGAACGTATCCGCATACCGT
>Ga0310690_10004853_pt1 | contig 18721 bp, 14 predicted proteins | sample AusTroGonzalo_MG_2_FD_207661 | JGI IMG/M metagenome (GOLD analysis project Ga0310690, IMG submission 207661) | Bovine rumen microbial communities from tropical cattle in Woodstock, Queensland, Australia - Gonzalo_04 (v2) (version 2) | ecosystem: Host-associated > Mammals > Digestive system >...
TCGGACTACGTAGACGAATAAGCATATCAATTTATAAACCCTTAATTTTATTCAACACAAACAATGAACATTCCTTCCGTATTCTGGCTCGTGCCCGTCGCTTCGATTGTGGCATTGGGCATGGCGTACACTTTCTTCCGTCAGATGATGGCGGCCGACGAGGGTACGCCCCGCATGAAAGAGATTGCTCTTTATGTCCGTAACGGTGCGATGGCCTACCTCAAACAGCAGTACAAGGTGGTAGGTATCGTTTTTGTCGTGCTCTGCGCCCTTTTCGCCTTCATGGCGTATGGACTTAACGTACAGAACCCCTGGGTTCCCTTTGCTTTCCTGACTGGAGGTTTCTTCTCCGGTCTGGCAGGCTTCTTCGGCATGAAGACCGCCACCTATGCCTCTGCACGTACGGCCAACGCTGCCCGTGAGAGTCTTGATGCCGGTCTGAAGATTGCCTTCCGTTCAGGTGCCGTGATGGGTCTTACCGTCGTCGGTCTCGGACTGCTCGACATCGCCATCTGGTTTGTGGTGCTGAACCACTTCGACCAGGACGGCCTCATCTCCATCACCACCACCATGCTGACCTTCGGTATGGGTGCCTCTACACAGGCCCTCTTCGCCCGTGTGGGTGGTGGTATCTACACCAAGGCTGCCGACGTGGGTGCCGACATCGTGGGTAAGGTGGAAGCCGACATCCCCGAGGATGACCCCCGCAACCCTGCTACCATCGCCGATAACGTGGGCGACAACGTGGGCGACGTGGCCGGTATGGGTGCTGACCTCTATGAAAGTTACTGCGGAAGTGTGCTCTCTACTGCAGCCCTGGGTGCTGCCGCCTTTGGTGTGGCTGGCATCGATATCCAACTCAAGGCTGTTGTGGCTCCGATGCTGATTGCAGCCGTCGGTGTGTTCCTCTCACTGTTGGGCATCTTCCTCGTCCGCACGAAGGAAGGCGCTACGATGAAGGATCTGCTCCGTTCGCTCTCACTCGGAACCAATGTCTCGGCCGTGCTCATCGCCATCGCTACCTTCGGAATCCTCTATTTCCTGGATATCGAAAACTGGCTCGGCCTCTCCTTCTCCGTCATCTCTGGTCTGGCTGCTGGTGTCATCATCGGACAGGCTACGGAATACTACACCTCTCACTCCTACAAGCCCACACAGAAGATTTCTGAGGCTGGACAGACAGGTGCTGCAACCGTTATTATTAAAGGTATAGGTACGGGAATGATCTCGACCTGCGTACCCGTGATCACCATCGGTGTAGCCATCATGCTCAGTTACCTTTGTGCCAACGGCTTCGACCTCTCGATGACCTCTGAGAGTCTGTCGCATGGTCTCTATGGTATCGGTATCGCTGCCGTAGGTATGCTCTCCACACTGGGTATCACGCTGGCTACCGACGCCTACGGCCCCATCGCCGACAATGCTGGTGGTAATGCCGAGATGTCGCAGTTGGGCGAGGAAGTCCGTCACCGTACGGATGCCCTCGACGCCTTAGGCAACACCACAGCCGCTACAGGTAAGGGCTTCGCCATCGGTTCGGCTGCCTTGACGGCACTCGCACTGCTCGCCTCTTACATCGAGGAGATCAAGATTGCGATGACCCGTGCAGGTGTGATGATGGAGAATGTCAAGGGCGAACTCATCTCGGCCGCTGATGCCAATATCCCCGACTTCATGAACTACTTCCAGGTGAACCTGATGAACCCAAAGGTGCTCGTGGGAGCCTTCATCGGTGCAATGGCTGCCTTCCTGTTCTGTGGTATGACCATGGAGGCTGTAGGCCGTGCTGCCGAGAAGATGGTTCAGGAGGTGCGTCGTCAGTTCAAGGAGATTGCTGGTATCCTCGAAGGAACAGGCACACCTGACTATGGCCGTTGCGTGGAGATTTCCACCCGTGCTGCCCAGCACGAGATGATCATCCCGTCGGTACTGGCCATCATCATCCCCATCGTCGTGGGTTGTGTACTGGGTGTGGCCGGTGTGCTCGGACTGCTGGTAGGCGGTCTGGCAGGCGGTTTCACGCTGGCTGTGTTCATGGCCAATGCTGGTGGTGCCTGGGATAATGCCAAGAAGAACATCGAGGAAGGTGCCTTCGGTGGCAAGGGCTCGTTTGCCCATAAGGCCTGCATCGTGGGCGACACGGTGGGCGATCCCTTCAAGGACACCAGTGGTCCGTCGCTGAACATCCTCATCAAACTGATGTCGATGGTAAGCATCGTGATGGCAGGACTCACAGTAGCCTTCATGTAAAACAAACCATAAATAAATGAGCCGCTGAGATTCAGCGGCTCATTTGTTGTAACTTATTGATTCCCTTCTCCGTACAGATGCCCCGTACCAGTACCAGCGGCATCCCCTTGAAGATCTCCTTGATGCTGTATTTCTTATAGAGTCGCTCCTCGCGGATATAGCGGCCTAAGGCATCAAACAGGCGTGCGGCCAGTTCATAGTTGATGTCGTCGCGGAAATAGCCCTCCTGTACGCCACGCTCAAAGAACTGCATCATATTCTCACGCGAATGCGTCTTCTCATGATCCAAGAAACGGCGCACCTGCGGATACCTGATCAGGTCGTCATAGAACTGTGGATTGGTAGCATTCGCCTCCTCCACCTTCATGTGATACACCTTCAACAGAATCTCCATCACGTCCATACCCTTGCTTAGTTCGATGAATTTGGCCTTCTGTCGCTCATGGTAGACCTTGACACCCTGATAGAGCAGTTCCTCCTTGGTGGCATAGATCTCATACATGGTGCGCTTCGAGATGGCAAGGCTCTCGGCAATATCATCCATCTTCACGGCCCGGATGCCTTTCTCGGCAAAAGCCTTCATCGCCGTATTGAGGATCACCTCGCGCAAACCTTTTTTATAAGCGGTAATAGTCTTTTTTTCTTGCATATTCTTGCATATTTGGCCACAAAGATACAAAAAAAGAATGAAAAGTGCCAAAGGATATGCAAAAAGAAAAATATTTTTTGTAATTTTGCGGGCGATTAGTTTAATAGCAGCATAAAAATGGTAAAGATTTCAAAAGAGGCAGCCCTCGAGTATCATGAGAGCGGAAGACCAGGTAAGATTGAGGTAAAGCCGACAAAGGCGTACAGAACACAAACAGACTTAAGTTTAGCATACTCCCCGGGCGTGGCGTTCCCATGCCTTGAGATTCAGGAGGATCCCAACAATGCGTATAAGTATACGGACAAAGGCAACCTCGTTGCTGTCATCTCCAACGGCACGGCCGTCTTAGGACTGGGCGATATCGGTGCCATGAGCGGCAAGCCCGTGATGGAGGGTAAGGGTCTGCTCTTCAAGATCTACGGTGGTATCGACGTGTTCGACATCGAGGTAGCCGAGAAAGACCCTGAGAAGTTCTGCGAGGCTGTGGAGCGCATCGCCCCCACCTTCGGCGGCATCAACCTCGAGGATATCAAGGCACCTGAATGCTTCTATATCGAGGAGCGTCTGAAGAAGACCCTCGACATTCCCGTGATGCACGACGACCAGCACGGCACGGCCATCATCTCAGCAGCAGGACTGAAGAATGCGATGGAGGTGATCGGCAAGGACATCACCAAGGTGAAGATTGTCGTCAACGGCGCTGGTGCTGCCGCCATCTCTTGTACCAAACTCTATATGGCCATCGGTGCCCAGAAGGAGAATATCGTGATGCTCGACTCCAAGGGTGTCATCTCCACCGAGCGCAAAGACCTCAACGAGCAGAAGAAATTCTTTGCCACCTCGCGCACCGATATCCACACACTGGCCGAGGCCGTGAAGGATGCCGACGTGTTCGTGGGCCTCTCCAAGGGTAATGTACTCTCAAAGGAGATGGTCCGTACGATGGCCAAGGATCCCGTCATCTTCGCACTGGCCAACCCCGTGCCCGAGATCTCCTACGAGGACGCGATGGATGCCCGTCCCGATGTGCTGATGTCAACCGGTCGTACCGACTATCCCAACCAAATCAACAATGTGATCGGTTTCCCCTATATCTTCCGTGGTGCCCTCGACGTGCATGCTACTGCTATCAACGAGGAGATGAAACTCGCTGCCGTTCACGCCATCGCCGACCTGGCCAAGCAGCCTGTGCCTGATGTGGTGAACGATGTGTACCATGTGAACAACCTCACCTTCGGACGCGACTATTTCATTCCGAAGCCCGTCGATCCACGCCTCATCACCGAGGTGTCTGCTGCTGTTGCCAAAGCCGCCATCGAGAGTGGCGTGGCCCGCAAGAATATCGCCGACTGGGAGGAATACAAGGACTCGCTGAGCGTGCTGCTGGGTCAGGAGACCAAACTCACACAGAAACTCTATGCCACCGCCGCTGCCCATCCGCAGCGTGTAGTCTTCGCCGAGGCCGTCCACCCCACCATGCTCAAGGCCGCCGTTCAGGCCAAGGCCGAAGGTATCTGCTACCCAGTGCTCCTTGGCAACGACGAGGTGATCACCAAGATGGCAGCCTCGCTCGACCTGAGTCTCGAGGGCATCGAGATTGTGAACCTGCGCCATCCCAACGAGCGGGAGCGTCGTGAACGCTATGCCCGCATCCTCACCGAGAAGCGTCAGCGCGACGGCTACACTTTCCAGGAAGCCAACGATAAGATGTTTGAGCGCAACTACTTCGGTATGATGATGGTGGAGACAGGCGAGGCCGATGCCTTCATCACAGGTCTCTATACAAAATACTCAAATACCATTAAGGTTGTCAATGAGGTAATCGGTATCCGTCCTGAATACGAGCACTTCGGAGCCATGCACATCATCAACTCGCCCAAGGGAACCTATTACATCGCCGACACACTGGTGAATGAGAACCCTGATAGCGACACTCTCGTCGACATCGCCAAACTCGCCGCCACCGCCGTACGCTTCTTCAACGAGAAGCCCGTCATCGGCATGATGAGCCACTCCAACTTCGGCTCTTCCACCAGTTCCGGTGCCAAGAAGGTGAAGCGTGCCGTTGAGCAGATGCAGGAACTCTATCCCGACCTGCCCATCGACGGTGAGATGCAGTTGGACTGCGCCCTCGACAACGAACTGCGCGACGAGCAATATCCCTTCACCCGTCTGAAGGGTCAGAAGGTGAATACCCTCATCTTCCCCAACCTCACCTCTGCCCGTTCCTCTTATAAGATGCTGCAGATGCTGGGCAGCGATGCCGAGATTATCGGCCCGATCCAAATGGGACTGAACAAGGCCATCCACTTCATCGACTTCGGAGCCTCTGTTCGCGACGTGGTGAACATCGTGGCTGTGGCCACCATCGACGCCTACGTCGACAAGATCAAGAATAAACTGAGCGCAATCGGTAAATAAGATATTGTTAATATATCTTAAGTCTCTTGACGCAGTTTTTACTTTTTAGTAAAGGCTGCGTCAAATTTTTATGAATTAAAAAATCAACTTATTATTATATTAACAACTTAAACATCACTTTATGAAAAAGATTATTCTTTCATTGATGGCTCTCACAAGCCTGACAGCATCGGCTCAGTTTGGTGCGCAAAGGGGTAACCCCACTGTTCCATCAGTTACAGAGAATGTGGTTGAGGACTTCAAGCCTGCATCTTCGAATCAGGACAACAAGCAGTACCCGATGGTCAACTCACAGCGCATGGTACGTGCCCAGATCTCGGCGCCTAACGCCACTTCTGTAGGTCTCGACATCGCTGGTAAGATCTATCAGATGACCAAGGACGAGAACGGTGTGTGGACAGGTACCTCTGAGCCTCAGGACGAGGGTTTCCACTACTATCAGTTGAACATCGACGGCGCCTCTGTGCCCGATCCAGGTAGCCTCTACTACTATGGTGCCAGCCGTTGGGGCAGCGGTATCGAGATTCCTTCTACCGACCAGGATTTCTGGCAGGTGAAGAACGTGCCGCAGGGTTCTGTCAGCGAGGTCTTCTATTGGTCAACCTATACCGAGAAGATGCGTCGTTGCCACGTTTATCTCCCCGCCGAATACTATACCAACCCCACCAAGAAATTCCCCGTTCTGTACTTGCAGCACGGTATGGGTGAGAACGAGTACGGATGGGCCGAGCAGGGTCATACCGCTCAGATTCTCGACAACCTGATTGCCCAGGGTAAGGCTGTTCCCTGCATCATCGTGATGGACAACGGTCTGAACGCCAACCGTCCTGGCGAGCAGGGTGGTTTCGGTGGCTTCGGTGGCGGTCAGCGTCCTCAGGGCGCTCCCGGTCAGGGTGGCCAGCGTCCTCAGGGCATGCCTCAGGGCGGCTTCGGCGGTCAGCGTCCCCAGGGTGCTCCTGGTCAGGGCGGTCAGCGTCCTCAGGGTGCTCCCGGACAGGGTGGCCAGCGTCGTGGCGGCTTCGGTGGCTTCGGAGGTTTCTCAGAGGGCTTCAAGAACGTGCTCTTCAATGATATCATCCCGATGGTCGAGAAGAACTACCGCGTGATTGCCGATCCTCAGCATCGTGCTTATGCCGGTCTGTCAATGGGTGGCATGCAGGCTCGTGAGATCACACTCGCCAATCCTGAGAAGTTCGCCTATGTCGGTTCATTCAGCAGCGGTGCATGGAGTGTCGACCAGGTGAAGAACTCAGACGGTTTCACCAAGAACGTCAAACTGCTCTTCATGAGCGGTGGTGGCAAGGAGAACATGGGTTGTGTTGAGGCAGCCAAGAACATCAAGGATCAACTCGGCATGAACGCCGTAGGTTACGAGTCACCTGGCACTGCCCACGAGTGGCACACCTGGCGTCGCAGCCTCTTTGAGTTCGCTCAACTCATCTTCAAGTAAAAATCCACATACTACTATATGAAGTGAGAGGTGGTATTTGCCTGATGGCAGATGCTGCCTCTTTTTAGTTTGGCACACTATTTGCATTTCAATTGTCAAATCACAAAAATAAAATGTAATTAGTAAATTGTCAAATTGTAAATTATATAGTTTATGCAAAAAGGTAATATTGGCGTAACGACTGAGAACATCTTTCCAGTCATCAAGAAGTTTCTTTATAGCGACCACGAGATCTTCCTCCGCGAGATGGTATCCAATGCCGTCGATGCCACGCAGAAGATCAAGACCCTTCAGGAGAAGGGCGATTTCAAGGGCGAACTGGGCGATCTCACCGTCCGTGTGAATTTCGATGCCGACAAGGGCACCATCACCATCAGCGACCGCGGTATCGGTATGACCGAGGAAGAGATCGACAAGTACATCAACCAGATTGCCTTCTCGGGCGTCACCGACTTCCTCGAGAAATACAAGGACAATGCCAATAACATCATCGGCCACTTCGGTCTCGGTTTCTACTCCTCGTTCATGGTATCTAAGAAGGTGGAGATCATCACCAAGTCGTGGAAAGACGGTGCAAAAGCCGTGAAGTGGAGTTGCGACGGCTCACCTGCCTACGAGATCGACGATGCCGAGCGCGACGACCGCGGTTCCGACATCATCCTCTACATCGACGACGACTGCAAGGAATTCCTCGACAAGTATAAACTCGAGGGCCTGCTCAACAAATACTGCAAATTCATGGCTGTACCCGTTGCCTTCGGTAAGAAGACCGAGTGGAAGGACGGCAAGCAGGTCGACACCGACGAAGACAATATTATCAATAGTGTGGAGCCCCTCTGGACCAAGACACCAAGCACCCTCAAGGACGAGGACTACAAGTCGTTCTACCGTACCCTCTACCCCATGAGCGACGAGCCGCTGTTCTGGATCCACCTCAACGTCGACTACCCCTTCAACCTCACGGGTATCCTCTACTTCCCCAAGATCAAGTCGAACATCGAACTGCAGCGCAATAAGATCCAACTCTACTGCAACCAGGTATTCGTCACCGATCAGGTGGAAGGCATCGTGCCCGAGTTCCTCACCCTGCTGCATGGTGTGATCGACTCGCCCGACATTCCCCTGAACGTGTCACGCTCCTATCTGCAGAGCGACCGCGAGGTGAAGAAGATCTCCACCTATATCACCAAGAAAGTGGCCGACCGTCTGAAAGCCATCTTCTCGGAAAACCGCAAGGAATACGAGGAGAAGTGGGACGACCTGAAACTCTTCATCAACTACGGCATTCTCTCTGAAGACGGATTCTACGACCGTGCCAAGGAGTTTGCACTGATGAAAGATGTCGAGGGCAAATACTTCACCTTCGACGAATACAAGACCCTCATCGAGGCCAACCAGAAGGACAAGGACGACACCCTCGTCTACCTCTACGCCACCGACCGCGAAGAGCAGTACTCCTACATCAAGGCCGCTCAGGACAAGGGCTACAGCGTACTGCTGCTCGACGGTCAACTCGACGTGCCCACCATCCAGACCCTCGAACAGAAATTCGAGAAGAGCCGCTTCACCCGTGTCGACTCCGACATCATCGACCGTCTCATCGTCAAGAGCGATGCCCCGAAGAGCAGCCTCAGCGAGGAAGAGAGTGACAATTTGTCAGCCGTCTTCCGTACCCAGTTGCCGAAAATCGACAAGACCGAGTTCATGGTACAGGTCGATGCCCTCGGCGCCGAGGCCCGTCCTGTGGTCATCACCCAGAACGAATACATGCGTCGTATGAAGGATATGAGCCGCTTCCAGGCCGGCATGGGCTTCTACGGACAGATGCCCGACGCCTTCAACCTCGTGCTCAACACCGACCACCCGCTGGTCAAGAAAGTGCTCGACGACTCCACCGCCGCCACTGCCGAGGCCCTGAAGCCCATCATCAGCGAACTCAAGGGACAGGAAGCCCGTCTGGCTGCCATCCGTCAGGTTCAGGACAAGAAGAAGTACGACGAACTGACACAGGAGGACAAAGACCAGAAGGCCGAGGCCGAGAAAGCCGTACAGGCCGAGAAAGACAAGAAGACGGCCGTCCTTGCCGACTATGCCAAGGGCAACAGCATCGTGCATCAACTCATCGACCTGGCCCTGCTCCAGAACGGTATGTTGAAGGGCGAGGCACTCGATAAGTTCCTCAAGCGCTCCGTCGATCTTATTAAATAGTCGATCCTATTAAATAATATTAAATCCCCGCCGATTGGCGGGGATTTTCTTTGTATGCATTAAACCTTCCCCCCTATTCTTCCGTCAAAGGAGTAAAGTTGGTTTTTCATACATTGATTGTTAGTTAGTAATTAGGTTATTAAGTTACTCATTAGGCTCGCAGCGGCGAGCCTATTTTTTTATGCCTACATCCCTATAAGTTTACAATCACACTTTTCTTGACAAACCGCTTCATGAGAATTGTAAAATAGTCAGCAATCCGTCTGAAGGTCACAAATATGCGAGTTTTGATTCGTTCTCTAAATCACTGATATATTGCAGGTTATAATTGGGGGAATCTAATAGACACTGACTGGGGTCTTCTTTAGGTTGTTCAAATATCTCGAATCACTCATTCAAATAGCACTTTCAACTTATTCAGATAATCCCTATAGGGGGATAGGGATTATCTGAACAAGTCGTTCAGACTATTCAAACCAACAATATGCTACGTCCATACTACCATTCCCCTACAATCAAACTGTCTTTTCTACAAATTCCGTCATATTTCCCTTCTATAACAGACAACCGTCGGAGCATTTATTTTGACCAATTTTCCCAACATGTTCGAAATACGTGGGTCGAAAGCATTGAGGTACGTAGGTCGTGACCTTCGACCTACGTACCTCGATGTCTTCAACCCTAAACCTCCCTAATTGTTATTATTTTGAGTTGGGGGTAAATTGGGGAATATGGCGGGCCATTTCGTTCATGTACTTCTCGATGAGGCTGTTAATATATTTCTGAGTCTTCTGGGCTTTCTTGGAGAGGGAGCCGCGGGCCTTGTAGATCTCGTTGAACGAGTTGCTCTGCTTGGTGAAGACCTCGAGAATTTCCTTGTATCCATCCGTGTACAATCCATTGAGCAGACTCTGGGGCGGATTGAGCGACTTGATGGTTTTGACAAAATCGGTAACACACTTGTCGAATTCCTTGTTCTGCTTGAGAATCTCGTCGCACTGCTCGTCGACATAGTAACCCAGTCGGGCTCTGAAGGCCGGTCCCTGGCTCATGGCGTTGGCAATGGGTTCGTAGGCCGATTCCACCATCTTCATCTTCACCTGAAGAGCCCGTCTTTTCTGGTCTAAATCAACATATTTTTGGGGCATCATACTCATTCTCCATTCTTCCATTTCGCTAACGGGTGTGTTGGTCCTGGGATCGACAAGTTCGCCATTTCCCTCGTTGGGATCTAACACGGATTCCCCCGATGCATCGTCGACACCCCGTATCTGCTGGCTGTTGAGCAGGCTCTTGCCGGAGTAGCGGCCTACACGCTGCTCGTAGTCGCGGTCTTCGTCGTAATAGCCGTTATGCGTGGTGATGCGGTAGGTCTCGCCAGGCACGAAGTCGAGGTTGGTCCACAGTTTGCAGAGCGAGCCGTCGGGCATGACGGTGCGGATGCGGCCCACCTTGGGTTTGTCGAGTTCGATGCTGAACGTGAAGCGCTTGTTCACCACGGGCATCGTGGCCACGAAGTCGCTGTCTTTCACATTGTTGAGTTCCTCGGCAGTGTCGGCCATATAGACCACGTAGAGGGAGTCGTTGAGGTCGTAGCCCACGCGACCGTCGAGGGTGAAGGTGTTCTTGTTGTCGCTTAAGAGACCGGCACTCGACATGTTCTTCTGATAAAGGTCGGGGCGGAGCGAGGTGATCATATAGACTGAACCGGATGCAACCTTCTTGTCTTCGTAGTATCTCCACGAGATGGCATAGACATCACGCAACTGTGGATTGTCAGGGTTTTTGATACACATAAACCACAACTCCTCTTCTTTGAACATGCGCACATTGACCTCGGTCCGGTTCTGGCCGTTATTGGTGAGCACATCCACGGCGACCTTCTGTTCGTTGGGGTTGGCCAGGTGCATGAACTGATAGGACAGCGGTTCGTCCTTGGTGAAGCAATCGACCACTTGCGGGATATAAGTACCGGGGGCATCACAATAGAAGGTGACGGCTCTGAGGCTCGATTCGATGGCGCCCGTATTGGGGTTTCGGTTCACGGAATAGATCTGGCGCTCCTTGGCTCCGAACTTATCAATCAACGTGTTCATGATCCTGATGACGTTCTCAGGCTTCTTCTGGGGTGCTGCTGCCGTTGGGTCGGCACTGGCGGTTGTTATGGCGCTGCATGCAATGAGCAGCATAATAATCATTCGTTTCATATTATTTCAATTTTTCAATATTCAATTTTCAATCACCCTTCTGGGCTGTTTGTTCTAAATTACATTTTGAGATTTCGAGTTCGAGTTCCACCCATTTCAGGTAGGCCTCGTTGGCTTGTTTCTTCATGAGAGCCAGTTCCTCAGCGGTGTACTGGTAGTTCTCTGGTCGGGTGATGGGGATGTCGCGTTCGGTGAGTGTGGTCATCTGATGGTTGTCGGTCTGTACCGTCACAAACGTCTCTGCAGGTGCCGGTGTCTGAGCCAGCAGGGGTTCTGCGTCGACGGGCTGTGAGGTGACCGGCTGCGGGGCGACGGCCTTGTGCAACTGTCGAGGCGACTTGGCAGGGGCTTTGTCGGCTGTCGGCGTGGTGGTCTCGCTGGGCGCCGCTGCCTGGGGCTCGCGGGGCTGCGGTTCCACCGTAGCAGGCTGCTCTACCTTTGCCATTGCCTTCGGTTCACCCGTAGGTGCGCCCTTGGGCGGGGCAACGAGCACGACGATGAAGGCGGCTACGCAGGCGGCGGCCAACCAAGGCCAGATCTTACGGATGCGGGGCGACGGCGAGGGCGCGGCCATGCGCTGCATCAACCTGGCATTCAGGTCGGCAGGCATCTGCGGGCGCTCCATCTCGTCGAGTCTGAGGGCATCGCGAAGATTGGCATCCTTTTGCCGTAGGGCATTGATTTTCTCCTCTGTCATGATTGCAACATTTTGATGATTTTACATAATTTCTTTCTCGTCCTGCTCAGTTTCGAGGCTACCGTCGTGGGTATCGACTCGGTGACGAAGGCAATCTCCTTGAGACTCATCTCCTCGTAGTAGAACATGGTCACTATGGCGCGCTCGTCGGGCGGCAGATGCTTCAGGGCGGCTCGGATCAACTGCACCGTCTCGGGGTTGGGCTGTCCGAAGGTGGCCTCGACCTCACTTTCCGAGAGTCTTTCGGCCTCGCCCTCACGATCCTCGTAATAGATCACCGGCATGCTCTTGTGCCTGAGGAAACTGATGGACTCGTTGTAGGCGATACGCAGAAGCCAGGTCTTCAACGAGGACTTCGCTGCGTCGTACATCTCAATCTTCCTGAACACCTTGACAAACACATCCTGATACACCTCCTCGGCATTCTCGAGGCCTGGCACGAGTCTCGCCACCTGGGCGAACACCTCGTTGCCGTATCGCTCGAGCATCTGCTGCTGGGCTCTGGCACTTTGTTGCCGCAATCCGCGGATCAGGTCTATGTCGGTTTCAGTCTTCATTTCTGAGGGTCTTCTATCTATTTATACGAGCACGAAAGACCAAACATTGCAATTAAACAAAAAAAATTTTCGAAAAAAAAGAAATGGCTGGCATCGGGGATGTCAGCCATAGATTATTTACTGAGTTCGCGGAGCCGGTTTTTATAAGCCTTGCGGAGTTTGCGCACGGCCTTGTCACGGATCTGACGGATGCGCTCGCGCTTCAGGTCCATATCCTCGGCTATCTCGGCCATCGTCTCATGCTCCTGGTTGATGCCGAAGAAGGCATTGACTACCCTACTCTCACGCTTATCGAGCACGCCGAGGGCAAACTCTATGGCATCCTCGATGGCTTCGGAATGGATGCGCTCGTCGGCAAAGGGCGCGTCCTGATTGACGAGCACGGAAAGCAGGCTCATATTGGTGCGGTGGCCTAAAGGCGCGTCGACCGACATGGGATGGCTCTGCTGACGGGCTAGGGCCTCGTTCTGCACATCCTTCGGAATCTGATAGAGGCCCGTCTGCTGGTCGATGGCCTTCTCAATCTGCTGACGGATATGCACAACGGCATAGTTGACAAAGCGCGTGCCCTTGTCGGGATTGAAGCGCGTGGCGGCCTTCATCAGTCCGATGTTGCCCTCGCTCACGAGGTCGTCCATCTGCAGGCCCTTGCCCTTGTACTGACTGGCGATGCTCACCACAAAACGGAGGTTGGCCTCGACCAACCGGTTCAGGGCGCGACTGTCGCCCTGCTGGATCTTTAAAGCAAGATCGCGCTCCTCGTCGGCCGAAAGCAACGACTCGCGGCCTATCTCATCGAGGTATCTGTTCAGTCCTGACTCTTCCATGTCTTTACATATTTCATTTCTTTTAATATACGCGATTGGCGCTTCTTCATATAGGCCGAGGGGTGCTTGCTCGAGAACTTGAGCGGATTGGGCAGCGTGGCGGCTATCAGGGCGCACTGGCTGCGACTGAGATCCTTGGCCGGAATGCCGAAATGGGCTTCTGCCACCGCCGAGACGCCATAGATGCCGTCGCCCATCTCGATGCTGTTGAGATACACCTCCATGATGCGCTCCTTGGGCCAGAGCAGTTCGATGAGGGTGGTGAAGTAGACCTCGAAGCCCTTGCGCACCCAACTGCGGCCCGGCCAGAGGAACACGTTCTTGGCCGTTTGCTGCGAGATGGTGGAGGCACCGAGCCTACGCTTCTCGGGGTGTTTCAGATTACGCTCTACAGCATGCTCGATGGCCTTGTAGTCGAAGCCGTGATGCGTCATGAAGTTGGCATCCTCGCTGGCGATGACCGCTACGGGCATGGCAGGCGACATCTTGTCGAGCGACACCCAGTGGTGGCTCAACCGCAACTCCTTGCCCTCGCTGGCCTGCTGTGCCAGGCGGATGAACATGAGGGGCGTGAAGTAGACGGGCAGAAAACGAAGCGCCACCACCGCAAGAATAGTGGAGCCGAAGAAGGCGGCCAGTACCCAGCGTATGGTGACGCGTAGTTTGTGGATGATTCTGCTCTTCACTGATTAGTTGGCTTGAGCCTGAGCCTCCTGAATCATCTTCTGAGAGGCGTACATGTAAACCTCCACACGACGGTTCTGCTTGCGACCTTCGGCTGTAGAGTTGTCGGCAACGGGGTTGGTAGAACCCTGACCCTCAACGGTCTTGATGTTGGTGACACCCTGTGTCTTCAGGCTGCTCTCAACGGCCTTTGCACGCTTCTGAGAAAGCGGGTTGTTGATGGCGTCGGAACCCGTGCTGTCGGTATGTCCGAAGATAGCCACGTCGACATCAGCATTGTTCTTCAGCACCTGGGCAATCTGCCTGATGGTGTTCTGAGAAGAAGCATTCAGTGTTGAAGAGTTGGTAGCAAAGAGGATACCTGAATCGAAGGTCACCTTGACGGCATCGAGGCCGTTGGCATCCTTGACAGACTCTACCTGGGCATTCTTCACAGCCTCGGCCTCAGCCTTGGCCTTGTCCATCTTCTTACCGATAATAGCACCGGCACCAGCACCTACGGCTCCACCAACGGCGGCACCGACAGCGGTGTTACCAGCAATCTTACCTACAATAGCACCCAGCAAAGCACCACCTCCGGCACCGATGGCAGCACCCTTTTGCATGTTGTTACAACCAGCCATCACAAGGAAGGCACACATTGAAAGCGCAATGGTCTTAAAACTCTTCATAATCCTTACTATTTTAATGATTAAACGTTGAATTATCACTTTTACGATGCAAAGATAATTCTTTTCTTCATATTCTGCGCATTTTACCAACTTTTTTTAGTAATTTTGTGCCCAAATTGCAAAACAAAGGTAGAAACAATGGCAAAAGAATTAAAAGATTTAACGAAAAGGGCTGATAATTACAGCCAATGGTACAACGACCTGGTGGTCAAGGCCGACATGGCCGAACAGTCGGCTGTTCGTGGATGTATGGTCATCAAGCCTTACGGCTATGCCATCTGGGAGAAGATGCAGCAGCAGTTGGACAAGATGTTCAAGGAGACGGGTGCCCAGAACGCCTATTTCCCCCTGCTGATCCCCAAATCGTTCCTCAGCCGTGAGGCCGAGCATGTGGAGGGCTTTGCCAAGGAGTGCGCCGTGGTGACCCACTACCGTCTGAAGGCTACGGAGGACAAGAGCGGCGTGGTGGTAGACCCCGCTGCAAAGTTGGAAGAGGAACTGATCATCCGTCCCACCTCGGAGACGATTATCTGGAACACCTATAAGAACTGGATCCAGTCGTGGCGCGACCTGCCCCTGATGTGCAACCAGTGGTGTAACGTGATGCGCTGGGAGATGCGCACCCGTCCTTTCCTGCGCACCTCGGAATTCCTCTGGCAGGAGGGCCACACCGCCCATGCCACCCGCGAGGAGGCTGAGGAGGAAGCCAAGAAGATGCTGAAGGTGTATGCCAAGTTTGCCGAAGAATGGATGGCCGTGCCTGTGGTACAGGGCGTGAAGAGCGAGACGGAGCGTTTCGCCGGTGCCCTCGACACCTACACGATCGAGGCCATGATGCAGGATGGTAAGGCCCTGCAGAGCGGAACGAGCCACTTCCTCGGACAGAACTTCGCCAAGGCCTTCGACGTGACCTATCTGAATAAGGATAATAAACCCGAATATGTATGGGCCACCTCATGGGGCGTGAGCACACGACTCATCGGTGCTCTGATCATGACCCACAGCGACGACAACGGACTGGTGCTGCCTCCGAAGTTGGCACCCATCCAGGTGGTCATCATCCCCATCGCCACCAAGCCTGAGCAGATGGAACTGGTGAACAAGGAGGTGCAGCCCATCATCGAGCAGTTGCGCCAGAAGGGCATCACCGTGAAGTTCGACGATGCCGACAACAAGCGTCCTGGCTTCAAGTTCGCCGACTATGAGTTGAAGGGCGTACCCGTACGTCTGGTGCTCGGTGCCCGCGATCTGGAGAACGGCACCATCGAGGTGATGCGTCGCGACACACTGGAGAAGGAGACCCGTCCGCTGGAGGGTATCACCGACTATGTGGAGCAGTTGCTGGAGGATATCCAGAAGAATATCTTCGAGAAGGCCAAGGCCTACCGCGACAGCCGCATCTACGAGTGCGACAACTACGAGGAGTTCAAGGAGCGTGTGAAGGACGGCGGTTTCTTCCTCTGCCACTGGGACGGCACTGCCGAGACAGAGGCCAAGATCAAGGAAGAGACACAGGCCACCATCCGCTGCGTGCCCTTCGGCGTGGAGCAGACACCTGGTGTGGATATGGTCAGCGGCAAGCCCAGCAAGGCCCGTGTGATTATCGCAAGAAGTTACTAAAGACGCATAAAAACAGAAAAGGGAACTTTCCCAAGTTCCCTTTCCTTCTCCGACTACTAAAAAAATAATCTTTCGTCGGAGTTGAAAATAGGTTATCTCACGATAGCCTATTTTCTTTTAACCTTAATAATCTAATACCATGAAAAACACACTGCAAATGTACTAAATTTTAGATATCATTTGTCATTTACGGGGTGCTTTTTGCTCTGAATTAATTCTTTTTTAGAATTTCATCATCCTTTTTAAGGATTGTTTGCACTTTTCGCGTCGAAATCAGGTGCTCATCTGTTGCCGACAATCGGGGTGGTTCGTTGAGTAATTCCCACGAAAGGGTAAAGAACCGCACCTGACTCTCAAGACTCAGGGAGTCGCTACCGAAGGTCTCTATCAGACAGACCAACTGTCGACAGGTATCGACGGGTTCTGCCACGTTCAGCAAGCGCATTTCGACCTGAAGGGCATCGTTCATCCGGATGCTCAGCGTGCTGTCGGTGAGCGAGGTCATCTCGCTAGAACCGCCCAGACGATTCTTGACAACGGCCTTCATGCCGGAGTCGATGAAGTCGATGAAGTCCAAGCGGTTGTTCTCAGAGAGATAGGGCATGACGGCACGGGGCATCTGCTTGAAGACATCGCGCATCTTCAAGCCTTCTGCCCTACCCGTCTGCGACATCAGGAGCAACAGCAATCCTATAATCCACTGACGACGCATACTATCAATCTTTGTTATGGCGCAGGTCATGCACACGCACAGCCTTACCCTCGCTCTGAGGCAGAGAGCCCTTCTTAACGAGTTTCACCTGAGGTGTCAGAAGAATCTCATCCTTCAAGGCGCGCTGGATGTCCTTGGTCATCTTCTGGATCTCGGGATAGATATCCGTCTCCAGTCCGTCAATCTCAACCTCTACGGTCATCACGTCATTATCGTCGATGGTCTCGAGGGTAATCAGGTAGTTGCTGCCCAAGCCCGGATACTGCACGAGGATCTTCTCCACCTGCATCGGGAAGACATTGACACCCTTGATGATGAACATATCGTCGGTACGACCCTTGATACGGTCGATACGGCGGTGGGTACGGCCACACTTACACTCACCAGGAATGATGCGGGTGAGGTCGCGCGTGCGATACCTTAATATAGGCATCATCGTGCGGTCGAGGGTGGTGAGCACCATCTCGCCCATCTCGCCATCGGGCACAGGCTCGAGGGTATCGGGGTCGACAATCTCCACAATATAGTTATCCTCCCAGAGGTGCATACCATTCTGATACTTACACTCGAAGGCCACACCAGGACCGTTCATCTCGGTCATACCGAACGAGTTGTAGGCCTTCACGCCCAGCATGCGCTCGATACGGCGACGCTGCTCCTCAGTATGCGGCTCGGCACCGATGAAGAGGGTGCGCAACTTGGTTGTCGACGGGTCGACACCTTCCTCCTTGAATACCTCGGCCAGACGGATGGCATACGAAGGAATCGCATGCAGACAGGTGGTACCGAAGTCTTTGATAAACATGATCTGACGCTTGGAGTTACCGGCTGCGGCAGGCACCGTCGTAGCACCCAGCCACTCGGCACCATGCTGGAATCCCAGACCACCAGTAAACATGCCGTAGCCGCTGGAGTTCTGGAACACATCGCTCTTACGACAGCCCACCATATACATATCACGGGCAATCATATTGGCCCAAGAACAGATATCGTGCTCGGAATAGGTGACCACACATGGATGACCCGTTGTACCACTGGTGGAGTGGATACGGATGGCATCGTCCATATTACCACCAACGAGTCCGAAGGGATAGTTCTCGCGCAGATCCTGCTTCGTGGTGAAGGGGATCTTACGGATATCATCAACCGTATTGATGGAATCGGCCGTGATACCTGCTTCGCCCAGACGCTTCTTGTAGAAGGGTGATTTTAAGGCAATGGTAATGGACTCCTTTAGTTTTTTCACTTGCAACTGTTGGAGTTGCTCTCTTGGCATCGTTTCAAGTTCTGGTTGCCAATACTCACCATCGGGTTTGATGGTTGACATGATTTTCTCGTCAGTCATTTTTATTTATGTTTTAGAAAGTTGCATCATTGTGACGGCCATCAGTCCGGCAGTCTCGGTACGGAGGCGGCTGTCGCCCAGATGTACCGACTGATAACCGGCCTTGATTGCCATCTGCACCTCGTCGATGGAGAAGTCGCCCTCGGGTCCGATGAGCACCGTGACGGGTTCCGTAGCATCACCATGCGACTGCAATTCCGTAAACAGGTTGGTGCGGGGAATCTCCTCATAACAATGGGCAATATATTTCCGGCCTCCAACGGGCGTCTCTATGAGGTCCTTAAAGGGAATGATCTCGTGGATGACAGGCTTCCACGCCTTATGGCTCTGCTTCATGGCAGAGATGGCAATCTTCTCCAAGCGCGGGGTCTTCAACAGTTTCCGCTCGGAGAACTTGCTATGGAAGAAGGTAATCTCGTCGAC
>Ga0310690_10004854_pt1 | contig 18719 bp, 22 predicted proteins | sample AusTroGonzalo_MG_2_FD_207661 | JGI IMG/M metagenome (GOLD analysis project Ga0310690, IMG submission 207661) | Bovine rumen microbial communities from tropical cattle in Woodstock, Queensland, Australia - Gonzalo_04 (v2) (version 2) | ecosystem: Host-associated > Mammals > Digestive system >...
CATCGGAAAAGCGCGCCAAGGTCGTGGGGGACGCGCGTCCACGGGCGCGCCACAATGAAGAAACCGCTCCGCGGGGGCCGGATTTCGCTGCGAAAACGCAGCGTTTTTTGATGGCTTTTTTCGGGGAGCAGGGCGGAGGATTCACGGATGAAGGAAGCAGATGTGAAGACCGTCGTCGAGATCGCCGGGAAGATCCCGGAGAAGGCCAGGACGTCCAGGGCGAAATCTTCGGCGAAGGGCAAAAAGACAGCCGGCAAGCGGTCGAAGGCGCGGACCGGGAACGAGAAACTGACGCCGGCGGCGATCTACCGAAAGATGATCTCATTCGGAAAGGTCTACCAGGTCGAAAAGGAGCAGGACTTCATCGAGGCCGCGCGGATCTACGCCGAAGAGGCGGGCCTGATCGACCAGATCCGGGACCAGATCGCGGAAGAGGGCCTGACGGTCCTGAAAAGTTACAAAACCGGTGACGTGCCGGTGGCCCACCCGCTCCTCAGCGAGCTGCCCAGGCATGTCGAGTCAGCGAACAAGTGCCTGGCCACGATCGGGAACATGATCGGAGAACGGGGCGCCAGGGTGGAAAAGGCCGCGAGGGACCTGGACGCCTTCCGGCTTCACTGATAACGGCGGGGTGGTCGGGGAGTGAAGGAAGCAAAGACGAACGCGATCCTCGCCTACTGGGAGGAGATACGGACCGGCGGCGTGACCGTCGGTAAATGGATCAGGACGCTGTATGAGGTGATCCTGAAGGGACTGGAGGAGGAGCGCTGGTTCTACGACGAACGCCTGGCGGACAACGCGGTCCGGTTCATTGAGCGTTTCTGCCACCACTACAAGGGCCAGCTGGCGCCTCGGCGGCTGAAGCTGAGCCTGTGGCAGCGGGCGGCGATCAGCCTAATCTTCGGGATCGTGGACGCATCCGGACGGCGGCAGTTCCGTGAAGTCTTCTGGGTCGTAGGCCGGAAACAGGGGAAAACGCTGCTGACGGCGGCGATCGGGACCTACATGGCCTACGCCGCGGGGGAATACGGATCGGAAATCTATTTCCTCGCGCCGAAGATCGACCAGGCAGATCTGTGTTATTCCGCCCTGGAGTTCAATGTCCACGCGGAACCGGAACTGGACGCGATCACAAAGTCGACGAAGTACAGGGGCTTGATGATCAGTGAGACGAACACGATGGTCAAAAAACTCGCGTTCTCCAGCAAACGATCGGACGGATATTCGCCTCAGTTTTTCTGCGCTGACGAAGTAGCCGCGTGGCCGGGATCGAACGGCCTGCGCCAGTGGGAGGTCATGGTATCAGGTACAGGTGCCAGGAGCGAACCGCTGGGGATGGCGATCAGCTCCGGCGGTTATGAGAATGAGGGCCTGTTCGACGAGCTGATGAAGCGGTCCACGGCGTTCCTGATGGGAAACAGCCGGGAGCAGCACATCCTCCCGATCATCTACATGGTTGACGATCCGGAGAAGTGGAACGACCTGGCGGAACTGAGGAAGGCGCTACCGGGCCTGGGCGAGAGCGTCAGCGAGGACTTCATCCGGAAGGAGATCGCGACGGCGGAGGAATCCATCCCGAAGGCCATTGAGGTAAAGGTCAAATACGCGAACCTGAAGCAGGCGATCAGCACCTGCTGGCTTCGGGCGGAGGACATCGAGAAGGCTTTCGGTTACAGGAAGTCCCTGGAGGAAATCCGCGGGCATTACTGCGTCGGGGGCCTGGACCTCTCTCAAAGCGTCGATCTGACCAGCGCGACGATCGTCACAGAGGTCGACGGGATCCTGTGGGTCCACTCGCATTTCTGGCTTCCGAACAAGCGTCTGGAGGAGGCCACCAGGCGGGACAACATCCCGTATGAGATCTACATCAGGAAAGGCTTCCTGAGCCTGAGCGGCGAGGAGTTCATCAATAATGACGACGTGCTGCTGTGGTTCATGGACCTGGTGAAGAAATATAAGATCTACCCGCTGATCATCGGCTACGACCGGTGGTCAGCCCAGGAAACCGTGCAGAAGCTGAACCAGAAGAGCTTCCACACGGACAGTGTTACACAGGGGTTCAACCTTTCCGGCGTTTCGGACATCTTCGAGGGGATGCTCCGGGAGGGGCGGATCCGGGACATGGACGACAACGATCTGCTGAAGATCCACATGGCGGACAGCGCCCAGCAGATGGAGAGCAACGCGGAATATGCTCATCCGCGGAAAAAGCTGGTCAAGATCAGCCGGGCGGCCCACGTGGACGGCATGGCGGCGCTCCTGGACGCGATGGCCATGAGGCAGTTCAAATGGGCGGAACTGGGGCAGAGGTTGACGAACAAGGGAAAAGCTCCGACGAACGCGGGACAGTAAGAGGTGAGGGAGAACATGGGACTTTTTGAGAGAATCTTCGGGAAGCGGGAGCCTCCGGTGACCGTGAAGGAGAAGGCCACCGTCTTCAGAATGCTGGACGGATACGTGCCGGCGTTCCGGACCTGGAACGGATCGATTTATGAATCCGACCTGATCCGGGCCGCGCTGGACGCGCACGGGAGACACGCGGCGAAGCTGAAGGTGAACATTCAGGGAAACGCGCAGTCCGGACTTCAGAACAAGCTGAGGATCCGCCCGAACAGCTTCCAGACCTGGTCAAAATTTTTATACCAGACAGCGGAGATCCTCTACGCAAGGAACACGGTCTTCATCGTACCGACCCGCGGGGAATACGGGGAGGTCACCGGCGTGATCGACGTGATCCCGGACACCTGGGAACTGGTGGAGTTCAAGGGCGATCCGTGGATCCGCTTCCACCTGCCGGAGAACAAGCGGGCCGCAGTGAAGCTGGACGAGTGCGGGATCCTGACCAGGTATCAGTATCGGAGTCCGCTGTTCGGCGAAGGGAACGACGCCATGAAGGCCACGCTGGACCTCATCGAGATGCAGCGGCAGGGGATTACCGAAGGGATCAAAAACGGGGCCAGCTACCGCTTCAGCGCACAATCGGACAACTGGGCGAGCGACGAGGACCTGTCCTCCGAGATGGAGCGGTTCAACCGCTTCACCTTCGGAAACAGGAAAACCTCAGGCGGCGTGATCCTGTTCCCGAATACCTACACGAACGTCCAGCAGCTGAAACAAGAGTCTTACAAAGTGGACGCTGATCAGCTGAAACTGATCAAGGACAACGTTTACGACTATTTCGGCGTAAACGAGGACATCATTCAAAACAAAGCCTTCGGCGATGCCTGGCTCGCCTTCTATGAAGGATCCGTGGAATGGTTCAGCGTCCAGCTCAGCGAGATCCTTTCCGCGATGATCTTCACGGAGCGTGAACGGCAGTACGGGAACCAGGTCTTCCTTTCCAGCAACCGGCTTCAGTACATGAGCAACAGCGACAAGATGAGCGCGATCAGTCAGCTGGCGGACCGCGGCCTGGCCACGCGGAACGAGCTGCGGGAGATCCTGAATCTGGAACCGATGCCGGCACCGTACGGGGACCAGATCCCGGCGAGGGGTGAGTATTACGACGTTACAAATCCGCCGGAGGACAAGGCACCGGCGGAGGATCAGAACGGAGGGGAAAACGATGAATAAAGAGACACGGGCCTTCAGCTTTGAGGTGAGGGCGGAGGAAAACGAACAGCACGGCACATTTATTACAGGCCTGCCGATCGTTTTCGATCGCGCGACGGACCTGGGATGGTGCCAGGAGACGATCGCGCGGACCGCGCTGGATAACACGGACCTGCGTGACGTGCGCTTCCTGATCGGTCACGATACTTCTATGGTTCCGCTGGCGCGGAGCCGGAATAACAACGAAAACTCTACCATGCAGATGACGGTAACGGAGCGGGGACTGGAGATCCGGGTGGATCTGGACGTGAAGGGAAACCCGCGGGCGGCAGAGCTTTATTCCGCGGTGAGCAGGGGCGATATTTCCGGAATGTCGTTCATGTTCGTCGTCGATAAAGACAGCTGGGCAGACGTAGAAAGCGACTATCCGAAAAGGACAGTGGAGAGCATCTCCCGCGTCCTGGAGGTGAGCGCGGTCGCCTTCCCGGCGTATGAAAGTTCCGAGATCCAGGTTGCTTCTGAAGACACGGCACTGGACAGTGCGCGGGCCTCGCTGGAGAGCGCAAGGCAGAAGCTGGCGGAGGAACGGGCGGCTGAGGAAGCCGCAAAAGCAGCCGAACAGGCTGCAAAAGCCGAAGAGGAACGCCGGACGGCGGCTCTGGAACGGCTGAACAATCTGATCGGAGGTATCAAACCATGAGTGAACTGATCGAAAAGACCGTTGAGGAGCTGGAAGCCAGGCAGGCGGAGATCGCCGGCATGGAAACCGAAGGCGTCGAAACGGACGAGATCGAAGAACGCGCGAACGAGCTGGAGGCCATCCAGGGAGAACTCGAAGCGCGGAAAACTGCCGAAGCCCAGCGGGCTGAGGAAGAACGCGCCGTCGCGAATGGCGCCGGCGAAACCAGAGAAAAGCATGAGGAGGACAAGAAAATGGATAACCTGGAAATCCGCAACACGCCCGAATACATGGACGCGTTCGCCAACTACATCAAGACCGGTAACGACAAGGAATGCCGGACCCTTCTGACGACCAACGCGAGCGGCACCGTGCCGGTCCCGGCCCTGGTCGAAGAGATTGTGAAGACCGCCTGGGAAAAGAATGAGCTGCTGAACCGGATCACCAAGACCAGCTTCCGCGGAAACCTGAAGGTTCCCTTCGAGAAGAGCGCCGACGGCGCCTATGTTCATACCGAAGGCACCACGGGCCTCACTGAGGAAGCCCTGGAGATCGGTATCGTGACCCTGACTCCGGCCAACATCAAGAAGTGGATCCGGATCAGCGACGAAGTCGTGGCCATGGGCGGCGAGGGCTTTGTCCGCTACATCTACGAAGAGATCACCTACCGCATCCTGAACAAGCTGGTCAGCGAGCTGGTGAACAAGGTTGTGCTGGCGGAGGCCTCCCACGGTTCCACCGCGGTCGGCGTACCGGTGCTGAAGCAGGCTCCCGGCGTCATGACCATCGCAGACGCAACTTCCCTGCTGTCCGAAGACGCGCGTGATCTGTGCATCGTGATCAACCGCCTGTCCGAGCAGTCCTTCAACGCCGCCTACAAAATCGCGAACTTCGCGACTGATCCGTGGTCCGGTCTGCCCCGCATCTACACCTCCGCGCTGGGCGCCTACAGCTCCCTGAACGAGAACGGTGTATACGCTATCGTCGGCGACCTGAGCGCCCTCCAGGCGAACTATCCGGAAGGCGAAGGCATCGTGATCAAGTGGGACGACCTGTCTGAGGCTGAGGACGACCTGGTCAAGGTCGTGGGCCGTCAGTATGTCGGCTACGGCATTACCGCTCCCGGTAAGCTGGTCAAGCTGACCCATCCGGCCGCCTGATGAAAATCAGGATCCTGATCCGGCAGAAGATCGAGGGCGAGGTCGGGACCATCGCTGAGGTGAGTCCCGACCGGGCCTCCTTCCTGCTGGAAGCCGGAGCCGCGGAGAAGGTGGAGCCGAGGGAGCAGGCGAAACCGGAGGAAAAGGCGGCGAAGGCACCGGCGAAAGCCGCGAAGAAGACCGCAACGAAGAAAAAGTGAAAAGGAAGTAAGGAAGCATGAGGCTATTGGTGGCTGTTCCAACGGTGGACTATGTCCACGCGGAGTTCATGAAGTGCTTGGTGGACCTGCTTACGCAGCTGCACCGGGACGGGGTGAACGCGGACGTGAAGATCGTCAGCGGAACACTGGTGTATATCGCCAGGAACAAGATCGCGAGACACGCGATCAATGAAAACTACACCCATGTTCTGTGGCTTGACTCAGACATGACCTTCGGGCCGGGGATCGTGGACGACCTGCTGTTCTGCGGGAAGGAAATGGTCTGCGGCGCGTTTGTGGGGCGAAGGCCACCATACGGACCATGTGTATATACTTCCATTTCGGAGTTGCCGATGGGAAAGGTGCGGGAGTTCGGGACGGAACCCTTCCGGGTCGCCGGCTGCGGTTTCGCGGCGGTGCTGACGACGGTGGACCTCCTGAGAGAAGTGCAGCTGCGCTTCGGGACCTGCTTTAACCCGACGGAGAAATTCGGGGAGGACCTGGCTTTCTGCGACAGGGTAACACAGCTGGGAAAAGAGATCTGGTGCGAGCCGACGGTGAGGCCCGGTCACATCGCCCACATCCCGGTGTACGCGGGTGAGGACATGTTCGGGGGGCTGTTCGGATGATAAGAGTGCTGATCGCCGCGCCTTTACGACAGGGGATTAAGGTCTTCAAAGAATACCAGAAGGGCCTGGACGGCCTGATCATACCGGAAGGCGTGACCGCCGACCGGTTTTTTGTTGTGAATGACTGTGACGAGGTGATCCCGGAAATCCGGGACGCGGAGTACGTCGTGATCAACAGCGAGAACGCGATGATGTACCGGAACCATCTGTGGACCGGCGAACTGGTCAGCAACATGTCGGAGTACAGGAACATCACGATCCGGAAAGCGCTGGAGGGCGGGTATGACTACCTCTTCAGCGTGGATACGGACCTGATCCTGGAACCGCATACGCTGGAGTATCTGATGCGGGCGGACAAGGACTGCGTGGCAGGCCTGTTCTGGACGAACGGGTGGAGCAACGCGTGGATGTTCGACCAGGCGGAGGACAATAACAGGCCGGAATGGAAGGAGCCGGGGACCTACCGGATCGGGGGAAGCGGTGCGCTGTTCCTGATCAAACGGAAGGTGCTGAAGGCGGGCGTGGACTATACGCCGATCCCGAACCTGAAGAAGGCCGTATTCGGAGAGGACCGGCACTTCTGTATCAGGGCGGTGTGCAACGGATTTGAGATCTGGGCGGACAGCCACTGCCTTCCGGTACACCTGTACACGGACAAGGACTATGAGGACTACATGGCGGGGAGGATGACAACATGTTTTCGGAAGTGAAGGAGCTGCTGACTTTTATCGACGGGGATGACTACGACGCGAAGATCATCGCGGAGATCAAAGCCTGCGCCCTGGATCTGACAACCAGCGCGGAGATCGTGCTGCCGGGAACGATCGCAATCACGCGGACCCAGAACGCCCAGACAGGCGTCTGGACGGTGACGGATAACAGCGACATCACGGATGAGCTGATCATAAAGACGTTCGCGGTCTGGTGCGACAAGGAGATCGGAAACCCGCCGAACAGGGAGCAGCTGGAGAGGTCCTACAGGAGCCTGAAGGGCCAGCTGCGGGTGAGCAAATACTACACGAGCTACGGAGGAGGCGGCGAAGATGAGGATGATGACCAGCTGTGACCTGATCACATTCTCTCCGGATGCCCATGAAGTCGGATCCGCCGCGACGGAAACAACGCGACGGGTGAAGGTCCAGGAGCTGAGCCTGACACAGGCGGAAGCATACCAGGCCGGAGGTGAGGGGCTGAACCCGGAGGCGAAGCTGCTGATCCCGTACGACAGGGAATACAAAGGCGAGCGGGAGCTGGTTTACAGGGGGGAACGCTGGCGGGTGATCCGCACGGATCCATACAAGGAGTGGAACGGCGTGATCCTGCTGATCCGGCGGAAAGAAGGCAACGCCGGGGGGAGTGTGGTGAACAGATATGGGTGATACTTATTCGAGCCTGGTCGCGGCGATGAAAGCGCTGACGCAGGGAGAATCACCGGCGGAGGTGATCACGCTGCCCATGGCGGAGGACGAGTGGAACACGCGCCCGAATGCGGAAAGCTACGGGATCATCAGCCTGGACTTTGAGGCTGACAGCCTGGACGGGGACGACGCGAAGCTGGACGTCAGCATGGAAGGCAGCGTGGATCTGTTCAGCCACAGCAGAAGCGGCGCGGGATGGGTGGAGAAGATCAAGAAAACCCTTGAAACCTATTGCGGAGCATGCTGGAGCCTGAACTCGCACATGTATGAACGCGAAACGGGGCTGTTCCACTGGGAGTGGACATTCGAGGTGTTCTGACATGTCGTACACTGTGAAAACGGAAGGCATGGAAGAGCTTGAACGGGTGCTTTATGCACTGGGAGAGAAGGCCGAGAATATCGCTTCCGGAGCGCTGTACGAAGGCGCGGGGATCATGGCGGATGAAATGAAAAAGGACGCGGAGTCGATAAGAACCGCGCCTTTTCAGTATGCCGCCGAAGGGAAAACGCGCCTGCCTTCCCCGCAGGAGAAGGCAGTGGTGACCGGGGCCGGGAAGTTGGGCATCGCAAAATTCAGGAAAGAAGACGGGGAAGTGAACACTTCCGTCGGGTACGGCCGCAGCGGATACGCGGAGATGGCCGGAAAGATCGTGCCGATCCCGCTGATCGCCAACTCCATTAACAGCGGAACGAGCTTCATGCAAAGACAGCCTTTCGTCCGGAAAGCAAAGAACAGGGGCGGAAAGCGGGCGATGGAAGCCATCAAGGAAACCATCGAGAAAAAAGTTGAGGAACTGATTAAGGAAAACGGAGGATGACAACATGAAACCGAATGTGGGAATGGTTTATCCGGTGTGCGCTCCGGTGAACACGTACACGCCCGGTACCAGCATTACCTACTCGAACGGGTCCGTGGTCAGCGAGGCCAGAAGCGCCAGCATCAGCTGGGACCGCTCCGACGGCGAGTTCTACGGTGATGACATTCTGCTGGATACCGATAACGGCGTTACCGGCTATACGATTGACTTCGAGCCGGCGGGCCTGACGGACTCGATCCGCGCGACACTGCTGGGCGAAACGGCGGCGAGCAGCGAGTATTCCATCACCGACGCGGCGGCGCCCTATGTGGGCTTCGGCTACATCCGCGTGATGAGGGAGAACGGAACGAGCGGCGTGACCACCACCTATGAAGGATGGTGGTACTACAAGGTACAGTTCAGCGTAAACAGCGAGGAAACCCGGACCAAGGAGCGGACCCTGGAGTGGCGGACGCCCACCCTGAGCGGAAGAGGCTCCGGTGTGCAGCTGAGCAGCGCGGCGACGCAGACCTTCGCAGTCCATGAGAGCTTTGCCACGCTGAGCGCGGCGAAGACCTGGCTGAACAGCAAGGCGAGCATTACCTAAAGAGACACGGGGCGGAGGATAACGCGGAAAGCGCCTCCGCTCCGGTTTTTTCAGAAAAAGGAGGAAAAGGAAGCATGGCATCCATCAAACTGAAGGGACGGACCGTCCCGCTTTTATACACAACGTACGAAATGAAGCAGCTCCAGGAGGAGATCGCGCCGCTGGGGAAGATCCAGTACGCGGTGCTGGGGCAGAACCCGGAGGATGAAAAGGATGACAGCCTGTTCGGCGGGCCGGAGCATCTGAGCGCGGTGGCGAAACTGATCCGGATCCTGGGGAACGCGGGGCTGGAGGAAGCCGGCGAGGCACCTGACCTGACGGACAAAAAGGTCATGAGGGCACTGAAGCCGACGGAGCTGGTGGAGGCGGTGAACGCCTGCACACGGGCGATGAACGAGGGCATGGCCACGGAATACCCGGAGAAGACGCCGGAGGGTCCGGTGGACGTGACCCTTGAGGAAATGAACAAAAAAAAAGAGAAGGAAGCCTGACCTACCTGCTGGTTGTCAGCTGGGGACTGATCGCCGGGCTGAGCCTGGAGGAGATCCACCGGATGAAGCCCGGCGCGGTCATGGACCTTTTTCTATACAGAAGACAATATGACGACATACTGCACTGGATAACGAGGGAGTGAGCGAATGGCAACTACTGGCGTAGACGTGAAGATGGGGGTCAGCGGGATCTCCCAGTTCCGGCAAAACATGAAGACCGCCCAGACGAGCGTGAACACCCTCGACCAGGCGTTGAAGTTAAACGAGAAACAGTTCAAGCAGACAGGCGACGCACAGGCCTACATGGAGGGCAAGACGAACGCCCTGAAGGAGAAACTGGAACAGCAGAAGATCGTCCTTCAGAACGCGGAAAAGGTCCTCAAGGACATGAAAGACAATGGAGCGACGCCGGCGAGCGCGGCGTTCCAGAGAATGCAGCAGACCGTACTGAAGGCGAAAAGCGACCTGATCGATACGGAAATGGCGCTGGAAAACGTCGGGACAGCCGGGGACGAGGCCGCGAACAGCGTCGACGGGATGAACACCCAGCTGAAGAACATCGGGAAGCAGGTCAGCTTTGAGACGATCAAGACCGGACTCCATGACATTACCACTCTGATGGAGAACGCCGCCAAGAAGGCGTTTAACCTGGGGCGGGAAATTGTGAACGCGACGCTGGGCGCGGGACAGTGGGCGGATGATCTCCAGACGGAAGCGGACAGATGGGGCCTGACGCCGGAAAAACTGTATCGCATGGAGCAGACGGCGCGGATCATCGACACGGACGCGGAGACGATCCTCCAGGCCAGGAAGAAACTGACCGGTGCGATGGGCCGGGAGTCGAACGAGGACACGATGGGCGCCTTCGCGGCGCTGGGCCTCGATCCATCCCAGTGGCACGGGGATGTCGAGGGCCTGTTCTGGCAAGCCGGGGAGGGCCTGCTGAACATCGAGGACACCGTGGTCAGGAACAAGTACGCGATGGCCCTGTTCGGGAGGAGCTTCGAGGACCTGATGCCGCTGTTCAAAGCCGGGCGGGACGAGTATGAGGAAACCATGCGGACATGGAGCTGGGTCGGAGACGAACAGTTCCAGAACCTGACGGCGATGGACGACCAGTATCAGCAGATGGAGAGCGAGTGGCAGGCTTTCCAGCGGCAGTTCGAGGCCGCACTGGCACCGACGCTGACCAAGGCGATGGAGATCCTGACGGGCCTTTTCCAGCAGTTTAATGAATACCTGGCGACACCTGAAGGAAAGCAAATGCTGGAGGCCATGGGGAACGCGCTAACGGGTCTGGTGGAGGATCTGGCGAACATTGATCCGGAGTCGGTGGTTGGAGGACTGAAGGCTGTATTCGACAAGCTGATCGAGGGTTTTGAGTGGCTGGCGAATCCGGAAAACAGGAGCAAAGTGACGGGATTCATCAAAGCCTTTGGAGAGGCGTTTGTCGCTTTGAAGGGGATGGAAGTTATCACAACGGTGGCGAAACTCCTGAGCGCCCTGGGAGGACTGGGCGGAGGCGCGGAACTGGGAACGACCGTCGGCTCGTCGCTGGGGCGTATGGCGATCGGGGCGCTGGTTAAATCTGTCCCGTGGATCGCGGGCCTTTACACACTGCTGAAACCGGGGTCGACGAGCGACGACCTGGGAAACGGCGACCTGTTTGATGAAGCAGGAAAACTTAACGCGGCAGCGCTGGAAGCGTCCGGGGTAAAAATTGTTAATGGCGAGGCGCAGATGATCGCGCCGACACAGTTCCACGGAAAATTCAGCCAGAGCCAGTATGAACTGCTCCAGAATTACTGGGACAAATACAGAAGTGGAACGTCCACAAATGAAGACTGGGCCGCGCTTCAGAAGGCATTCGGCTACGGATCCGGAGGCGGCATGTGGGACAGGTTCACGGAACTGGCCGCGGGGATGTATCAGCTTGACAGGACGATGGAGGATCTGCCGGAGACACTGTTCGCTGATCCGGCGGGGCGCAGCGGGACCAGCGAGATGACCGCGGCAGCGAACAACATGAAGGGCCTGCCGGCGGAGATCGCGCTGGCCGTTGAGAACGGAATGAGCCGGGTGAAGATCTACATCGACGGGTTCACGGCGGGCCAGGTGCTGACGCCTTATGTAAGCACCGTGCAGGGGAGCATGCTGGCGGGATTTTCAAAATAAGTAAACGGAGGCGATCCGATTGATCCTTAATAGACGGGTGGCGCTGGGAGGCGTACAGCTGGACGAGATCCATGAGCGGATCGTGATCCGGAACATCGACGCGGGGGTCCCGCATGAAAACGTCCAGGCGGTTAACCGGATGGGCGGCTTCGGCCAGCGGGTGACGACGCAGCACTGGGAAAGTAAGGACGTGCTGGTCAGCTTCGCGATTGATGTCCCGAAGTACGACTTCGCGGCGCGGAGGCAGATCTGGGACGACGTGATCAGCTGGGCGCTGAGGAAAGGCTGGCTTACCTGTAACGAGGTGCCGGGGAAGCGGATGTACGTGGACAAGGTGGTACTGCCGGGGATCGGCGACCTGTGGGAGTGGACGAACGAGTACACGCTGACCTTCAGGGCCTACGCGGTTCCCTTCTGGCAGGACGAAACAGCGGCGCAGGTGGTGAACAACAACATCACCAGCGGGCGGATGTGGCTGGACGTTCCGGGACACTTCACGACGGTGGCGGACGTGCAGCTGAAGAACATCAGCGGAATGACGATCCCGAACCTGAGCGTGAACGCCGGCGGGAGCGCGATTGCGCTGAACGGGGTAAACCTGACGGCGAGCGAGACGCTGACCTTCAGCCACGGGACGGACGGATACCTGCGGATCACCGCGGGGAGCCGGAACGTGTACAGCTACCGGACCGCGGGAAGCGCGGACGATCTTTATCTGGATCCGGGAAGCCGGGCGATTGACGTGAGTGCGACACGTGCGGTGAAGGCCACCGTGACCGCCTTCGGGAGGTATGCTTAATGATTCTTCTGAACGGACACGGACTGACGCCGGTCCGGGGCGTTCCGGCGGAGGCGCTGAGCCTCCAGCTGAAGGAACGGGACGCGACGGCCAGCCTGACACCCCTGGACATGACCGGGATCGGGATCGGGAGCTGGATGCTGGACGACCGGGATCCGGGGCGCGGAATCGTATGGCGGGTGAAGGGCATCCGCCAGGTCTTCGCGACCAGAACGCCGACGGTGGACCTGGAACACGCGATTAACACGCTGCGGGACAGGATCCTGTTCGGAGAGATCAAGGCCGGGACGATCACCGGGACCGGAAGCAGCACCTGCACCGCGAAACAGGCGATCCAGTACATCCTGAGACAGCAGAGCGACTGGGTGCTGGGGCAGTTCGATTTCAATGTAAGTAATCCATACAAATTTGACGGGGACACGCTGTACGACGCGCTGGAAACCGTGAGCGACAGCCTGGACGGGGCGTGGTGGTCCTACGATTTCAGCAGTTATCCTTTCAAGCTGAACATCACAAGGGCGCCGTCAGGGGTCGCCTGTGAGCTGCGGGCAGGGCGGAACCTGAACACGCTGACGAAAACCGTGGACAAAAGCTCCATGTATACCCGCTTCTATCCGATAGGCGCGGACGATTTGCACATTTCGGGCGGAGGATACGTCGAGAGAAACGTGAACCTCTACGGGATCGTCAGCAAGGTCGAGACGGACCAGACGCTGACCACAGAGGCGGAGCTGCGGGCCTGGGCGAACGAGCGGCTGAACAAACACGCGGAGCCGAGGGTGACGATCACGGCGGAGGGCGTGGAACTGGCGAACGCAACCGGGGAACCGCTTGACCGGCTGACCCTGGGAAGGATCTGCCGGATCCCGCTGCCGGAGTTTTCAACGAACATCGAGGAGCGGATCACGGAGATCAGCTATCCGGACAAGGTCCACCAGCCGGAGAACGTGAAGTTGACTCTTGCAAACAGCCAGGAGGACGTGACCCGGATCATCGCGGAAAGCATGAAGCGCGGGGGCCGGGGAAGCCGGGCGAGTACGCGCCAGGACAAACAAGACCATGCGTGGTTTGAAGATACGAACGACCACGTGGCCATGTGCGCCGAGGGAATCATCGGGCGGGACGCGAGTGGAGAACCGAACTGGACAAGGCTGAGCCAGATCATCGTGGACGGCGAAGGGATCCACCAGCGGGTCCAGAGCATCCGGAACGATGTGGTGATCGCGGAGGCCGGGATCGAGATGCATGAGCGGGAGATCAGCCAGTTCGTGAAGGCGGTCGGTAAGGACGGAAAGATCACCGCGGCGTCCATTGTGCTGGCGATCAACACAGCCGGCGAGAGCGAGGCGCGGATCGACGCGAACAAGGTTTACATCGGGAACACGAAGTCGACCACCGTGATCAACGGGAAGCTGAACGCCTCCGACGTGACGGCAGAGTACCTGAAGGCCAAGCTGGCGAACGTAAGCAACCTGGGCGTGGCGAGCCTGTACGCCGGGGCGCTGTACGTCAAGGACCAGAACAGCGGAAACGTGAACGTGGCCGGAGGCTTCCACGGGGCGTACATTTCCAGCAGCGGGAACACCTACACCCTGCACCTGCTGAAGATGGACAACACGTACTACTCCCCTCCCTCCGGGTATTCACTGGATTTTAGCCGGGCCGTCTCCAATTGGAATGGTAGCGGGTGGAGCAACGGCAGATTCACGGCGAAAGCTAACCCGCAGAACCAGACCTTCTGGACGGAGATCGTGAGCGGAGGCGCCACCTGGGACGGCCTGACGGCGACGATCCCGATCCAGGCGATCGACCAGGATCAGCAGAGTGTACAGTACAACACGGGGCGAAACGTTTACGCGACATTTACTCCCGACTGGAGCTACAGCAGTGCAATCACCTTCAGCAGCTCAGAGCCGACCGGGACGTTCGCCAAGTCCTACAGCGTGAACAAGAATTACGCCTGGGGATATTTCACGGTGACGATGAGCGGAGAACAGAAGCGGATCAAGCTGCACATGATTTAAGGAGGCAGAAATGGACCTGAAGGAACGGATCACGGTGGTGATCAACACGCTGCAACAGCTGGAGATCAAATCCACCTATGACAACATGAACTACCTGCTGGGGAGTATCCAGGAGCTGAGGCGGATATCGGCGGAACTCCAGACGGAGGAAGAGGAGGGTGCTGGCAGTGAATGAGATCATATTCGCGGACGAAACCGTACTGACAGACACACATGTTCTGGTGGTGGGACCGACGGACCTGTTTGTGTACATCCAGAAGGAAGGCATGACCTTCGCCGCGGCCTATGAGATCCTGAACAAGCCGGAGCGGACGGCGAAGATCACAGCGGTGCTGATTGACGGAAGCGAGAAAACCTATGAGGGCTACACGGAACTGATCGGCCTCCGGAAGGAAGACGACGGTCAGGTGACGGCCATCCTGAGGAGGGGCGAAAATGTTTAGCTACAACGACACGGCGACGGAGATCACAATGCATGCCGGGGACACGGGCGCGTTCAAGGTGAAGGCGACGAGAACCAGCGGGACAGACTGGGACGAGTATGACCGGATGCTGTTCACGATCAGCAACACCGCCGGGGATATCATGCTCCAGCGGTTCTACAGGCTTGACGATGACGAAGGCCTGGGAAACGGCGTGGTCGAGATCCAGTTCCACAACAATGACACGGACGAGTGGGATCCGGGCCAGTACAACCTGGAACGCAGGTATGACGTTCACCCGTACTGGGACGGGACGCCGCCGGAGGGGATGTGCGTAAACGCGCTGACCGCCGGGGTGAGGATGATCGAAGGCGACGTGGTTCGGACCGTGGTACAGGGAACCCTGACAATCCTGGGCGTCCTGGGCGACATTTAAGAGCGGGAGGATAAGACAATGAGCGAACTCAATGAAGTCATCGAAGAAGTTGTGCAGGACGCGGAAGTCATGACCGTGCCGATCGACGACACCCTGACGATCTCCGGGGAAGCGGCGGACGCGAAAGCCGTCGGCGACGCTTTGGCCCTCAAACAGGACAAGTCCGAAGCGGTGAACATCCAGGTGAACGGACAGAGTCCAGATAACCAGGGGAAGATCATCATCGACGGAACGGACATTAAGATGAGTTCCAGCGACAACACCACGCTGAAGGCGAAGATCGAGGCCGTTGACGGGAAGACCGGGGCGACGATCCCGCTCTCCACCGCGGTGGGCGCCCCGACGATCAGCGAGGCGATCGAAGAAGCCGGCGGGAAGACCGCGAACGATATCCCGATGGCCAGCGGAAGCCAGGTCACGGTGGCGGGGAAGATCGCCGCGATGGAAAACACGGAGGCCAGCCTGAGCGAGAGCCTGACGGCGGTGGCGGCAAGGACCGCGAACGATATCCCGATGTCCTCCGATGACGAGACTACGGTGAAGGCCGCGATCGAGGCCAGGCTGAAGAGCGTGAACGGGATCCTGGGCGACGCGGACGGGGACGTCTACGTGGATGAGGTCCCGTTTGCGGACAACCTGCGTTCTTCCCTGGCACAGAACACGGTCGGGACGTTCAACCTCCGGACCGCGGGCGGATCCGCTTCCATCCAGGACGGCGACGCCTGGCTGACCGGGATCCGGGGCAACCGGACACACGTCGGTTATGTTCCAGAAAGCATCACGATGACCGTGACGCCGGTCGAGCGCGAAGAGGGAGAGGACAGCATCACCGCCACGATTGACCGGGACACCTTTGTGGCTTATGTCGCCACGTCCGGAACCACCACGCTGACATACACGACCAGCTGGAGCGCAAGCCCGGCCCTGTACGGGATCACAGTGACCGGAACTCCGAAAAGCGGCGACGTGATCACGGTGGTTTATGTCAAGGAAGAACGCGGAACGATCTACCAGAGTACGCCGGCGACGTTCGTGGCTACAGGCTGGAACCTTTACCAGCATTCCCTGGGATACGCCAGGGTCGTGAAATACTCCGACGTCTACGGGTACTGTATCGAAGGAACCTACACGGCGGTGAAATTCGCGACCACCGTGGACGGTACGCAGAGTACGATCACGCCTGTGGACGGCTATTTCAATGTCCCGTCGAACGGATACGTATTCGTTACAGGCGGATCCGCGAGCGATACGGAGATCTACCTGACCTGGAGCGACTGGCAGGACAGCGCGGAACATCCGGAATTTGAGGAGTACACGGAGAGCGTGATCGACTTCAGTTCTATCATGTCCACCTATTTCCCCTACGGCCTGCTGCGCGTCGGGGATATCCGGGACGAGATCGACCTGAACGTAGGGCTGGCGATCAGCAACGTGGAGCGTCTCGCCTATTCGGCGGAGAATCTGGCCGTCGCGATCGCGTCCGGTAGGACGTATGAGTGCGACGAAAATTATATCTACCTGGCCAGGGCCACGGCGGTTTCCAGCGAGATCACTCTGGACGGCGCGTATTCAGCGTACGATCATGGTATCGAATACTTTACCGGAACAACGGTGCCGGTCTATACCATCATCCTGTATGGAAACAACCTGAAGAACAAGCTGGAGCGGGACGTGCTGACGATCTCCGCTCAGGAGCTGAACAGCACCCAGCAGGAGCAGGCCAGGGAGAATATCGGGGCAGCGAGCGAGGCAGATCTTATTACCTTAAACAGCAATTTAACCCCGAAAGCGATTACATTTACACCTGTACAAAATGTTACGATTGGTCTTGGTGGTGCTTTTCAAATTGGGCGTGTTGTGTTCTTTAACTTCCGTCTTAATGTATCTACTGCAATCGCTAATGGTTCGCTTGGGACATTTACACCAAAACCGAAATCAGATTTTGCGAAAACTTCGCTTGTCGGATTTGCCGCAAATGGTCGGGATTTGAGCAACAATAACCTTGCTTTGTATGGTTATATCGGAACAAATGGCGTTCTGTCCCTTATGGGGACAGGTGGTGTTTCTTGCCCCGCAGGATACCACATGATTACTGGTTTCTTTGTGACGGATGATTAGTTAACTATTCGCAATAAAGGAATCCTTCGATGTAATACGAACCTGCCGCCAAACTTGTGCCGTTGTAAAGTTTGTTGCCAGACGCATATAGCACTTGACCAATCTTCACCGTTGAAGATGAAGTATATATGTCGATTCTTCCATAGAGAGTCGTTACCCCTGCAATTGATATTACTTCTTGATAAGGGTTCGTGACTCCGTTGGCGGTATATAGCAAACTCAAAAATATAATATTTCCGCATCGAAATGCATTGTACATCGTAAGCCCTGTGCCACTAACACTTGACTTAATATCCTTGTTTAACTTGCTGTTTAACGAAATTAAAAAACGAATTAGGAGGTGATTCAATGACACTCCTGGACCTTCAGAGAGCGCTGGACCGGATTCCGAATGTCGGGGCCGTAAACAAAGCCAGGCGGAGGGCAATCATCCAGCAAATTAACAGGCTGATGGCCGAAGAAGAAGGGAAGTAATAACCGGGAAACCGGGGAGAGGAGGCCGAAGATGAGGAAATGAAACAGATAACAAGGGATCAATACGTCCAGGGCGTGGAAGCAATCTACAGAGAGCAGCCGAAGTATAAGACCGGCGGAGACGGATCCAACGGCGAATGTGATTGCATCGGGATGTGCAGGGGCGCATTGAAACGCGGCGGGGCCACGGAGATCAAGAACATGAGCGGGACGAACGCGGCGGCGCGGAAGGCGATCAAAAACCTTCAGAAGATCGCCGGGAGTTCGGAGCTGATGATCGGCGACGTGGTCCTGAAGACCAGGGACAAAAACGATCCTTCGATGCCTCTGCCGGATAAATACCGGGAAGGCGGATCCGCGTACGATCCGATGCTGGGGGAGATCAACTTCACGCACATCGGAACAGTCACAAATAACTATCCGCTGGAAATTACTCACATGACCAGTCCATCAGCGAAGAAGGACACAAAGCTGGGGAACTGGACGTACTTCGGGGAGCTGCCATGGGTCGAATATGAAGCGGCACCTGAACCGCCTCCGGAGCCGGAACCACTGCCGGCGATGACGGCCATTGTGGTCGCCGAGAGCGGGAGCAAGGTGAAAATGCGGGCGAAACCTTCGACAAACTGCTCCATGTACTGGGAGATCCCGGTGGGGACCATGGTAGATTTGATAGAGAGAGGCGACAGCTGGAGCCGGATCAGATGGAACGGCATCAGCGGGTATATGATGAGCAAA
>Ga0310690_10004855_pt1 | contig 18717 bp, 11 predicted proteins | sample AusTroGonzalo_MG_2_FD_207661 | JGI IMG/M metagenome (GOLD analysis project Ga0310690, IMG submission 207661) | Bovine rumen microbial communities from tropical cattle in Woodstock, Queensland, Australia - Gonzalo_04 (v2) (version 2) | ecosystem: Host-associated > Mammals > Digestive system >...
CCAAGAGCCAGTTGAAGATCACCAATCTGCAAGTCAAGGAGATTGCCCTCAGTCTCGGCTTTGACAATGTGGCATTCTTCAACCGCTTCTTCAAATCCCGTGTCGGCGTCACGCCCAAGGCTTATCGGAATGCATAAATATATGTTCCGTAAAATCGGACTTATAGTAGGGTGTTTGGCATGCGGGATGATTCTTCTTTCCGCATGTTCTTCAAATGCGTTAAGCGAGGCGAAGCAAACCGTCGCTCAAGCAGATTCTGTCTGGGCGGAGGGAGGCATGTACAGCGATAGTCTGTCGCTTGCGCAGGCGTATGAGACGCTGGGACACCTTTCACCTTTCAATTTTCTTATCTCACATTCGTTCGAACGATTATTTCACCTTTCACCTGCCTACGTCCACGCCTGCTATCATTACGGCAAAATGCTCCGAGCCAAGGATAATCCGGTGGCGGCGATGCAGGTCTTCATCAACGCCACCCATGCCGGTTCGGACGACAAGCAGATCCTTGGACGCATATACAACAACATGGGGGATATATGTCATCGTGCCAACGAGTTCGACCTATCCTATAACATGTTCAAGCGTTCGGCTGACGTCTTCCTAAGCGATAAAGATACCCTGTCCTATTACTATTGCCTCAATGATATGGCCTTGGAGTTAGCAGAGCAAGGAAAGAAAGACTATTGCCTATCATTGTTGCAGCAGATATATCATTCACATACTCAAGATAATATTTTGATGGCGTATTGTTTGCACTCCCAAATTCAAGCATATATCAGATGTTCGCAATATGATTCTGCCATTATATGTGCAAGCAAAGCAAAACAATATATTTCGTATTTACCCACTATAGACATACAATTTGCGCAAGCATACTCATTTCTTGGAAAGAAAGATTCTGCCGTGTATTATGCCAAACGCGTATTATTTGAATCAAATGACCTTTTTGATAGAAACAATGCATTATATATCTTGACTGCTGACGATAAAACAAAAGATATTGATGAGGTCAGAGAGACTGCTGCTGGTAGATCAGATACGCAGAAACTTATTGAAATAAGCAGAAGCAAACATGCCCAGGCTGTCCAATTGTTAGAGCAAGACTTAAATCGTAAACTAAGTTTGGCATGGCTCTATGCGATAATTGGAACTTTAGTCATAGTAGGAGCGTGTATCTGGATTTATGTACATCACAAACGCCTACAACGTCAATTGCTTTCACAACAAGTGGATGATTTGACCAGCAAGAAAATAGCGGTGCAGCAACACCATGAACAAATAGTTTACGAACATACTAAATATACCAATAAACTGATTACTCAAGTAAATCAGAATTGTACCATTCTCTTTCAGCAAGAAAATTTTCCTGACAATATTTATTGGAAAGATTTCGTCGCTATGCGTAAGTTAATTAATGACAATTTTGGTATGTTGATAAACAAATTACAATGTATCTATCAATTGTCTGAAAAAGAGATACGACTTTGTATTTTGGTTTTAATTGGGAATATTGGAAGTAAGCAAATGGCGGACTTGCTGTGTTATGGTGAAAGTGGTATTCGAAACTACAAAAATAGAATAGCTAAAAAATTAGGGACAAATAGCACTGAATTGCGTGAATTTCTGATTAATTTGGCAATTAACGAGTATTCCGAAAGATAAAAATCCACGCTAAAAATCATTAATTAACTGATAATTATATAGTTATCAAAATGTAATTGTCCACGATATTTTTTGTGCAATTGCAAAAAAAGCAATAATTTTGCAGCGTCAAACGATATAGTTTTGGCGCTGTTAATTTATTTATATGTGAAACTCTCAAAAATCACACAAACATGAAAACAAAATTACTTGCTTTGGCATTAAGCGTATTGCTTGCAATGCCGTGTGTACTTCGCGCAGAAGAAGTAGAAATCCAACTGATGGAAGTTATCGGTATGCAACCCCTTCCAGGCGATGACCCATTAGATGACCCTATTCAGTCCCCGAGTGCGCCCCCTCGTCCGAGAAGTTTCCGCGCTACAATCAACGGTACTACATTGTCCATTCTTAAGCAGGATGAAGCCATCCCTTCTGCGCAGGCAACAGTTGTGAACGCGCAAACAGGCGGCATCGTGGTTAACCAACAATTCACCTCTTCTCTCCAAGAGCAAATCTCTAACGCAGGCGTGTACGTGCTTCATATTGAAACCGCAGGCGGCGCCCTCGTAGGACAATTTATGGTGCAATAATTTATAAAATGAAAAATTATTTGGTGGTTAGCAAAGATTTTTGTATCTTTGCACCATCAAATAAGTGAGTAGTTGTCAAAATGAGACGTTTAACCATAATAATTAGTCTAGTCAACCTCTTTTATATGGGGCTTTATGCCACAGAGATCCCTATTATTTGGCATTTTCCTGATTCCTTAATTGCCATGCCTAAAGTAGATACAATCTCTTGGACTGATGAATATACCGTTTTTGCTGTCGTACGCAGTTGTAATGCCGACAGCACGGAGTGTCTATGGAGTATAGCGGAGGATGATACGGTGGCATCTGCGGTGCTCACGGATGGCGTTTATCTGCGTTCCACAGGTATACTGCATTCACACGCTTCGCGTGATTTCTCCAAGTGGTGTATCTATGCTTATCATACCGGCATTCGTATGGATAGCACGAAAAACCACACTCTTCGGTTGGGAGAACAAATCGTTTCGCGTCAGGATAGTTCAGGTCGTGTTAACGACACCTTGCATGCGCGGATTCAAACGGAAGAATTTGCATATCACGGAAGCCATGTCCCACGACAAACAAGTGCCATGTTTCAAACTTACCTCGCTCTCAAATATGGCATCACGTTGGACTATGCGCCTTATCTGTCCTGCCATGGCGATACCCTCTGGCATCCGCTAATTGACGAAGACTATTATCATCGTATAATCGGCATCGGCAATGATACCGTTTATGGTTGGCAAAGCCTATTCTCATGCTCCAAAGAGGATGCAGCTCTCCTAATCGCGGCAGACTCGTTGAAACCGAATGAATATATACTGCTTGGCGATGACGGCGGAGATATGGAGTGGCGGCATGAGACTATTGAGGAATTTGCTGTTCATCGGCAATGGCGTTTGCGCACTCACACTCGTCAACCTCTGCGACTTACCGCTGTTGTTCAACTTCCTTCTGTAGCAACCGGTGTACGGATGACGGTCAGAAGTGAACTAAACGGGCAGTTGTCCGCCATCCGTCCCGACAGCGTCCATGGCGATAGCATCTGTTATTTCACGCTTACTAACCTTGATTCAATAACCCACTTGTCCGTGAGTGGTATTGTTCTTGACCCGCTGCGGAACAGAGACGACAGATTGAACGATACGGCTTCGGGCAATGGGAACATATCCTATGACCCACAGACCGGCACGATCACGATTGACGGTTATCCTGAGAACCAGCTCTTTGATTTGTATCTGTATTCCGCCACGGGCCAGTATATAACTACACTCACAAGCCGTAATCCCGTCAATGTCTCTGGCTTCCCGCAAACGGTAGCGTATGTCGAGATTACCGCCGATAACCAAATAGTTGGTGCAATACCCATTCCGACTAATATGTACTAATACAAACCATGAAACACGTTATAACCATATTCGTTCTTACATGCGTATGGATAAACACATATGCCCAAACACCCTATGACTCTTTCGCACCGGAGACATCGCGCCCGATACTTGAGTTAGAGTCACCCCCTGCGGTAGATACGGTGTCGGATGTAAAAGTGAAACCTTTATTGACTACAGATGATGTTAGTAAATGGCTTTCTGTTGATCCTCTTACTGATAAATATCCGAATATATCTCCATATGCGTATTGCCATTGGAGTCCAATCAATAGAATTGATCCGGATGGAAGAGCAGACTATTATGATGTGGATGGAAATCATTTATGTAATGATGGGGTTGCCGATAATAGGGTGTTTCAACAAAGTAGTAAAGGGGACGTTGTTTTAGGCGGCTTTGCAATGCCTTTCTCATATGTTGGCGATGTTGACAACATCTCATTATCCTATGACGGAGAAATGATATCAAATTCCCAATCGGAAGGGATTCTTACTGTTACTCAACATGTTGGAGATAAAGAGTTTAATCAGACTTTTTCGGCAGTTTCAGGTAATAGAACAGCTTATACTCTACAAAACGGAGAGTATTCTTGTAGTTCATTCAGGTATCGTTCTTCTTCAGAGGCGCACGGAGGATATTATAATAATGGATATGGCTTTAGCATAAATCTTAATCCATCATTTAAAACGATGCGAAAAGATTTGAGAATTCATCCAGATGGCGGAGCACAAGGCACTTTAGGGTGTATTGGATTGACTGGTGGTGCAAGCGAATTGAAACAATTTGTGAGAACGGTGACCCCATTTGTTCCTGCTGATCCTAAAAACACGTCGATATTGCTAACTGTCGTAGTAACAGGAAATCCAGGTTGTTTCAAACCTGCCGACGAAACTGGTCCTGCTTTGTTCAGATAATAATAATTTTAATAGAGTGATTTGCATATGAAAGTTTTATCATTATCAATTAAATTATTGATGTTTTTTCTTTTAAATCCGTATTCTTTATTCGGACAAATTTCTACCGATACCACTATCAATAATGGGCTCAAATTGTGGGTGTATGAGGATTGGGAGGAATTTTCCGTTGAGAAATTTGCAAACTGTTCATTTGATGTTATACCTATCTTGTCAATAACCGAATCCGAACAGATGCCATTACCTATTCATTTCCAAAAATATAGGTATGAAGCTTTTTCTATATTTATCAACAATGATACTACGGAAGTGCTTCTGGCAGCACAAGGACTAGGACTTCCCCTAAATAAGTATGAAGCATTTTATATCTCTAGCATTAATGAAGAGAATGAATACATTTTAACATTTCCTCAATGTATTTACACGCATTATGACCATTTTATAACAAATGGAGGATGTCACCTAGGAATGACAAAGGAAGAACTTCTCTCAATTAAAGGAAATGGTTTTTCCGTTCTAAATGATGGTAATTTGGAATATTCGTATCTATCCAATCCCGATGATAAAGACATACTAGAATTTTACAAAAAATCAGGGAAAGGCGATGTGATATGGGAATTCTTTTTTAAAGACGATGTCGTGGTTTGTATCTTTATCGCAGGTATTTCATAATCTTTTAAGAATACATCCTGATGGTAATGCATCAGGCACACAAGGTTATATAGGTCTTATCGGAAATCAATCGGCTCTTAATTCTTTTGTTAACTTAATGCGACCATTGTATAGTTCACATGTCAACATTCCATTAAAAGTAAATGTGAAAAATAATCCAAATTATCACCATTTTTGATATGAATAGAGATTTATATTGTGTTATATTAGCATCGTTAGGCGCTATACTAATGTTTTGCGCCTCGTGCAGCAATGTTTATGCGGAATCACACGCTATAGATACTACGCTAAATGCAAAATTATCATTATGGCATCGTTCAGATGTGTCTAAATCACATCTCAAAAATATAGTAGGAGACGCCAACTTTGTCTATGAAAAATCAATGACATACGAGGATTCCATAAGAGATAAAATTGCATCGTCTGTTTTAGGTATTGACTTGTATCCATATGTCCTATTATATAACAGAGACAAAACAGAATATGTTATCGCTTCTCCTCATTATGGTACGTGTCATCAATGTTGGCAGTGTTTTTATATTGGAATGTTGTCTAATGAGGTAATAGAAAAAGAAAAACATAGAGTAATCAATACGAATGTGCCCCATTTCTATACGGAAAGTGGAATACACTTATTAATGTCTATAGATGAGGTTATTGCACTTAAAGGAGAACCGGATGTGGTACAAGACTCTTTAGTGACGTACTATTATATATCATCGGACATACCTGTGGATTCAGAAGAATATTCTTATTATAAAGAATATAATATTGGTGATATGTTTATGACGTTTGTGGTACGCGAAGGCAGAGTTGTTGGTGTTGCGTATGGATATATTGATGAGTAATAACCATAGCATCTCAGATAGCCTGGATTGTATGTCTCGTTGCTAGTATAATGGCTATCGTAAGTATGTCGATAATAGTATAATATAATGAATGATTATGAGAAGTATAAAACAATTATAGTGCAAATGGTTCGAATTCGCTACATATATCTACTGATTCTCTTGAGTCTATCCTCGTCGCATTTATTAGCAAAGCCTCAGTACGTATTCCAATCCATGGATCCTATTGCTAATTTCGCATGGAATGAAAATGACACCACGCTTTATGAGGGACACTATCGCTTCGAGAATGCCTATCGGTTGATAGAGGATATGTTGACAGACAAACGTCCTTTGGATTTTGCGGAAGCAGTTTTTACGGTAGAGAATTGTATGTATGACGGGAAGTTGGATCATGCTTCCTACTTGGCTGAACTCAATCGTATTGCTACCGGAACTGTGCACATGGCGAACTCTCCTGCTATGACTGCTCCGACCCGTGATGTGGCACTTAACTATGCTATCTATATCTTCTATACGCAACCATGTCCGCTCAACAACAATCATCCTTATGAATATGACAAAATGTCTTTAATGGAAGATGTCGGTTTGACAGGTGGGTTTGTTACGCACTTGTTGCAAACGGGTATGGGCACTTGCCATTCATTACCCTATCTGTACAAGATCATTGCCGACAAGGTGGGAGCAAAAGCATATATCGCTCTTGCCCCCTTGCATTTGTATATCCGGCATCAAGACGCAGAAGGTAATTGGTGGAACTACGAGACGACAACCGGCACTTATTCCCGCTCCGCATGGATAATGGAGAATTTCCATGTGAACGAGAAAGCCATCCGAAGCGGGCTGTATATGACTAACCTTACCGATAAAGAGACCATCGTGCAATGTCTGTATGACCTTCTATGTATCTATGAGCGCAAGACAGGATTCTACTCCAATGATTTTGTGCGCAAATGTTACACCTTAGGATTGAAATACCATTATCCTGATAATCTGCACTCCAAGCGAATCAATGACTTGAAGTACCAATTAGACAAGAAAGCATGGAACAAGGGCTTGCGCTTAGAAGCAGAACTCAAAAACGATCCGATACTCGGACGCGAATACGAATCTATACTGCAGCAAAGAAAAGCCTACGAAGAAATGGGGCACTACGAATATACCCCGGAAGAGTATATGAAAAAATATCAAGAAGCACTGAATTACAATAGAACCCCATCCGATGATATTAGGAAATGGCTATCGGTGGACCCCTTAGCCGACAAGTATCCGAATATCTCTCCGTATGCATACTGCAACTGGAATCCGGTGAAATATGTCGATCAGGATGGGAGGGAACCAAATAAAGCCCTTGCCGGTACTGCTGATGATTTTAAGAAATTATTAGATTATAGTAAAAATAAGGTAGGTTTATATAAAAGAGAAGCGGCTATCAATTATATGATGCATGTTGGAGACTATGAGTTCAAAAAATTCAAAATCATGCCGGCTCAAACTGGATACTTTAATAATAAAAAAGGAAGATACATTTATACAAAGAAAGGAGGGTGGATAGATATGGCGCATTTTATGTTTTATGCAGGACGTGCATTTAAATATAAACAAAATGGCAATGAAAATCCCATTAACGAAGCAATACAGGATGGTTATAGGCAAGAAATGCAAGACTTGATCACCGCGAAGCATTCTGCATACAGTTATGAGGATCTGCCCAGTGATAAATTTGGCGCAATTTTTGGAGGTAGTTATTTTGATCCAGAAAGTAATCTTTCTCTGGGAGAACAAATAAAAAATTTTTTAGAAGATAATCTACAAGCTGCCACTCCTAAAGAAGCTCCCAATTATTCAAATATTCCAGATATAGATAGTCGACACAATCCATCAGCCCAGAATAAGACAACACAATCGCGTTTTGTTGATGAAAAATAGAACTTTCATATATTTATTAGCACTTCTACTACTTGTGGGATTCATACTATCATGGTATATGGTAGTTATCATTCGGACAAATATGCAATTCCAAAATACAGGGGAGAAACTAATAAATGAAATTGAATGTTATCAGCAAGCATATGGAGTGTTGCCGGAAGAAATGCAGGTATTAGAATGGGGCTATGATAGTGGCGTAGGGCCTTTTTATGAAAAAAAGAATGATTCTACTTATACTGTATATTTCTGTCTTGGATTTGATGAATATTATATCTACGATTCAGAGCAAAAGGAATGGTATGACTTCCCATAATTTTAATAGGTAATCAAAATACGAACAATTATGAAGAACATTATCGCTAACTTATCATTGGTCTTTATGCTGTCAATGGCATTAGCCTCATCTTATGCAGAAAATCTCTCCGAGCAAGTTGCTGATAACAGCCGGTCGGTTAATCCATATGAAGGCTCTTTTTCCTACGAGGCGTCCTCGCCGGTAGATATCCAACTGCCTAATTTCTCTCTTACAGCAGACAGCGGTAGCCTGTTGCATGGCGTGGATATACAGGTGTCCATGCTACCGTATAAGAGCGGCATGATGATGCAATCCAATATGGAGAATGTCTGTCTGCTGAGTGACGGCGTACGGCTGCTACCTAACGGAGAACATTTCTCGGAAGACACCCCGGCACTCATTACGCTGGCATACGATCCGGCGCGTATTCCGATGGGGTATGCCCCAACAGATATCTATACCTATTATAGTGATGACAATACCAATTGGTACCGCTTGGAGCGCGTGGCGGTTGATACGGTAGCCCATACGGTCCTATCCTATACCACCCACTTTACCGACTTTGCCAATGCCGTTATCAAAGTTCCCGAGATGCCGGAGAGCAAGGCTTTCGTGCCGACTGCGATGACGGACATACCTGATGCCGATCCAATGCATGGCATACCGATGATTGAAGTTCCGAAACCCAATAATAAGGGAACTGCCGAAATCACATATCCTATAGAACTGCCCAAAGGACGTCACGGAATGCAGCCTAACGTGGATCTGCATTATTCCAGTGCAGGAGGCAATAGCTTCTTAGGCGTTGGCTGGAACTTAACCACTCCTGCTATCACCATTGATACACGATGGGGTGTCCCAAGATATGATCCGAACTACGAGACAGAGCAATATTTAGTAAACGGATATCCTGTTCTGCAACGTGATTCTAACAGCATCGCAATGGCATTACCATACCAAGACAACTCCTATCTACCGCGTACAAAGGGAAGAGTTCGGTTTTATGCACGAGATACAAAAAATGCAGACCGCATTATACGATACGGCACCAATCCCAATAATTATTGTTGGGTAGTTACCGACCGCAATGGCATAACTACATTCTATGGTATTCTATATGATCCTTCGCATCCTAATATTCATCACATAGACGAGAGTAGTGTGGTGAGAACGCAAGATCGTTGTATTGCATATTGGGCAGCTACCGCCAGTGTAGATGTATATGGTAACTATATCCTATATAATAACGAAAAAAGCGGAAATAACATTTATGTCAGAGAGATTCTCTATACAGGAAATATTCTTCAGCAGATACCTCCCCTTTATCGGCTGCAATTGGAGTATATGAATAGGAGTGACACGAGAACGAATGGTCGTTTAGGTGTACTGCAAACGGAAGGAAAGTTACTTTGCCATTTATTGGTCCAATACCTCTATCCGGAAAATCCGACAATAGAGTATGCCGACAATTTGGCAGCATATTATTTTCAGTACACCGAACCGCAAGAGAGCACATTATACCAAAGCCGCTTGGATGAAGTAGTGATGTTGGATTCGGTGCACTATTTGAGTTTGGATACTGTTTGTAATTTACAAACTATCTTACATGGAGAGGCAGATCTAAATAGGGTATGGCATATGGCATTAATTGAAGCGGAAAATAACCATGACATGCATATGTATGCTTCTCTGCTTGAGCCATATGGTGGAAGTGTGCCTGCAAGTATTACACGTTTTCAGTATGCGGATGCGCCATCTGCTACAAATCTGTTTTCTTCCCCCAAAACAATATCTAATTCGGGAAGTTCTCCCCTATTTGGTAATCGGAATTCAAGCTGGAGCATAGGGGGTACTGTTACGGTGGGAACGGGAGCCAATGTGGCATTAACGACCTTTTCCGGAGGAGGAAACTACGATTATAGCCGTAGTACGGGTAAAGTGACGACGATGTTACTTGATTTGAATGGTGACGGACTGACTGATATAGTCAGTGAATCCAACGGCATTGTTTCTTACCGCCGACAATATACCGATGGGGGAACGTACGCTTTCGCTAACCCTGTGAATATTTCGGGGTTGACACGCCTTTCTCATGAAGTCACCAATACTCATACATGGGGCTTGCAATTATCACTTGGAGCCAATCTTAGTTATAGCCACCCGACAGCAACAACATATACCGATGCATATTTTTCCGACATCAATGCGGATGGATTGCCGGATATGATAGATGGAGATGTTATTAGAATCAATCATTTGGTTAACGGAGTGCCATCATTTAGTATTTTTACCGGTGTTGATACCGAGACAATAACAGTTAATAATAGCCATTGTGACAAACATATTATTATTGACGGCGAAGTGGATGAACATATTGAGTGTGACTTGGTAGAGGTACTTGTAGATAGTTACTCATTAGATGATTTTTTTGGAGTGTCACCGGAATTTGAATTTAATGTGGAACCCGTAATAGACGAACACAAAGATGAATATCCGGAATTACGGTACTATAGCGGCGGAATCATGGAAGTTGATAAACAAGAAGCTGTACTCAATGAGATTGATGGATTAGGGGAAAATGCTCCAGATATTCCTATTTCATCTAAGTCCGCACAACTATTGCCGGGACTACGTTCCGACTCCCTTGTGGTAGAAGACTCTCTGATATACCGTATAGAAGGAGGATTCGTTAATGTATATAAATTGGAATATGTATGCACACCTGTTAAAAGAGATCCCGAAATAGAGATGGTGCGGGTATGGGTTGCTTCTAATAACGGGAATATTATATTAAAAGATAGTATATCTTTGATACCGGATACATCCGAATCACGCTCTCACTCATTGACTGCTGATGGGGTCACATATTGTATCCAGCATTGTGATTCTGTTACTGCACTGAATGATGGAATGCGCCTGCATGCAATGAATTATGCAATGTTGAAGAAAGGGCTTATAGAGGCAGATGATATTTGTACTCATGCGTTGATAGACACACTATCGGTCAAAAAGGGAGATGTCCTCATGTTCCGGCTTAGATCAAGAGAAAATCATCTGTTTGACAAGACTCATTGGAGACATGTCATCCGTTATTTAAACGAGACAAATGAGTATGATTCGGAAAATGACTATCTATGTACCGGGGACGGCTATTTTCAAGCGCACAATGCCGGAAGCGTGATTTTAACATTCTCGGGTAGTAATGATGGAACAGAGCCGGTTGTGTTGAGAGTGAGGAAGAATAATCAGTCTTCGCCATACTTGCATGAAACGACTTTGCCGCATGGAAATATAAACATATCTCTGCCCATGTTGTCTGTTTCCGCTGGGGATAGTCTCATTATCAGTTTGAGTCCTCAAAGTAATAGCAACACGGAACCCCGATGGAGCGATGTGCATCTTATTCCACAATTAAAATATATATCTTTATTCCAGATAAGCGAAGATTCCACACAAACTGTCCAAGATACAGTAACCTATTATCCGGATGTTCGCATTACTCATTCTTCTTTTTATCCGGCTTCATCACCGTACCGTAAGTTATTCGGACCTTTGCATAATGGATGGGGGGAATTTGCATATCAGGACATCAATCATCGGGATACGATTATAATTGATTCACTGGTAAATACACAACTGTTATCCGCACAACAAATATCGTCATTTTCGTCCTATTCATTAGATACTACTCTTTTCGCGAATAGCAATGAAGACGCTCTGTTAAATCAAGTAAATGGCGCTTTCGCAGGAAGCGGGTCATTTAATCCTACGGCTGAAAACAATTACTGGGTCCCTCTACATGCTGATTGCCAGACGGAACAATGGATGGCGTATGGTAATTTGGGCTGTATAGGAAAATATATGCATAGTAATGCTCGTGAAGTTATTCTTCCTGACACAGTACAAGATATCGTTGAATACGATAGTTCCATTCCTTACACTCAGGGTGAAATACGCCCCAATAAGTTTGTACGCAAGCAAAGCCGCTCAGTGCAAAATAGCATCTCTTGGGGAGCCATGATTATGAACCAATCTGTTAGTTTTGGGACATACGATGTGGTGGTTGATTATATGGATATGAACGGAGACAGTTATCCGGATTTTGTGGGCAAAGGAGGTATACAATATAGTACTCCATGGGGTGGCATCGGTCAACTGCGATCAGTTGAACATTTTTCTCCTGTAAACAGTTCCAATACTGCCGGAGGTATCTCTTTCGCAGCCTGCCCTGCTCAATTGAAGAAGATAGCAGGAAATAATATCCGTGACGGAAAGTTTTGCTTGAATGCAACTTTCGGTGGGTCCGGCAACTATGGTTCATCTTCATCTAAGATCAGTTACATAGACGTAAACGGAGATGGTCTGCCGGATAAAGTAGATGTGAATAATTTCAGCGTTCGGTATAATTTGGGATATAGTTTTTCTTCTCCTTATGGTTTTTATAATACCATTAACGAGGGGAGTAATACAAGCTTTAGTTCAACTGTGTCATTTCCACCTTTCTCCATAGGACAGGTAAGTATAAGTGGAGGTGTAGGAGGATCTTATTCTATCGATAAGACCAATCGTATGATGGCTGATATCAACGGTGATGGCTTACTGGACCAGATATGGATTGAAAACTCCCAAGTAAAAGTATCCTATAACAAAGGGTTGGGAAGTGGTGGTGTATTGTATGATACAGCGAAAACGCTTCACGACATATCGGATATTAACAGGAGTAGGACAGAGAATGTTTCTACTACCTTAGGCGCTACAGGAGGATTTACCATCATGGGGGCTGTAAAGTTTGATTTTGGTGTACAGTCTTCACCATATTGCACGTCCTTTTCACAAGGAGAGGTCATGTTTGCAGATATGGACGGAGATGGAATGACAGACTATGTGTGGCAGGAAGGAAATCAAATCCGTGTGCGTTATAACACAGCCGGACGGGCAAACCTTCTTACTTCCATTACAAATCCTACGGGTCAAGAGATACGGCTTGAGTATAATCTGTCAGCCCCATCGGTGACTCACAGGAGTCGTCAATGGGAATTAGTGAGAATAGAAGACAGAGATGTTAATCATCCTATGGATGATGCGATATTGAGCCAAACAATAGTGGCGTATAATGATGCCTATTACGATAATTACGAAAAAACGGATTATGGCTACGCACATGTACGATCTACAGTAAACAACGAAAAAGTAAAAGACGAATATTATCATAATAGGACATTCTTGCAGAATGGTGAGTTATATGAAGATTGTCTTGCCGATATAAGCAATCACAAATATATCCGTCACACTCATGGCAGCCGATATCTGGATATCACTATCAATGATACCACAAATAATGGTTTGAATATATGTGATGATGCCAATGCAAGAGTCGAACAAGACGGGTATCGGACGGAGTATTATGAAGGAGAAAGTTTGCCACAAATAGTCACAAAATACGATATAGACTATGATCAGCACCATAATATCGTTCGATATATAGATTTTGGGGATATATCTATACCGGATGATGATTGGAGACAGGAAATTACCTATCTGAATACCCAAGCGAACAATCTGGTCTCTCTCCCGAAAACAGAAAAAGTGTTTAGTAGTTCAGGCCGACTTATGCGCAGTTCATATGTGAATTATGATAGTCATGGTAACCCTGCTCATATCCATTTTGAGGATACCGTTCTTCATGCAGATGCTACGACACATGTTGCATATGACAATCTGGGTAATATATCTGATATTACGATGCCGGAAGATGCTAATAGCGAATATAGTTGGATGTCCTTCAGTTATGACTCTGCCGTCCACTCGTATGTTGTCATGACTGATAACACCTATGCTGTCAAAACACAAACAGACTATGATTGCCGATGGGGTGTTCCCACACGTATAATTGATCCTGCTGATGACACAATACAATATGTATATGATTATAAAGGACGGTTGGAAAAAGTTATTGCACCGGAGGAATTGAAGAAAAATAGAGATTATACAGTGAAATACACCTACAATCTCATCAATCATAATCTTATAACCACTCCTGAATATGATTATACGCATGTTTACAAAGATATGTATGATTCTCTTTTCGTCCAAAAGGAAGTCTCCTTGTATGACGGGCGCGGAAGAATGATGCAGAAGAAGCATTATGCAGAAGTAAACGGACATGACACATGGGTTGTGGATGGAGCGGAAGAATGGGATGCCTTTGGCAGAGTAACAACGCATGAATATCCGTTTATAGCACAACAAGTGCCATATAAATATGAAGCGATTAATCATCTTCAGGCAAATGAACATTTTTTATATGATATATTAGATCGTCCTCTAATGCAAATTCATGCAGATGGTTCGGACAAACAATTTATATATCATTTCAAATCAGACTTGGATGGTATTTTACGTTTCATGACCAAAACTACGGATGAGAACGGTATAGTAACTTCTATGCTTAAATCACCGCAGGATTGGCTAATACAACAGGAAGCAGGGGATACCAGTATTACCTTCTTCGAGTATTCGCCAATAGGTGAATTGCTTTATAGTACGGATGCGGATGGTTATCGGACGTCTTACACCTATGATATGTTCGGACATATGCTGAGCCGGACACATCCGGATGCGGGGCAAACAACGATGACGTATGACCTCGCAGGTAACATGATTAGCAAAAAAACTGCGAATCTTGCTCTTAATAATGAAGAGATACAATATATCTATAAATATAGTCGTTTGACGGGCATCCGTTATCCCCGTCACCCCGAGAACAATGTCAATTACTTATATGATGCAGCCGGTAGAATATCACGGCGGCAGGATGGTGTCGGTACGGAGGAGTTTATATATGATCAATTAGGCAACGTAGCGCAATCTGTCCGTAGGATAGTTATTCCCACGGAGAGCAAAGCCTATACATTCCGCAACCTGTTCAAATACGATAGTTTCGGACGCATGCGGTATATAGTCTATCCGGATGGAGAAACGGTTTCATATGGTTATACTACAGGTGGATTCCTGCAAAATGTAGCCGGTCGAAAAGGCGGACAAGACAATATCTATTTGTGGAACAGGCGATATGACGAACAGGGACGTAAAACGTATCAATTATTTGGTAATAATGTCGGAACATCATATAAATATGATTTTAATCGTCAATGGCTTGACTCTGTCCATACAGAAATCCTGAGCAGCGATGTCTTACAGGAATTAGAATATAAATATGATTACGTTGGAAACATTAATCAGATTACGCAATCAGCACCTGTTCTATCTTCTTATAATATGGGAGGGGTATATGTAAACGATTATGTCTATGACCGGCAGTATCGTCTTCGTCAATCAAACGAATCGGGCTGTTTCCCATATACGTTCCATGCAACCTATTCTCCTGCCGGAAGAATGGGCGAGAAGTCAATAAATACTCCTGTCAGCTCGTCATTAAAATTCGGATATGACAAGGGTTATACAACCCATCAGCCGCGAACGGCTTTTGATTTCGCGGCTATGGAAGATTTGAATTTTTTCTGGGATGCCAATGGCAATCTCGCACAAATTATGAGATGCAAGCAAGGCGGTGCACGACTGCATGAATGGGATGAAGAGAACCGATTGAGACTCGTCTTGGGGGATCGATATGCCGGTTTCTATGGCTATGACGGGAATGGAGAACGGGTTTATAAGTTGACAGGTATTAGTAGTCTTTTGCAGCAGAATGCAGGAGGGACAATGGCTCAGGTTACATTTGATGACGCGGTACTCTATCCGAATCCTTATATCGTTGTCACCCCAAAAGGCTATACCAAACACTACTATGCAGGAACGGAACGGTTGGCAACAGTTATTGGTGGCGGTGGATTCGGAGACATGACAACGCCGATAGAATCATTGACTACAGATGAGTATAATGATCTGGTAGCACCGTTCTGGACACATTATAGTCCTTTTACAGAAGATCCGTTCTATTATGATGGTGCTCTCAGTAATGAAGTAGACGTGGAAGATATCGATGGTAAGAATGATGAGGAACTTCAATACCAATGCCATTCCATAGGCTTGGACTATGTGGATGCTATATCTTTAGGCGATATACTTCTTTATGCAATTGAGGATTATGAACAAACTATAGAACTAGAAACAAATATCTTTTATTACCACGGAGACCACCTTGGTTCTGCCAACTGGATAACAAATGCTGACGGAGATGCGGTGCAGTATATTCACTACGCCCCGTATGGTGAATTGATAGCCAATCAAATACCTTATGGCTATGACGAACGGTATAAGTTTACAGGCAAAGAACGCGACGAGGAATCCGGATATGATTATTTTTCGGCACGATATTTGTGGTATATAATCGGGCATTGGTTATCAGTCGATCCTCTTGCAGATAAGTACCTATGGATATCTCCATATGCCTATGCAGCATGGAATCCGGTAAAATTTATTGATCCTGATGGAAGGGAAAAACATAATATGATGGATCCAAACACTGATGATATAGGACAATGTTATTTGTGGGAGGGAGCTGCTCAATTGCCAGACCCTGGAGATACTGATATTTGCTTTATAGCACATGGTGATCAAACATCAATGTATCCTCATGGAAGTGAGCGGCCAATGTCAGCGGAAGATTTTAAAGCATATATATTAGAAAATAGTGATGCTTGGAAGAATACCGAGGACAAGTCAACTCTTACAATAGTACTTATTTCATGTGAAACGGCAAAGGGTGAGAACCCAATAGCACAACAAATTTCAAAGCTTCTACCAGACGCGACAATTATGGCTCCAACAGAAGAGATTAGAGCTTTTGGTCAAGGAGAAATCACATCGATAGGAGGAAGCGGGAAAAGTGGTGCTCAAACAATGAAGGAATTGGGAGATCCTAAATATGCAGGACAATGGAGATATTATAAAGCTGGAGAATTGATAGGAACTTCTAAAAACGGATATATGTACAATATTTTCAAGAAGCCGGATGTAAACGAGAACAATGGGAGTTTATAATATAAAAGAGTATTCATAATTAAAAACAAGACACAATAATATAAAATGAGAAAACAAACTAATATTATACTATGTTTTCTTTTGTTGGTTACGCAAGTATGCGCAACCAACAACCAACGAGATTCGTTGCGTGTGTTTTTAGAATACATAGGAGAAGATTCTGTTACAATATCCAAAATAATACAAAGTCAAAAAGCTGCAAACCCATTAGAAACGATAGAGACATATTTGATGCTAAATACTAGATTAGTATGTGATTCTAATGAGCAGGAAGTGGAATGGATTGAAGGATGGAGTGACTCTATATTTGTCTGCAAATGTGCAAAATACTTACAACAATTAATTATTAATGACACAGCGTTGCATTTAGTGGATCCGTGTCTATTAGAAGCATTTCTGATTAACCACAAAAGGTATAGCGAACCCATTATTTTGAAATGCGCGGTACAAGCAATAACTATTTTTCATGCGAGACGGGCAATTTTAATTCCTGAGTTGTATTATGTTAATCATAAAGAAATAGATGCTTGGCAAGAGAATCGGCAATTTTATGAGATGGTAAAAATGATACTCATACCTCAGAAACATGCTTATTCTTTTGAAAAAGACACAAATAAAAAGTATGATGCTATTCTTGCGGAACCCAATGATATGTCACCTAAATATACGTGTTTTAGAAATCTGTTGGATGGTTACTCCGATATGGATTTGGCACGTATCTCGGAAGAGCAAAAGAAAGAGTTGGTAAATATCTTACTTCAGGGGATAGCAAATGGGGAAAAGAAATCGCAAATGACATATGCGTTTATGCTGCTAACAGGGCAATTTGTCGAAAAAGATCAAGCCTTGGGAAACGAATTGTTGCGTAAATTGTTAGAATGATAAACGTGTGCATAAACAAATAAATTAAAAATGCTAAAAGAATCACATTGTTCTTTGTCATAGTATCAGTGCTCACGGCTATGGCGAAGGAACGAAGATCCTACATTGGATACACATTTACAGAATCGAAATGGGAAGATTTTGGGGAGACTCGTTGTGGTATATCACTTGTAAAATTAGATAGCGTAACATTTATATTCACTACGCCCCGTATGGTGAATTGATAGCCAATCAAATACCTTATGGCTATGACGAACATATATTCATATTCATTTGTGGTGCATTGTACTATCATTTAGCTTCCATTCTGCTTCCATTGTACTTCCGTTATCGAGATAATGTCGGGGGTAAAAAGAAAATATGCGACTAAACAGTAACGTGTTGCATAGCTATTACATAGCAGCCGCATAGTCATTGCCCCCGAGAAGTAGTTTGCAATTCGACGAAAATCAGAAGATTACAATACAGTTTTATTGCATAGCGGAATGACCCTTTTGCCTTTCATTCTCGCGAGCATTTGGTGACCATTTCGCGACCATTACGGACGTCACCGATGGGTGAAGCTGAACCTCTTTA
>Ga0310690_10004856_pt1 | contig 18715 bp, 4 predicted proteins | sample AusTroGonzalo_MG_2_FD_207661 | JGI IMG/M metagenome (GOLD analysis project Ga0310690, IMG submission 207661) | Bovine rumen microbial communities from tropical cattle in Woodstock, Queensland, Australia - Gonzalo_04 (v2) (version 2) | ecosystem: Host-associated > Mammals > Digestive system >...
GACACGGAGTTCAATCGACCGCGAGAAACGGTGATAAAACAGTCCAACAAACTATCTCCAACCGGAGTAAAAGCGATATCTACATACTTAACAGGCGGTAGACCGTTCATTTTCGCATACGTGCGATCCACACGCCACTCCGCATAACGCTTATTAGGCTCAATCCTACTTGAAGTCCGAAGCGCGCGACGGGTCAAAAACCGGTTACCGGTCCAACTGTACTCATTACCGTACTTATCATCCATCCGCTTCACCTCTACACTATCCGGCAAACGAGCAGGGTCATAATCGATCTGATAACAAACCTTGCGAATCGTGTATTGGGTGTGCAAACGACGCAGCGCATTCTCGTCCAGATGTTCCACAAACGGCGCCATGTGTATGCGAATGTCTACTTCTTTTGACCGAAGAGAACTGTCCGCCGTGAACTCTAACATCGTCTTTTCGAAATAGAAATATCCCTGATTGCGCATCGCCGTCGTGATACGTTCGCGCTCATCGTCCAAAGTGGCAGTCGAGAACTGCTCGCCCTTCTTAATCAAACAATGCTCATTCTCCGCAATCTCACGCGCAGCGTCAAAAGGAATATCCACTTCGTAATTACGTATCGTATAGGGTTCGCGTGCGGTAACCAGATACGTCAATCGCACCTTGCGGTTCTTCACTACTTTCTGGGTATCGACACTCGCTTGGAAATAGCCCATGTTATTCATCTGCTGCTTCAACTGCTGCATACTGGCTGCCGTCAATTGCTCGTCGTAAATAACAGGCGCTTCACCCATCTTATGCGCGTTCTCCGCTAATTTCTTCTTCGATGGCTTTAACGTATCCGTCGGCGCCGTGTTGTAAATATGCAACTGCAATTTCCAAAAACCGAAAATCTCCGTATTCTGCTTCTGACGTAAGTAATTACGCAACTTACCCGTGTCCACCTTCTTATCATCCACACATTTCACCTTTGCTTTATCCAATAGATACTGACCCTGCGGCACGAACTTCGTCGTGTTACAGGAGCAGAAAAGGACTGCCAAAAGCCATATGATGAACTTATTTCGCATAATTAGCGTACAAAGGTACACTTTTTTTTGCATATATGCAAATTTTTTACTAATTTTGCGGCATATTTTGAGTATTTATGGATAAAATTACGAAAGCACAAATCAAATTAGTTCGCTCGTTGCAGCAAAAAAAGTTCCGCGATGAACTATCCCTCTTCGTCGCCGAAGGCGAAAAATGCGTATCTGAACTCCGCAAAGCCTTTGAACTGGTCTACCTCTTCCGCGAAGGTGAAAATGCCACCCGAACAGAGATTGAACAGATGTCCGGCCTCCGCACCCCACAAGGAGTAATAGGCGTTTTTAAAAAGCAGTCTTTTAGCGAAGCCGGTCTTTCAGCAGGACCCTCGTCTGGGTCTTTCAGCGATAGCGGTCTTTCAGCCGAAGGCGGTCTTTTCCTGGCTCTGGACGGAGTCCAAGACCCGGGAAACCTCGGTACCATCATTCGTACTTGCGACTGGTTTGGCGTACATGATATCTTCTGCTCGCCGGACACCGCCGACTGCTTTAACCCCAAAGTGGTCCAAGCTACCATGGGCGCCCTCGCGCGTATCCGCCTTCACTATGTGGACCTGCCGCAAAAGTTGTCAGAATTCCGAAATCAGCATTTAGCCATCTACGGCACTCTCCTCGACGGCCAAAACATGTACGAAGTGCTCAGAGATAAATCACAAATCATAAATCATAAATCACAAATTATTGTCATGGGCAACGAAGGAAACGGTATTTCTCAAGCTGTTCGGCAATTCATAACGCACCCGCTGTATATACCGAGTTATCCAAAAAACGTTGAGACTTCAGAAAGCCTCAACGTCTCTATCGCCACCGCGATTGTCCTGGCGGAATTCCGCAGAATAGCGGTCTAGTACGCTGCCATCTGTTCGCTTACCGTCTTATTGACGAAGTCCGCGAACTCTTGAATCGTCATCGATCCCTTCTCCTCGGCGCCTTGCTGACGAACAGAAACTAAGCCCTGCTCTGCCTCTTTCTCGCCGACAATCAGCATGTACGGAATACGCTTCAATTCATTGTCGCGAATCTTACGACCTAACTTCTCATTGCGGTCGTCCACTATCACGCGAACATCCTGTTGTTCAAGCAGTTCCTTCACTTTCCAAGCGTACTCGTTGCTCTTCTCCGATATCGGCAAGACGACTGCCTGATCCGGCGTTAACCACAATGGGAACTTACCTGCCGTGTGCTCAATCAACACAGCCACGAACCGCTCCATCGAACCGAACGGCGCACGGTGAATCATCACCGGACGGTGTTTTTGGTTATCTTCGCCGGTGTACTCCAACTCAAACCGTTCCGGTAAGTTATAATCCACTTGGATCGTACCTAACTGCCAACGACGACCGATGGCATCTTTGACCATAAAGTCCAATTTCGGACCATAGAATGCCGCCTCACCGTACTCTACCTTAGCAGGCAAGTTCTTCTCCTTGCAGGCATCGATGATAGCTTGCTCGGCCATCTCCCAAACCTCATCCGAACCGACATACTTCTCATGATTATTCGGGTCGCGCAACGAGATCTGTGCTTCAAAATTCTGGAAATCCAACGCCTTGAAGATAATCTCGATAATCTCCATTACGCGGATGAACTCCTGTTTTACTTGGTCTTGACGGCAGAAAATATGCGCATCGTCTTGCGTGAAAGAACGCACACGCGTCAATCCATGCAACTCACCGCTCTGCTCATAACGATACACCGTACCGAACTCGGCGCAGCGGAAAGGCAGGTCCTTATAACTCCGCGGACTGTTCTTAAAAATAGCACAGTGGTGAGGACAGTTCATCGGCTTCAGCAGATAAACCTCTCCTTCCTCCGGTGTCGTAATAGGCTGGAACGAATCCTTACCGTAGTGATCCCAGTGGCCCGAAGTGATATATAGGTTCTTACTTCCGATATGCGGAGTGATAACTTGCTGATAGCCATACCGTTTCTGAATCTTCTTCAAGAAATCCTCCAGACGCAAACGCAGCGCCGTTCCCTTCGGCAACCATATAGGCAGACCCTTGCCGACCATGTCGCTGAACATAAATAACTCCAGGTCTTTACCAATCTTACGGTGGTCACGTTTCTTCGCCTCTTCCAGCAACGCCAGATACTCATCTAACATCGCTTTCTTCGGGAACGAGATACCGTAGATACGCGTCATCATCGGACGTTTCTCATCGCCACGCCAATAAGCGGCGGCACAACTCAGCACTTTCACGGCCTTAATAGGCTCGGTACTCAGCAAGTGCGGACCCTTACACAAATCCGTAAACGCACCCTGTGTGTAAGTGGTAATATGTCCATCCTCTAACTCCGAGATTAACTCGCATTTATAACTCTGACCTTTGTCGCCAAAAGCCTTCAGCGCGTCCTCTTTCGCAATGGATTTCTTGACTAACTGCTCCTTCTTCGCGCGCAGTTCCATCATTTTGTTCTCAATAGCTGCAAAATCCGAATCTTTAATAACGACACCCTCTGGCGGCATCACATCGTAGTAAAAACCGTTCTCAATGGCCGGACCGATACCGAATTGAATACCCGGATACAACTCCTGCAAAGCCTCCGCCATCAAGTGACTGGACGTGTGCCAGAAAGCGTGTTTCGCCTCCGCATCGTCCCACTTGTGCAACTTAATCGCACTATCAGCCATGATGGGCTGATTGAGCTCTACAATCCTGTAGGCGTTTTCGCCGTTCTGTAGCGAAGCGTCCTCTAAACCTGTGTTCTTAATACTGGCGCACAGAATGTCTTGTGCTAAACGACTGCTGATACGCTCAGCGATTTGAAGCGGCGTGATACCGCTCTCGAACTCACGGACACTCCCGTCCGGAAAAGTAATTTTAATCATAGTAATAAACCTACAAATGTTTACGGCTCCGGGCCAACAACTGCCCTTCCGCCAAATTTCGTGCAAAGGTACAACAAAAATTTTACTTATGCAAATTTATTTGCAAATATATTCGTTTTTTTTGCCCAATAGTCTTGCATATATGCGATTTTTTTAGTAATTTTGCACCCGATTTCTAGATTGAGCAGTTTGAATTCTAAGTTGTTAAATCGTGAAATTTTTAGATATCACGCAATATGAGACAAAAAATTTATCTACTTCTATTGGCGCTGTGCGCCATGATGCTTGTGCCACAGAGGGCGCAGGCGGGCAATGACTACATGGAGCAGAAAAGCCACTACTCGGTGTATGTGGCGGGAAGTGATCACATCCACGCCAAAATACCTGTGTGGGTAGAAGGCGGTATAGATTATGACTACCATGCCACTCCTCCTGACAATGACTATTCCGCTTCCTACATCTATTACAAAGTGGACAACCAGGAATATCGAATCGGATACTGGCAGGCGGATTGTAAGGACCGCAATGACAAAGATAACGGCATGGGCGATTTGCAGTTTCTGAAGGCTCCCGGTGAGAATAGAGGAACGGTAATAATTAGTAAACATGACGGTACGAAAGTAACGTTCAGCGGCTACACCGGCAGCTGGTCGGATTTCATCATCGTGAATCAGGGAAAAGATGACGGATACAGTCAAGTGACTTGGTTGGAACTCGACTGGTATATGCCGGCGAGCTTGGCGGGCAAGAAGTTCTACTTCGGTATCCATTCCGAGTTTGAGCGCTGCTATACCGTCAATGGCAGATACCACTACTCCAAAGACTGGACCTGGGGAGATTTTGACGGAGGACAAGCCATGATGACACCTATGTTGCATGACCCGTTCCTGTATGCGTTTGACGAAAAAGGCGCGACGGGTTTTGGCTGTGCGGCAGTACCCTATACGGTGTTCTATGATGTGAAGTCGTATCACACCTCCTTGGATCCGGTAGAGATGCCTACGACCGACCGCTCCGGCAATATTATTGTGCCTACCACAGATACCGTTCAGAGGGATTTCCATACCGTATTTACGGTGGATGTTGACAAGAATATTGCCGATAAAAGCAACATCAAGCAGACCTCCAATACCGTGAATATTCCTCCGTATCACCGCATCTACGATTTTAAATTGGAGGAGGAGACGGACAGCACAGGCACGTTCACCGGTACGAACATTGTGAGTTGGCAGATCAAGAACCCGGAACTCAATGACCTGATGGACGGCGATATGTTTGAGGTACAACGCGCTCTGCAGAGCGATTTCAGCGATGCCAAATCTTTGGCCGTTGTTCCGATGAGTGTCGGCAAGGGCGGTAAAGCGGTGTACACAGTTACAGATGCCAGCCGAGATATATGGTCGGGACACATAAATAACAAAGCGGACACGAGTGCCTACTATAGTGTAAAGGATAATAAATTCATCGTGTATGATGAAGAAGGTAATCCCTATGCCTGTCTGGCAGCAGAATTGATTAGCAATGAGAAAAAGAAACCATCTATACCGGTTTACTACCGTGTGCGTCGTGCCTCGTCTGCAATATGGGGATGGGTGGAGAACTTTTCGAAGGACACCGTGATGGAAAAACACAACTACCTCGCTCCGTTGGACAGCATACAGCCGGACTACACCCTGGACCCCGAATATGAGACTAACCGCAAGGTGCATTTCAACATCTATATTGGCGACCGGGAAATACCAACTGTTGACTTCCAAAAAGAGGAATGCCATCTCGATTATAACTTTAATTATTTCTTCGGTGAAGAAAAAACACTATTGACAATCGAATACCCCGGAACGACTTATAACGATGACTGGTCTATGCTTATAACTGATCCGGAAGGGCGTCAGGTTGTGGCTGGGGTGCCTCCTGGAACCTACAGCTATCAATTAGGATGTCGTATTGAGATTTGGGAGAAGTGGGGTGTGGCTCGTAAAAAATTTACTCTGTTAGGTCCGACTCGTGTTAAGTTCTTAAAACCTGAAGACGAAAGCAAAGTATTCGATGTAGAAATAACAGGTCCGTCTGTTCAAGATGTATTTGGTAAGTTCACACCGACTATCACCGATAGTTTGTTCACTGTTCTTCAGACAACGCAGGCGAAAGATTTAGGTCGCTGTATGTGGGATCGCACAGCTCGTCTGGTACTGCAGCGTACGATTGCGGAGACGGGATCTGTCAACGAGATTATTATCCCGCAGGACAGCATTCGCCGTCTGGAGGATGGCAGTTGGATGGCAAGCTATACCGATGTGGCCAGCGTTGCATGTGCACATATCAGCTATTCGGCGCGTATTGACCAGTCGGGCAGCGACCTGCGTGTAGCAGATGATGCCCACTTGCAGCCGGTAGCCATTCACGGTCCGAGTCTCTATTACGATGAGGCAGCTACCATCATCTCCTTTACCGCTAGTCAGGGTGCAGCTGTAGGACAGCAGAAACGCGGCGTAACGCTCAACTGGACACCCTCGTCCGTGGCGGTGGATGAATATACGCTCACACGAGTTGCTGTGAACAGCGATGCGGCAGCCGACACCATCTACACCGGCGTGGACAACACCTACTTCGATGAGACTGCCGTGCCGAACCTCCACTACGAGTATGTCATCACTGCGCACTACGACTGCAACGGCAAATCTTCTGCTAACAGTGCAAGTGCCGAAGGCTGGCGTTCACCCTACGGCGAGATAAGCGGTACCGTCTTTATGCCGGATAATAGCGGCATGGCGGGTGTGATAGTAGCGCTTGAAGGACCGGACGGCACCAACGTCAAGTCCATCACTACCGGCGCGAACGGTACGTTCCTGTTCGACAGCCTGACCTACGACATCGGCGGCAGCACGCAGTACGCTATTGTGCCCACGCACACGTACGCGAAGTTCAGTTATAATTCTACCAGCGCGCAGAGCGCCAGCGTGACCCTTTCGGCAGACCACGCCGTATCGTCGGGTATCAATTTTGTGAATACCTCGACGGCACGCCTGACCGGTCGTGCACTGTACAAACTCTCGACCATCCCGGTAGCGGGTGCGATGTTCACCCTGAACGGCGATACGGTGCTGCGCAACGGCGTGCCTTTGACCACAGGCACAGATGGTAACTTCGAGTTGACGCTAAGCAAGGGTCAGCCATACGTCCTGCGTATCTTCAAACCCGGACACGTGTTTGAGGGCGAAGGTATATTGCAAGTGGAAGAAGGCAAGGACACCTTCGCTATCACCAAGCCGCTGGATGCCGTACGGTTCTACGACCAGACCAAGGTGCGCCTCGTCGGTCGTGTGGCCGGCGGTATCGACCAGCGCGACCTAAAGGAAGCCTTCGGTCTCGGCAAGAACAACTTAGGCGACGACCTGCAACTGGTGCTACAACTCGAAGGCGACAATATTGCGCATTTCGTCTATGATCCGAATGACCAAAGCCGCGATACGCTGGAGCAGACCATTGCGCATGAGGTATGGAGCAAGGAGCAAGGAGCAAGAACCGTCGGCACGACCAATACCCTCATCGAGAAGAAGCGCATCACCATCCATCCGGATCCCGAGACGGGTGAATATGAGGTAGACTTGTTCCCAGTCAAATACAAGGTGATACAGGCTACCGCCAAGGGCTATTCCACACTATTCGCTACCGGTGCAGGCAACGAGACCTTCGACCTCACCAACGCCCCGCTTACGCTCATCACGGATAGTCTAACGACCAACGACGAACGACTAACGACCAGCTACAACGCTATTTATGACCGTATCTACCGTTCGCCGGTACGTGTGCAACTTAAGCCGCTGATGTACGGTATGGAGCAAGACGGCTACGGCGAACCGAGCATGGAGGTCAATGGCCTTAATCCGGGAGTGCGAACCAAAGTGCCCTTGTTCAGCAAGGCAGAGGACGGTACCGTCAATTACCTTTTAGGCTATCCTGTCTTCTACCTCAACCGCAAATACCAGTTTGAGGCGCAGGCGTACGAGGACTATTACTACAACAACGACCCGACGCAACGTCTGGACCGCGTACCGCAACGTGGCGGCAGCGTGTTAGTACGCAACGGAATGGTGTCTTCTACCGATCGTACGCGCTTTGAACTGAACAGCGAAGGTAAAAACCGCGCCATCTGGCTCTCCGTGACCAATATCCAAACCCAGCCGACCGGCACCGAAGCGCTCAGCACCGTCACCGTAGCGCTGACCGACAACGACGGCTCCGTTGTTGAGACCGACGCCTTCCGTGCCTTCGTAGCCGGTGATATCATCCAAAAGAACCAACTGAGTTCCACCGAAGCGGATATCACCGTGCTGGATATCGTACGTGACCCGGGAGGAAACGGAAGCTCCGCATGGGTAGAGTCCGGCTCCACCTACAACTACTCTTATACTGAGAGTTATGACTGGGAAGCGGGTGTCAAACTGACGCCTAAATGGGGTCTGAGCGTAACGACCGATGTGGGCGTGGTGACTGCGCCGTCGGGTGCTGGATCCTATACCGGTGGTACGTTCAATTCGAGCAAGCAGTTCTCGTTCGACCTGCCGATCACGCACGAGTGGTCATGGGGCTACAAGTACAACTATACCTTCTCCACTAATCAGAAGATATCCACTTCCTCGAAGAAGAACAAGACGGGTATAGGTGCCAATGCCGATGTGTTCTTCGGTGCAACTACCAGTATGCTGACCGGTAAGGCGCAGACCATATCCATCATCAACGACAGCCTATTTGCTGCGCGCAAGCCGGCACGGGATGCAGGGATGATGCGTGTGCTGGCGGAAGGTACGGATGCTGACGGAAACGGTTTCCACCTCGTGACCGGTGAGAAAGTGGTGATGGGTTCTGCTATCGCAAACACCTTCGTTTATTCGCAGTATTATATCCTGGAGACAATGATTCCGCAATTGGCACTGGAGCGCCAGAGCCTGCTGATGGAGTTCCCGGATGAAGCATCCGCCCAAGCCCGTGCCGATGCGCTCAACGAGCCGGTGTACTGGTATCTGGATTCGGTGCAGCGAGCCTCGCTCAAGGACACGCTGGATACGAAGTACTACAAGATGATTCTTCCGTCCTCATCCAACAATGCTTACCCCGACCGTATAGCTGCGCTCAATAATATGATGCTGAAATGGATGACGATCATCGTGATGAACGAACGGGAGAAAGTGGTGGCTCGCATGTCCGGACAGGAAGTGGGTACGTACAGCGTATCGTTCGGCAACACCTACACCCATTCCGACAGCTATAGCGCTACAGCCAACTACAACGAGATGCCACAAGGTTGGGGACTGATAGGCGCCGAGGCTTCGACTGCTGCCGCAGGAGTAGCCAAGGATGTGTTAGAAAGTGCTATGAGTATCGGTGATTGGTTCGAATCAAATATTGATGGCTCATTTGGTACATCTGTGGCCGATGCACTCAACCGATTCTTTAGTGATGAAAAACAAACACAAAAGAAGGATAATATTGAACTGGGCACTGTAACGAATACAAGCAAGTTCTCCATGGGTATCACTCCCGTATTGAGCTTCGACACCAACGACCGTCTGACCGAAGAGAAGACTGAAAAGAAGAGCACCGGTTTTACCCTTGTGCCCGATGACCAGGGAGATATTACCGTGAGCGTCTATCGCGCTGAACTGGATTCGGTGTGGAAAAACAAAACAGCCGATATCCGCGACAATGTGGAGCAGTCGAACGAGAACGAATTGTATGGTTCGTACGTGTTCTTCACGCAGGCAGGTGCTACCTACTGTATCCACGAGAAAGAGGAGAAGACCCAGTTCTATAATCCCGGAACGGTCATCAATAACGGAACGATGGCTATCGCCAAACCGGAGATATCTATCAATACCTACGAGATAAGCAATGTGCCTGCAGGCCAGCGTGCCAAGTTCATTGTGGAACTGAAGAACGCCGGACAAGAACTATTCGGCTTCCCGTCCACCGGTACGGGCTTTACGCTCTCGCTCACCGGCGACAGCAACCCCCATGGCGCCAAGGTCTATATCAACGGTGCTCCGCTCATACAGGGCATCGATTACTTCCTGCTGCCCGGACAAGTGATCAGTCAGGTGATGGAGGTCGAGCGTGGCGAGGTGGATGATTACGAGAACCTGACGTTGTACTTCAACGTAGGCGACTGTATGAAGACCTACGCATTTTTGAACTTCAGTGTACATTTCATCCCCGAATCCGCACCGGTAGAGATAGCTTCGCCGCGGCAGAACTGGGTGATGAATACCCTTTCGCCGCACGACAGCGTGGGTTACTATCTGCCGATAGATATCAGCGGATTTGATATTCACTACAAGAACTTTGACCATATCGAGTTCCAATACAAACTCTCCAAGGAATCCGACGAGATGTGGGTGAACTCCTGCTCGTTCTATGCCGACGACAGCCTGTATAATAAGGCTACGGGCAACAAAGCCATGATCGAGAACGGCCGTATCGTACCGTTCCGTTTCTACGGCGAGCGTGACCCGATGGAGCAGGAGTATGACCTCCGTGCCGTCAGCTTCTGCCGCTACGGTTCGGGCTTCGTGAGCAAGGCTTCGCCCGTCATCAGCGGTATCAAAGATACGCGTCCGCCGGTACTGTTCGGTGCCCCCGAACCTGCGAACGCCATTCTCGGCATAGGCGACGACCTCAAGATACGCTTCAGCGAACCGATAGCCGGCAATTATCTCGATGAGGATAATAATTTCCAACTCCGCGGCGTGACCAACGAGACCGGAATCACCGCCGGAACGTCTATCCATTTCAGCGGTACGGTGGACTCCTACGCCAAGACGCAGATTAACCGTTCGCTCACCGGCAAGTCCTTCTCGCTCGATATGCTCGTGCGTCCGACAAACCCGAACGAAGAGGAGCAATTCTTCTCCTACGAAGTGGTGCAGGGTATAGACTTCGTGTTCGGTAAGACTGCCGACAACCGCCTCTTTGCCCAAGTAGGACAAGAGCGTATCACGTCCAAACCTCTAGAGTCACCGATGCTCGCCTTCACACGCGTCATTCTGACTTTCAATAAGGAAGAGAAGAAAGTCCGCTTCTTTGCCGGCACGAGTGAGGTGACTGACCTGGCGGTAGGACCGCTACCCGATGAGACGGTGTTCAACGTATCGTCGCCGCTCGTCTTCGGTCAAGGTTTCACGGGTGACATGCTTGAAGCACGCCTCTGGACCAAAGCGCTGACGCTGGATGAGATAGCCTCTACCAACGGCCATTACCTCACCGGCTACGAGCGCGAACTGCTCGCCTACTACCGCATGAACGAAGGTAAGGGAGAGGTGATGACCGACAAGGCTAATGGCGCGAACCTCTACCTCCACGGCACGACTTGGGTGCTGCAGAAGGGTATCTCGTTTGCGTTGGATAACAAGGCCGTACAACTGGCAGGCGACCTGCTCTCCCGCTCTCAGAGTTACGACGAGTCGCTGCTATTCTGGTTCAAGACCGGCTCGACCAATGCGCCACTCTTCCGCGCCGGATGGGTAAGCAACGACAGCGTCACCAAGGGAACGATGCTCGCTATCGAAAACGGCCAGCTGACCCTGCATAGCGGTGACAACCAATGGCCGGTAGCCAATAACATCGCCGACGGCGACTGGCATCATTTTGCACTGACGCTCAGCCACTCGTACAACACTGCATCTGTATTCGTGGACGGTCAACTGACCAACACCGAAGCCGCTACGAAATTCAGCGCCATCAGCGGCGCGATGTACCTTGGCGGCGAAGGATTCAAAGGTAATTTCGACGAGCTCGCCATCTTCGAGCAAGCACTGCCCTCCGCGATGGTGCAAGAGTACTACAACGCTTCGCCGGTAGGCGACGAGATGGGACTGATGGGTTACCTGCCCTTCGAGGAGCAGAAGCTCAACCCGAACGGCGTACTCGAACAAGTCTTCTCCGTCAACGACCGTCGCCAGTTCCGCGACGCCAACGGTAATGTAGTGGAGAAAGTCGTTCCGCTCGTGCTAACACCCAACGCAGAAGCCTTTGCCGACAAGGCAGACTTTGCACCCACCAGCGACAAGGGCCTGCTCTCCAAACTCAACTTCGGCTGGACGTTCAACCAGGAGGAACTGCTCATTAATCTCAAAATGCTCGACAGCGAGATCAACAAACAGACTATCTATGTCACCGTCCGTGACGTAGAGGACCTGCATGGCAACCCGATGCCTTCGCCCGCATCGTGGGTGGCATTCGTGGATCGCAGCGCGCTTCGTTGGCAGGAGACGGGTAGAGATTTGGAGTTTGACTATGGCGAGTATGACAACTCCGATGATAACTACTATTTCAACTGGATTGTCAATACCACCGGCAAACGCCATCAGTTCAAGATTGAGTCGCTGCCCGAGTGGATGACCGTCGAACCGGCATATGGTTCTGTCAATCCGATGGAGACCGTAGAAGTGCATCTGCGCCCGAACTGGGAACTGCCGGTTGGAACCTATACCGACATCATCTATCTCACCGACGAAAACGGGCTGAGTGAACCGATGTCTATCGAACTCAAAGTCTTGGCAAAACAGCCGTGGAGTGAAGACACTATCGACCGCAATTCGCTCCCAAACACCATGTCGCTGCGAGGACAAGTATATATTGAGAATGAGTACGGCGCAGGCTATTACGACAGCGATGAACAGGATCAAGTGGCTGTCTTCTGCGAAGGCGAACTGGTAGGTCTGACGAACAATACTTTTGCCAGTGCGACCAACACCAGCTACGTCTATCTGACCATTTACGGCAATAACAGCATGAATGGCAAACCGCTCAGCTTCAAACTATGGCAGAAGTCCACCGGTAGGATATACAACCTGACGCCTTCGGTTCGTCAAGTCTTTGCGGCGAATGCTATGCGCGGCATATCGCCTGACGACCCGATTCGCCTGAGCACCTCAGCCGGTGAAGTACAACAATTAGCGTTCTTGCAAGGATGGAACTGGGTATCATGGTACCTGCGTCCGACCAATAGCCTGCTTGACTACCTCTTCCCGATTGAGTCGGGCTTTAGTGAGGGAGATATCATCAAGTCACCCGCTTCACAGGCATTCGCCGAACTGACTGTCACACCGGAAAGTGCGACATGGAAGGGCAGCATAAAAGGCACCAACTACAAGAATATGTACATGGTGCGCACGGAAAACGGGTTCAATACCACCATCGAGGGCAAACCGCTCACTGATACCGAACGTACGCTCACTCTCCGCACGGGTTGGAATAGCGTTGCCTACCTACTCAGCGAACCGGCATCCACACGCGATGCCCTCGCCGACTACTACGACAAGGCTACCGTGGGCGACATTATCAAATCGCGTACTCAGTTCGCTGTCTTCACGGAGAATAACAAGTGGGAAGGCTCGTTGCAGACGCTCCGTCCGGGTCAAGGTTACTTATTCAAACGCAACGGTACCGGTGCTGTCACAATGAAGTACGTCAAGAACTCCAGCGCCAACGCACCCCAGCGCGCGAAGACAAATCAGCTAAGTTCGGCTGATAATAGCTTCTCCAACCCGAAGGCATCAAGCAATATGACGATGATCTGTCGAATGGACAATGGACAATGGACAATGGATAATTCTTCGCTCCGCGCCTACATCGGCGACGAACTCGTCGGTATCGCTACGCCCATAACCCGTAACCCGTCATCCGTAACCGAAGGCGAAGCCTTGTACTTCCTGACGATTCAGAGTGATATAGTCGGAGAACTGCGCTTCGAGACAGAAGACGGCACAGCGTTAACTCCGGTAACCGATAACCGCTCACCGCTCACCATTACCTACTCATCCAACGCCCATCACGGTTCCCTCAAGGCGCCAATCATCCTCCGCCCGACGGATAACCGTCCGTACAAAATCATTGAAAACAACCACGTAATAATTATTCGCAACAATGAAAAATATAGTATTGATGGCAAAAAGCTGTAGTATTATCCTTTGTGCCTTGCTGCTTCTGGCAGCAGGGTGCAAAAAGGATCCGGGCACTGACCCCGACAACCCGCAAAAGAACCTCAATGGCGATGTAGCACGTCCCACTTGGACGGTGCCTGAAGACTACGACTACACCTCTTCCATGACTGCCGTCATCAAGGTGGAGAAACTAAACGGCCAAATGGTAGATATCCAACTGGTCAATGACTCGGATGTATTGGCTGCTTTCTCCGGCGAAACCTGCCTCGGCATCGCCACCTACGATTCCGGACTGTTCTACCTCTATATCGCCGGTCCCGGAGAGTCGGTCACGCTGCGCTATTGGTCCGCCCACTATAAGAACCTCTTTGCCGCCGAGCCAATAACCTTCGTCAACGATACGCAGTTAGGCACCACGGCTGAACCCTACAAGCCTAATTGGGTGGTAGCAAAAGAATAGTCCTCAAACCGCTCTACCACACACGTTGCAAGTGATTTAGAGAAGACGATATCGGATATAGTTTCTAATCATGAGAAATATAAAACAACCAATAATATGAGACAAAAATTAACAACTATCCTATTGGCATTGTTCTGTGCAGTAGGAACGGCATCCGCCATTGCGGATTGGGTGCCGAGTGAGCAGTATTGCCGATTCTGTAACAACTTCAAGTTCGATCATGCATTTACGTTCTCCAGCCCCGGAGGAGAGGACAATGGTAGTATTTATTCGCCCGGCGTGGATTTTCAGGAGTGTCAGGGTGTGATTGCCTTCTCCGTGATGAGTTGGGACCGTTTCAATGCCGTAGGTAAAAACTACGGTATGACGTGGCTGGAGGTATATCTAACGGCAAGCGGTCAGAACGATATGTATCTTACCGATATCCATTTTACCGACCCCGGGCGAGCCGGTTCGTGGGCGAACAGTTATAAAGAGTCGAATTTCATCCAGGCGTTTGACATGAACGGCTGTAAGACCTATTTCCTGCAGAAACGGCAGTTTAAGGAGTATGACCGTTGCCAGTTCTCGTACTTCAATATCGTGTATAGCGAACTGGTGTACGACTATATCCATAATAACAAGAACAACAATCTGGGCCTGCGTCTAAAAGTGCGTTGGGACGGTAGGAGTTTTGATGAAAAATTCACGTTCAAGAATGAGAAGGACGATATCCTACCTCGTACAAGTACCCCTACGCTGAGTAATTTCCAATGGACTAAGAACAGCAGCGGAGAGACGGTGCTTCGGTTCACGGCAAGCGATATCCATAATAGCATTTATTATGAGCGTGCGGTAATAGATGGTAAAGCCGGTTCGGAGACACAGATCACCTCGAACGGTTCTGAGAATCGTGAGCGTAATGATGTAGCCAATCTGACGCGCGATCAACTCAATCGTATGGCTCAAGATAACGCGTCCTACGCCATCGAGGTGTCCCGTCGTGCCAACACTTATATCAGCAAATCCTACTACAATAACGACCATGGCGGTCCTGCTTCGCCGTTTGCCGGACCGCAGTCCGATTGGAAGAAAGTGTACGTGCCGGCGCTCTTTCTGCCGGAGAATGTGCAGCTCTCCCATACAGGCGGCGATAGCATCTATGTAGCCTTTGATATTCCCGGTAAGCACTATGACCGTGACGAAGATGAGTCGGCTATAGTGATTGAGTACTCGACGGATGAGAACTTCGGTTCGTATGAGACGGAGCGTGTGGATTTCAATACCTCCAATCGATTGGTTAAGACTTCATACAAGGTAGGTTTGCCCATCCCGATGAAAATGCTCAATCAAGGGCGCAAGACGTTCTATGTGCGCCTGAGCCGTGAGTTTGTGGATCATAAGACGACCTGCGTCAAGGAGGATATTCTCATCAATACCGACCTCAGAAAACTCTCGTCGGTGGCCGCACAGGATATAGGCGGTAAGATACAGGTGAGCTGGGAGTTTGTGGGCGACTACAAAGGCGTCTGGACCTCGGATATGTTCTACCGTGTGCAGTATGTGGTGAGCGGTACGACCTACAGCCAGGATTATCCTAATCGCAATCTTACTTCCGTAGAGTTGACCGATGGCATCCCGACCTGCCAGCCGATTGAATATACGGTGCAGATCTGCACGGCGTCGCGTACTATAAGCACGCTGACGAGTGCAGCAATCGGAATGGCTTCGACTCAAGAAGCAGTTATCACATCACTCACTGCCACGAAGGGCGATTCGAACAACCGCGTACGCCTGCAATGGACGGTGCCCAAGGATAAGAACGACTTCTCCTATTTTACTATCACGCGTGCGCTACGCGGGGACAGCGTGGCTATCACCCTCGTGCCGCAGATGCAGATGAACAAGTCGCTCACCACGTTCACCTACGAGGATAACTCGATGGAGTTGGGTACCTACTACACCTATACCGTGACGGGTTACCGCGAGTGCGACGGCAGCGTGACGCCGATGAGTTCGCTCTCGGAAACAGGCTTCGCCCTGCCGTACGGCGTAGTGACAGGCCAGATCACCTACGACGGTCGTCAGGGTGTGCCGGGTGTGCTGGTTACCGCTACGACCGACGAGGAAGTGCCCTTCCCGACGAAGGTGGTGGAAGATACCATTTGGACGAAGATCAGAACAATGAAGCCTATTACTTCAAACTCGATTAACGGTCCCAAGTATACAGGCAGTGAAGGGACTGTTATGTTTTGGCTTCGTATTAACGAAAACAGCAGAACAGCGTGGACGCCTATCGTGGGCATGTCAACGAATCTCCAAGTACGATTAAATAAAGAAGGAACCATAGAAATCATGCCCGGGTCGCAGAAAATTGTGTCAGAACCGCTTGCCCTGAATAAATGGTATCATGTGGCTGCGACCTACAGAGGAGGGTATACTGCCCTATATATAGACGGAGAATTAGTCGGACAAACCCCGCGAGGGAACATATATATCGGTTACCGATTTGAAATTGGAGACTTTTGTTCCAAAGGAACCTACGAGCTGACAGATCTTCGTATATATAACTATTGCATGTTAGCCGCGAGTATAAAAGAGGTGGCTCCAATCATACCTCTCAAGGGCAACGAGACGGGTCTGGAACTCTACTACTCTGCATGCGAGCAGGGCAACGAGGTGCATGACCTTTCCGGTCACGGCAGACACCTCAAAATTGAAGGCATGAGTTTCAATGAACTCACAACAAAAGAGATGCCTCCTAAAATACAATTCCGCACCGTCAACGACTCGACGCGGGCGAACTATACGGCTTATACCAAGTCGGACGGAACATACGTCATCACCGGTATTCCTTACCGCGAAGCGGGTACGTACTACAAGATCGTGCCCACGCTTGGCACACATGAGTTTGCGCCGGCGAACCGACCGCTCTATTTCAACAACAACACCAACACGCACAACAACGTCAACTTCACCGACCAGACGTCGGTCAAGGTGTCGGGTGCTATCTATTACGAAGGCACGGATTACCCCGTAGAGGGTGCGATGCTGAGTGTGGACGGCGTGCAATGTCTCGTAGGTGGTGTGCCGGTAGTGACCAATGCAGACGGTCAGTTCTCCATCCTCGTGCCGATGGGACCGCACTATATCACTGCCGCCAAGGCCGGTCATACCTTTGCCTACAACGGCCGTTATCCGGAAGACCCGAACAACACCGGTGTGACCTATGAGTTCCTGAGCGATATCACCGACCTGCGCTTCTACGACAACACGAAACTGCTGCTCGTAGGCCGCGTAGCCGGTGGTGATGAAGAACAGCACAAGCCGCACGGTATGCACCGGGGTTGTGCGAACATCGGTCGCGCCGTCATCACGCTCGGCGCGTCGGATATCTATTCGCTCAATACCGATTCCATGGAGCGCGTATGGCCCATGCCGACCGACAGCATCGTAGCCGCAGGACGCGTAGTGACGGCTGCCTCCGGCACCGACCTCAGCCACGACGTAGTCATCTACACTGATTCCGTTACAGGTGAGTTCACGGCATTACTTCCGCCGCTCACCTACAAAGTGAAGAGTATCGTCATCCCGTCGAACGAGGACTACCGCTTCAATCCGTTGTCGTACAACCCGATTGAGTTAGGCGACCGAGCCGGACAGATGTTACTGCAAGATACCTTGCGTATCGATAGCACCACCGTGCAGCGCGTACGCTATCACATGGCATTCGATGCACCCTACTACGTAGAGCCTGTACTGACCGTCACCGACGCGATGCGTAGTGATTTGGCCTTCGGCGAGGAATGGCTCGACTATCAGGACGAGCGTGGCAAACTGCACATGGTACCGTCCTTCACGGTCGATTCGGCAACCGGCAAACCTGACTACCGAATGACCTATCCGCTCTTCCGTCAAGGTACATCCTACCGCTGGCGACTGAAAGTCACAGAGACCTACGTCAACAAGGATGATGCGCAGCACCCTGTGACCACCGTACTGCCGTGGAAGAACGGTATTGTCACCATCAAGAATGAGATAGGCAACCGTATCGCTGCCGAGCGTGACACCATCGTCACCAAGGAAAATGACTCTACGTCCATGATACCTGTCAAGAGAGGCGAGACGCTCATCTTAGGTGAGAACCAGATAGCGCTCGACTCCACCGGTATGGGTATCTATCAGTTCCGCGCTACCGACCCGAACATCTCTAAGCCCTATACGCTGGGTGCGAACATGAGTTACAAGAACGTTTATGGTACGCGCGAGTACAGCTGGTCGGAGAACGGTAAGTTCTACGGCGTAGTGCTCGGCTCGATCACCAATGGTTCGGATATCTTGACCAACGGACCGGATGATATACTCTATATCCTTCGTAACGCGCCGGGTGGCGCCTCGACTGTGGCCGCTACAGCCGGTACTACTTTCACGC
>Ga0310690_10004857_pt1 | contig 18711 bp, 14 predicted proteins | sample AusTroGonzalo_MG_2_FD_207661 | JGI IMG/M metagenome (GOLD analysis project Ga0310690, IMG submission 207661) | Bovine rumen microbial communities from tropical cattle in Woodstock, Queensland, Australia - Gonzalo_04 (v2) (version 2) | ecosystem: Host-associated > Mammals > Digestive system >...
CTGCGGCGTTTCCTCCATCGCATCGCAGGTGGGCATAACCTGCTCCCCCATCGCCGCGGCAGTTGTAGCTTTCGTCACGATCTCGAACGCCAACGGCTATATGGTGACCATTCCGCAAGTGCTGATGGTTACCATCCCGGCCTGCCTCTGCGGCCTGATGTGCGCAGCGCTGGCTTCGTACAAACGCGGAAAGGACCTCGACAAGGATCCGGCCTTCCTGCGTCGCAAAGCTGACCCGGAACAGTACCAGTACATGTACGGCAACACGGCCACCACTCTCGACAAAGTCATCACCCCGCAAGCCAAGGCCTCGGTCTTCATTTTCCTCGGCTCGCTGTTCGTTATCGTGTGTTTCGCATTCTGCCAGATGATTCATGTGGCTGACGGCCGCACCATAGCCCAGGCCATCGAACTCCCGAAGATGAACATCTGCATCCAGATCATCATGCTGATGGCGGCGGCCGCCAACATCATGTTCTGCAAGTCTTCGCCCAAGAAAGCCGTCGCCGGCGCCGTGTGGCAGTCCGGCATGGTGGCCGTAGTGGCCATTTACGGCATCGCCTGGCTGGCCGACACGTATTTCGGCAACTATATGGACGAGATGAAAGCCATGCTCACCGGCCTGGTTACGAACTATCCCTGGGCCATCGCATTGGTGTTCTTCATCGTCTCGGTGCTCATCAACTCGCAGGGCGCCGTGGTCGTGGCGATGCTGCCGCTGGCCTACGAACTCGGCATCGCCGGCCCCGTGCTGCTCGGCGTACTGCCCAGCGTGTACGGCTATTTCTTCATTCCGAACTATCCTTCCGACATCGCCACGGTCAACTTCGACCGCTCCGGTACCACGGTCATCGGCAAATACCTGCTCAACCACAGTTTCATGATGCCCGGCCTTATCTGCGTAACCGTCTCAACGGTCATCGGCTACCTGCTGACCAATGTGATCTTTGCCGGCTATTTCGCAAGTTTCATTCAATAGCCCCGGACGGTAGAGCTGCAGATGCGGAAACTGCTGGAACGATACCCTGTCGGTTCGGTGCTGCTGCTGGTACTGGTGTGCCTGTCCCCCTTCATGGGACTGCGCGACATCACACCTGCCAATGAACTCCGCTACCTGAGCATTGTGGACGAAGCGTTGCGTGACGGCCACCTGTTCGCCTTCTACAACCACGGCGTCCCCTACGCCGACAAACCGCCGTTGTATTTCTGGCTCCTGATGGCCTGCAAACGGATCTTCGGCGGCCACTGCATCTATCTGCTCTCTCTACTGTTCTCGTTCCTTCCCGCATCGGTTGTTACGGTGGTGATGGACCGCTGGGTCTTCGGAGCGCACCGAGACGCCTCATCGCGCGAACGCGCAACGATGGCCCTACTGTTGTGTTCCACCGGCTACTGGCTCTCCCTGAGCCTTTTCCTGCGGATGGATATGCTGTTGGCGATGTTCATCGTGCTGGCGCTCTATGCCTGGCATCGCGACAAACCCTGGCTGTTCGCACTGTTCACATTCCTGGGCCTTTTCACCAAAGGACTTGTTGGATTGCTGATGCCGCCCCTCACAGTGGCCGTCTATGCCCTGTCCTGCCGGCTGCACACGCCAGGGCATCCCCGTCAACATGCCATGAAGTTCCTGGGCTGGCGGTTCCTGCTTCTGGTCGGCGGCTGCAGCGCAATCTGGTTCTTTTTCGCCTGGCGAGAAGGCGGCGCAGCCTACCTTGACAACCTTCTCTTCCACCAGACCGTAGACCGTACATTCAATGCCTTCCACCACAAAGAGCCATTTTGGTTCTATCTGACGCATATCTGGCCGGTCATGGTGCCCTGGTGCCTGCTGGTTATCCCCGCATGCGTAGCTTCGCTCTGTCAGCGCGGAACAACCGCCGCACCGCAGACGGAAGACGAGCGCACGGAAAAGATTTTCCGCTGCGCATTCTTCACTACCCTCGTCATGCTCAGCTGCTCCAGCAGCAAGCTGCCAGTCTATCTGCTTCCCGTCTTCCCCTTCGCCGTCTGCCTCGTTCCGCTGTACATCCGCCGTACCGGCTGGAAACGCTGGATGGCCTGGGCTGTAGGGAGCGGAGGCCTGCTGGCATGTGTCATCGGGTTGGGATGGGCTCTCCTTCCCTTCTACTTTTTTAAGATTCCCGCATTGGCCCCGTACTCTTTTGCCACCAGTCCCTGGATGGCCGTTCCCGGCGCCTTTCTGGTCTGCGGTGGTGTCGCCACGCTCATCCTGTCGTACAGGGACAAGAAACTGGATGCCATCCGTCCCCTGGCTGTAGCCGTCCCCGCCTTCTTCCTTGCGCTTGCACCCATGATTCCCGAAGGCAATGAATACCTGGGCTACCGTTCCCTCTGCCGCGACATCCCCGAAGACGTCCCCGTATATGTATACGGCGTCAGGCGGCCTGAGAACATGGACGTTTTCCTTGGCCGCTCCGTCATCGTTCTCCAAGAGGACGCTGCTATTCCGTCCGACGGCGTATTCATCGCCCGGCTGCCGTTCAACGCCCCCGCACTCGAAGGGCGCGACTGCCATGTCCACGGCAAAAACGCGATCTGGTTGCCAGACGCATCGACCGCTTCGCAAGATTAAGCGAATCTTACGCTTTTTTTTGTATCTTTGATATTTATAGTAAATATCAAAAGTATCATTCTAAACCCATCTATATGAAACAAATCGTCGAATGCGTCCCCAACTATAGCGAAGGACGTGATAAATCAGTGATTGACAGCATCGTAGCTGCCATTGCCAGTGTCGAGGGCGTCAAGGTGCTCGACGTTGACCCGGGCGTGGCTACGAACCGGACCGTCGTAACGTTCGTGGGCGAACCCGAGCCGGTCTGCGAAGCGGCTTTCCGCGGTGCCGCCAAGGCGCAGGAGCTTATCGATATGCGACACCACCACGGCGCCCATCCCCGCTCGGGGGCGACGGACGTGCTGCCGCTCATCCCCGTGGCAGGCATTACGCTCGAAGAGTGCGCTTCGCTGGCCCGTGAGCTGGCGAAGCGTCTTTATGATGAGCTGGGCATTCCCTGCTACTGCTACGAGGCTTCCGCCTTCAAGCCGGAGCGCAAGAACCTGGCTGTCTGCCGTGCCGGCGAATACGAGGCGCTGCCCGAGAAGATCGCCGACCCGAACCGCCGGCCCGATTTCGGTCCCGACACCTATAATGATACCGTGGCACGCTGCGGCGCGACGAACATCGGCGCACGCAATTTCCTGGTGGCAGTGAACTACAACCTCAACACCACTTCTACCCGCCGCGCGATGGCCATCGCCTTCGACGTGCGCGAAAAAGGGCGCAAAGCCCGCGAAGGCGGTTCGCTCACCGGCAAATTGCTGAAAGACGAGAAAGGCGAACAGATCTGGATTCCCGGTACGCTGAAGGGTTGCAAGGCCATCGGCTGGTATATCGATGAATACGGCATCGCACAGGTGTCGATGAACATCACCGACATAGATGCCACGCCGCTGCATGTCGCCTACGAGGAAGTATCCCGCGCAGCCGCTGCTCGCGGTCTCCGCGTCACCGGCGCCGAGATTGTCGGCCTGGTTCCGAAAAAGGTGCTGCTCGAAGCCGGCAAGTTCTACCTTGAGAAACAGCAGCGGTCGCTGGGCATCGACGAAAGCGAAATCCTGAAGATCGCCGTCAAATCCATGTCGCTCGACGACCTGCGTCCTTTCGACCCGAAGGAGAAGGTCATCGAATACCTGATGCAGGACGAAGCCGAAGAGGCGGCAAAGCACCGCCTTGTACGGATGACGGCAGAGGGTTTCGCCCGTGAGACAGCATCCGAATCGCCTGCCCCGGGCGGCGGATCCATCTCTGCATATATGGGTGCCCTGGCCTCTGCCCTCGGCACGATGGTGGCCAACCTTTCTTCGCACAAGCGCGGTTGGGACGACCGCTGGAAGGAGTTCTCCGATATTGCTGAGGAAGGACAAGCGCTGATGAACGAACTGCTCGACCTCGTGGACGAGGACACCGCCGCATTCGACCGCATCATGGCTTGCTTCGGCATGCCCAAGGGTACCGAGGAAGAAAAAGCTGCCCGCGCGGCCGCCATTGAAGAGGCTACGCTTTACGCTGCTTCCGTGCCGCTCAAGACGATGGAAGCCGCCATCAAGACGTTCCCGCTCCTGCTGGCGATGGCCGAGAGAGGAAATCCCGCATCGGCTTCCGATGCCGGTGTCGGTGCCCTTGCAGCCCGCGCTGCATGCCGCGGTGCCGAGCTCAACGTGCGCATCAACGCCTCCGGTTTGAAGGATCCCGAACCCGCCAAACCCCTGATTGAAAGGGCTGCCAAGATCCTCATGGAAGCCGAGGCACTTGAACAAATAGTTCTTGAAAAAGTCAATGCAAACATCAATGGATAAGACGATGAACGCATTCCAGGAAGAAATCCTCGCCGGCATCCCGGCGGAATTACCGGAGGCAAAGGCCTACGACCCGACGATCAACCACGCGCCGAAGCGCAAGGACATCCTGACGCCGGAGCAGAAGGTGCTGGCATTGAAAAACGCCCTGCGCTATTTCCCAAAGCGCCATCATGCGGCGCTCGCAAAAGAATTCGCGGAGGAACTCCGAACCTACGGCCGCATCTATATGTACCGTTTCCGCCCTTCCTATGAAATGTATGCAAGGCCGGTTGAAGAATACCCGGCGAAGAGCCGGCAGGCCGCGGGCATAATGGCGATGATCCAGAACAACCTGGATCCGCGCGTGGCGCAGCATCCCCACGAGCTCATCATCTACGGCGGCAACGGCGCCATCTTCCAGAACTGGGCCCAGTATCGCCTGGTGATGCAGTATCTCGCCACGATGACCGACGAACAGACGCTCGTGATGTACTCCGGCCATCCCCTCGGCCTCTTCCCTTCGCACAAGGACGCACCCCGCGTCATCGTCACCAATGGAATGGTTATCCCGAACTACTCCAAACCCGACGACTGGGAACGGATGAACGCGATGGGCGTCAGCCAGTACGGGCAGATGACGGCCGGCTCCTATATGTATATCGGCCCCCAGGGCATCGTCCACGGCACGACCATCACCGTGATGAACGCAGCCCGCAAGCAATTGCGCAAACGCGGCGCCGCGAATACGGACGACCGCGGCGGCCTGCTCTTCGTAACGGCGGGCCTGGGCGGCATGTCGGGCGCGCAGCCCAAGGCCGGCAATATCGCCGGAGTGGTGAGCGTGACGGCTGAAATCAATCCCAAGGCTGCTGAGAAGCGTTTTGAGCAGGGCTGGGTGGATGAATTGCACCGCGACCTCGACGAACTGATTCCGCGCATCCGGAAGGCTGTCGCCGGTAAGGAAGTCGTATCCCTTGCCTATGTCGGCAATGTCGTCGACCTGTGGGAACGCCTCGCGGACGAAGACATTCACGTTGACCTCGGCTCCGACCAGACCTCGCTCCACAATCCTTGGGCGGGCGGTTATTATCCCGTCGGCTACAGCCTCGAGGAGTCCAAGCGAATGATGGCCGATGCTCCGGAGAAATTCAAGGACGCGGTCCAAAGCTCGCTGCGCCGCCATGTCGACGCCATCAACCGCCTTACGGAAAAAGGCATGTACTTCTTCGACTATGGCAACGCCTTCCTGCTGGAAAGTTCCCGTGCCGGTGCGGATATCCTGCTGCCCGACGGCCGCTTCCGCTACCCGAGCTACGTCCAGGACATCATGGGACCGATGTATTTCGACTACGGCTTCGGCCCGTTCCGCTGGGTGTGCCTCAGTGAAAAGCCGGAAGACCTGGAACTGACCGACCGGCTGGCCATGCAGGTGCTCGGCGAAATCGCCGCTTCTGCTCCCGAGGAAATCGCCGGCCAGATGCGCGACAACATCCGCTGGATCGACGAAGCCGGCCGCAACCACCTCGTCGTTGGCTCGCAGGCGCGCATTCTCTACGCCGACTGTGAAGGTCGCACGAAGATTGCCCTGGCCTTCAACGAGGCCATCCGCGACGGCCGTCTCAAGGGACCTGTCGTCCTCGGCCGCGACCACCACGACGTCTCCGGAACCGACAGCCCCTTCCGCGAAACCTCCAACATTTATGACGGTTCCCAGTTCTGCGCCGACATGGCCATCCAGAACGTTATCGGCGACGGTTTCCGCGGCGCCACGTGGGTGTCGATCCACAACGGCGGCGGCGTCGGCTGGGGCGAGGTCATCAACGGCGGCTTCGGCATGGTGATCGACGGCAGCGAAGACTCGGCACGCCACATCCGCGAGATGCTTTTCTGGGACGTGAACAACGGTATCGCCCGTCGCTCGTGGGCCCGCAACGAGGGCGCCCGCTTCGCCATCGAACGCGAAATGGAACGCACCCCCTCCTTGCGCGTTACCCTCCCCAACATTGCAGATGAAGAACTCATTAAATCCGTATTATAATGCATACCATATCACATGAACATCTGTCGCTGGAAAGGCTGCAGGAAATCGTGGTCAAAGGCGAGAAGCTGGCGTTGTCCGACGAGGCTGTAGCAGCCATCGAAAAATGCCGGAAATACCTGGACAAGAAGATGGAGGACATCGACCGTCCGGTCTATGGCATCACCACCGGCTTCGGTTCGCTGTATAACGTCACCATCCCCGCCGAAGACCTCTCCCAACTCCAGCACAACCTCGTCATGTCCCACGCCTGCGGCACCGGAGAAGAGGTTCGGCCGGAAATCGTCAAGCTGATGCTGCTGCTCAAGGCCCAGTCGCTTTCCTACGGTCACTCCGGTGCACAGCTGATCACGGTGCAGCGCCTCGTCGACATGTACAACAACGACGTCATCCCTGTCGTCTACCAGCAGGGCTCGCTCGGCGCCTCCGGCGACCTTGCTCCCCTGGCCCACCTCAGCCTGCCGCTCATCGGCATGGGAGAAGTCCGTTACAAAGGTGTAGTGCGTCAGGCAGCCGACGTCTGGAAAGAACTCGGCTGGGAGCCCATCCGCCTGCAGTCGAAAGAAGGCCTGGCCCTTCTCAACGGCACCCAGTTCATGAGCGCCCACGCAGTATGGTCGCTCATCCAGGCCGACCGGATTTCGAAATGGGCCGACTTGATCGGTGCCATGTCGCTCGAAGCCTACGACGGCCGCATTGAACCGTTCCTGCCGCTCAGCCACCGCATCCGTCCGCACAAGGGGCAGCTGGCCACCGCGGAACGCTTTCTGAAAGTCCTTGAGGGCAGCGAACTCATCCGCCGGCCAAAAGAACACGTTCAGGACCCGTACAGTTTCCGCTGCATCCCGCAGGTACACGGCGCTGCGAAGGACAATTTCGAATATGTGCAGTCGGTCATCGAAAACGAAATCAACGCCGCCACCGACAACCCCAACGTCTTCCCCGACGAGGACATGGTCATCTCGGCCGGCAACTTCCATGGTGAACCCATAGCCATCCCGATGGACACGCTGGCCATCGCTCTTTCAGAGCTGGCCAGCATTTCGGAACGGCGCGTCTATCTGCTCATCCACGGCTACCGCGGCCTGCCGCGCTACCTGGCGCCGAACCCCGGCCTGAACAGCGGTTTCATGATTCCGCAGTACACCGCCGCCTCCATTGTCAGCCAGAACAAGGGCCTGTGCTGGCCCGCCTCCTGCGACTCCGTACCGTCGTCGAACGGGCAGGAAGACCATGTGAGCATGGGCGCCAACTCCGCCACCAAGCTGGTCCGCATCATCAGCAACGTCGAGACCGTGCTGGCCATCGAATTGTTCAACGCCGCCCAGGCGCTGGAATTCCGCCGCCCGGCACACAGCTCGCCGCTGTTGGAACAGATCCACGCCGATTATCGGAAAGTGGTTCCGTTCATCGACGTAGACACCTATATGCATCCGCTGATTGTCCGCTCCGCGGACTTCATCCGGGAACACCAATACCTGTAAAATGAAACGACTGCTGAAGAACATCGGCACCCTGGCTGGCATTGTCCCCGCCGGCGTCCTCCGCAAGGAAGGCGCCGACATGGATTGCGTCGAGACGCTGTCAAGCGCATGGCTGCTCATCGAAGACGGCCGCATCGCTGCCTTCGGCGACGCATGCACGCCCGCTCCTGACGGCGCTGACGACGTAGTGGACTGCGGAGGCGGGCTGCTCATGCCGGCCTACTGCGACAGCCACACGCACATCGTCTATGCCGGAAGCCGCGAAGGCGAATTCCTCGACAAGATCAACGGCCTCTCATACGAAGAAATCGCCGCCCGCGGCGGCGGCATCCTCAACTCCGCCGACCGGTTGCACAATACTTCCGAGGAAGAGCTGTACCGCCAGTCCATGGAACGCGTCCGTGAGATGACCGCACAGGGTACCGGCGCCATCGAAATCAAGAGCGGTTACGGCCTCAACCCCATGGACGAGTTGAAGATGCTGCGCGTCATCGACCGCATCAAGGCTACCACTCCTGCACTTGTCCGGACAACCTTCCTGGGAGCCCACGCCGTGGGACGCGACTACACGCACGAAGAATATGTCTCGGTCGTGTGCAAGATGATGCCGGAAGCTGCCCGCTACGCCGACTTCACCGATGTCTTCTGCGAAAAAGGTTTCTTCAGCGTTGAAGATGCAGCCCGCGTGCTGGAAGCCGGACTGCGTGCAGGGCTGCGACCGAAAATCCACGCCAACCAGCTCGCCGTCAGCGGCGGCGTGCAGGTAGGCGTGCGTTACGGCGCGCTATCGGTCGACCATCTGGAACACTCCGGCGCAGCCGAAATCGAGGCACTGCGCGGATCGGCCACGATGCCGACCTTCCTGCCCGGATCGGCCTTCTTCCTCCGCATCCCCGACGGACCGGCAAAGGACTACATCGCCGCCGGCCTGGGCATCGCCCTGGCCTCCGACTACAACCCTGGCTCGTCGCCGGCCGGTGACATGCGCTGGATCTGGGCCCTGGGCTGCATCCGCATGCGCCTCACCCCGGCCCAGGCCTTCAACGCAGTGACCCTCAACAGCGCCTGCGCGATGGGTGTGAGCGACCAGTGCGGCTCCATTACCGTCGGCAAACGCGCCAACCTCATCCTCACCGAACCCGGCTGGTCGATCGTCAAGATCCCCTACCTCCACCAGACACCATATATCCGGCAGGTCTTCCTGCAGGGCAGGCCGCTTGACAACCAGTGATCCCAAGAGCGATGCGACGGTTCTTTACAACGGTTATCTTGGTTGGGACGATACTTATGTCGGCCGGCTGCGGAGCCATGTATCCGCGCAACGCCGAAATCATCACCGACCACGAAACCATCATGACCATCCTGCAGGAGCATTTCCCCGACCTGTACGAAATGCACGAGCAGGAGCGCATCGAAGTGGATGACATTGCCCGCTACACAGACCGGAACGGTCAGCCCAAATACCGCGTATCATTTAGATATATCCCTCATTAACATAACGTTACAAAATGAAAAAGTCCTTTTCTTTTCAGACGCTGTGTCTGACGATTCTCCTGCTCGCAACGGCCTGCGGACAGCGGCCGATTGCCAGTTCGCAGAGCATCACGCCCGGACGCTCCTCCGGCCCCGATGATCCTGCCGGATTCGTCACCCTGACCGACGTCGTGCCCGACGTCATTCTGGAGATCCGCTATTTCAGCACCTTCAATTTTGTGGGAACGCGCGTGGATGGTTACGATGAGCCGATTGCGCTGATGACGCGTGAAGCAGCAGAGGCGCTCAAGGCCGTCAGTGACGAAGCCATGTCTCTTGGCTACCGCCTCAAGATTTGGGACACCTACCGCCCGCAAATGGCCGTCGACCACTTCTGCCGCTGGGGAGAAAATGTCACCGATACACTGACCAAGAAGTATTTCTACCCGTATCTCGAAAAGGACGTGGTCTTTGACCAGGGTTACATCGCCCGCCGCAGCGGCCATTCCCGCGGCTCCGTCGCCGACCTGACGCTTGTCGACATGAAGTCCGGTCGCGACATCGACATGGGCTACGGCTTCGACTGGTTCGGCATCGAGTCGCATCCGGATTACCGCGAAGGCCTGACCGAAGAGCAATACAACAACCGTATGCTTTTGCGAAGTCTGATGCTGAAGCACGGATTCAAGCCCATCGAGGAGGAGTGGTGGCATTTCGTCTTGAAGGATGAGCCCTACCCCGACACCTATTTCACATTCCCCGTGAAGGCACTGCCCAAGCGACCCTAAGCAACTGCGATGCCCAAGAAAGAGCAGCGAGCCCTGAAGCAGGATGCCAAGTTCGTCCGGATGACGACCCGGCCTGTCGGCCGGCTCGTTACCGCCATGGCCTTGCCGTCTATCGTCAGCATACTGGTCACAGGCATCTACAACCTGGCCGACACGTTCTTCATCGGTCAGATCAACACCCAGTCCGTGGCGGCGTTGGGCATCGTATTCTCTTACATGGTGCTCATCCAGTCGGTCGCTATCTTCTTCGGACAGGGATCGGGCAACTATATTTCACGGGCCCTCGGCCGGCGGGAACTGGCCGATGCCGAAGAAATGGCGGCCGTGGGACTCATCTCGTCCGTGCTGACGGGCCTCATCCTGGCCGCACTGAGTTTCCTTTTCATGCGGCCGATCCTGACGATGCTGGGTTCGACGCTCACCATCCTGCCGTACGCCACCGATTATTTCAGCTTCATCCTGCTCGGTGCACCGTTCATCATGGGCACCTTCACGCTCAACAACCAGATGCGGCACCAGGGCAACGCGATGCTCTCGATGATCGGCATCGTCTCCGGCGCAGTACTCAACATTGCACTGGACCCGGTCTTCATTTTCGTCCTTGGCCTGGGCATTCGGGGAGCCGGCATGGCTACTGCCATTTCACAGCTCATCGGCTTCTGTATCATGCTGGGGATGACCGGAAGGCACGGCACGCTGCCCCTGCGTTTTTCGTGCTTTAAGCCCACGCTGCGCCGATACCGTGACATCGCGGCCGGAGGTCTTCCTTCGCTCGCGCGCCAGGGCCTGATGAGCGTCTCGGCCATCTGCCTCAACCAGCTGGCTTCCAATTATGGCGACGGCGCTATCGCCGCCTTCTCAGTGGTCAGCCGCATCACGATGCTCGCCTGTGCCGCCATGATCGGCTATGGCCAGGGATTCCAGCCGGTATGCGGCTTCAATTACGGAGCTGGTTTCTATGATCGCGTAAGGAAGGCGTTCTGGCACAGCTGCTCTGTCTCGACCGTCTACTGCACTGTACTGGCCGTGCTGGGCTGGATTCTCGCCGAACCCCTGGTCGCACTCTTCCGCGCAGATGACGCGGAAGTCATCCGTATCGGCAGCGAGGTTCTCCGCTACCAATGCTACAGCTTCCCGCTGGTCGGCTTTATCACGCTGGCCAACATGTACCTGCAGAACATTCGCAGGACCATTCCTGCCATCATCATGGCCTCCGCCCGACAGGGCATCTTCTTCCTCCCCGCCCTCTTCATAGGTCACGCCCTCTTGGGTTTCACCGGCATCGAAATTTCCCAGGCCTTGGCCGACGCCGGCTCATTCATCTTCGCCGTCCCCATGGTCCTCATCGCCCTCCGCGACATGGACTGCAAGCCCGCCGCCCGATAATAGAATCGTCCCGCGTTTTCACACAGGACGATTCTATGATGTGCCCGGTTGGAACCCAGGCTGTCAATCTGTCGATCGATTAGATCATGAGGGTTGCCACAAGCGACAGGATTGCGTAGAACTCAGGGAGTGCGGCGTAGATCATCGTGTTGGTCTGGACGTCGTGGCCCTGGCTGATGCCGATAATACCGTTGGCGCAAACCTGTCCCTGACGGATCGCCGAGAACAGGAACACAGCACCGGCTGCGAGACCGACCGCGAAATACAGGAAACCGCTTTCCGTCATGATTGCAATGTCCTTGGGCCACATCAGGAACGCGACAAAGCCGTACAGACCCTGCGTAGCAGGCATCGCGGAAAGAATCATATAGCTCGAAGACTTCTCAGGATTCTTCTTGAGGGCGCCTTCGGCAGCATTGCCGGCAATCGTGGTTCCGACGCTGGATCCGATGCCGGCCAGGCAAAGCATCAGTGCAAGACCGACATAACCGAGAATAACTGATAACATAGTTTGAATGGTTTTTAATTATTTGATTTTTATTTGATTTCACTGGTCAAAGGACTATATTCCTGCCCCTTCCCTTCATATCCGCTGTTCTTGAAATATTCCACGAAGGTCAGACGCAACGGGTGGACAAATGCGCCGAGGCAGCTCATCGCAAAGTTGAGCGCATGGCCCAGCACGACGATCACGACGAACGGCAGCCACTGCCAGGTCGGGTTTTCGCCCAGTACCATCCCGCCCAGGTTGTTGAATGCAGAGCCCAGCATACCGCCGGCCAGGCCAAGGGCGTAGAGGCGGATGTAGCTCAGCACGTCGCCAAGGATGCCCGTAGCCATCTGGTAGGTATCCCAAAGGCCCGCTCCCACATTCAGCAGCGGATTGCGTCCCGGCTTGTTGAAGATGAAGATGCCCAATACCGAAAGTACACCTACCGCGATGATTGCGATCTTCGTGGCTGCGGCGTCAAGCACCTGGGTTAAAGCCAGTCCGGCGACAATAAGCCCGCCGACGATCAGGATGACCCAGCCCCAGGCTGAGATGGCCTGCTTGAAGCCGGCCCGCTTCGTGATGCCTACGGCCTTGATAACGAGCGCCAGACAAATGTGGAAGATACCGATGGCGATAGCGGCCACCATGGCCAGGTCATACGACCCGCCGCCGACTTTCACCTTCCCCACCAGCATGAGGTTCCGCAGTCCTTCCGGAAGCCAGGAGACCTCCTTCAGGTTGATGCCGAAGAATGTGCCGAGGAAGATGCCGACGATAAAGGTACCCACGCCCAGCGTAGTGACGAGCCGCCAGTGTTTCTTCAGGCCCAGCAGGTCGAAGTTCTTCTTCCAAAGCAACAGGCCCAGCGCGATGAGCAGCAGGCCGTAACCCGCATCACCCATACAGAAGGCCCAGAACAGCAGGAAGAAAGGCGCCAGGACAGGCGTCGGATCGAATTCGTCGTAAACGGGCATGCCGTACATGCCGGTCAGGGTCTCGAAATTGCGGGCGAACCAGTTGTTCTTGAGATGAATCGGTGGATTGTCTTCCGCCTTGGCCGGTTCGCTGATATAGTAGATTGACTTCTCGTCCAGGGCCGCCTTCAGGCGCACATCCTCTTCGGAGGGTGCAAAACCCGTCAGGACGGTGATATAATCGTCCGCAGCCTTTTCAGAACCGCTGTCAGCCAGGTAGCGCTGCAGTTCCTGCATCTTATAGGCGTAGGCGTTACGCATCAGTTGGATCTCCTCATTCTTGCGGACCACCATGGCCTCTTCGCGGCGCGCGACCGCCTGTTTCAACGAAGAAATCTGAATAGCCAGTTCATCGAGGGATTCCACTGCCACGTGGGTCTTGGGGACCTGGAAGTTGTTCGCCCCTTCCGAAGCCCTGTCCACGCGGATGAAACGCACGAACTTGTCATCGCGGTCGATCTCCACGATGGCGTATTGTTCCTCCCATGCGGGATTGTATTTCTTGACAGGAACCGTGTGGTAGTTGAGCCGGCAGCCTGCTTCTCGCAAGGCCTTCACCTTTTGGGTATCCACATCGCCCCAGTGCAGTTTCTCGGCATGTGCCTCCTCGGCGGCGGCAAGCTTAGCGCTGAGGCTGCGATGCTGCTCGTCACGCGCGAAATCGCACCTTTCTACGGTTTCTATCTCTTTGCGGAGGAGTTCAGCTTCGCGGAAGATTTTGCCCGAAACGGCATCCACCGGCTTGCGCGAACGGTTAATATCGATCACGCCCAGATCCTGGATCTCGCGGAGAAACGCCTGAGAATCGCTGGTCAGCAACAGGAACGTGTATTTGGTCATTCTCGTGATCATGCCTCTTCCTCCTCTTCTTGCTGATGACGGTTCTTGACAATCTTCTGGGATGCCTTGGAGAGGTTTTCCTCATCTTCCATAAAGCGCTTGATCTTACGGATTGCCTCCTGATAGCCCGGAATCTGCACCTTCTCGTAGAGATTAACCTTCTGCGTGGTCTTCTTGCGCTGGAATTCCAGAATCCGGCTCTTCTCGGTGTAGACCTCGCTCTCGATGCCGAGTTGCGCGAGCTTTTTCAGGATCGCCACCCCGTCGCTATACCACATCGGCTTCGCAAAAGTATCGAACGGCTTCACTTCGTAGATGACTTCCTTCAGTTCCGGCGTGCGGACGCCAGCCACCTTCACGACGGCCAGCTTCACATCCTTCACAGAGATCAGTCCGGGCTCGAATTCATTCCACAGGGCGGACATCGTGTCGTACCGATGGAGCTCTGATTCGAGTTCGGCGAGCAGCCGTTCCGATTCGGCCTTGGCCTGGATCACGCTCACGCGGAGCGCCGACTCCTTGTTCTTGAGGGTCGGGAGCGCCCGCTGACGAATCTTCAGCTGCTTGCCGAGGTTGGTCAGGGATGTCTTGTTGTATTGGAATTTGATAGCCATACGCGTGCGCTTATGCGGCAGGCCAGTATTTGTCGATCATCGCCTGCTTGATGCCGGTCTCGGCCTGGCTGAAGTACTTCGCGAAGAGTTTCCAGCAGGTGTCGAGCATCTCGGTCAGGCCAATGTTCACGTCAATGGAAAGAATCTCAATGGCATATGCCTTGGCATATTCCAGACAGCGCCGGTCGTAGTCGGAGAGGTCGAAACCGTTCTCCAGCTTAGTCTTGGCGTTCTGTGCGTCGGAATAAAGGCGCACGGAAGCATTCATCACCTGCGAGTGGTCTTCGCGGGTCTGCTTGCCCTGCACAAGCTGCTTCAGACGCGACAGCGAGCGGAACGGGTCGATGATGACCTTCCCCGTATCGGTGTCCGCGCGCAGGTAAAGCTGGCCTTCCGTGATGTAGCCCGTGTTGTCCGGGATGGCGTGGGTGATGTCACCGTCGTTCAGCGTCGTCACGGCGATGATGGTGATCGATCCCCCACTCGGCAACTGCACGGCTTTTTCATAAATCTTTGCCAGGTCGGAATAAAGCGAACCCGGCATCGAGTCCTTGGAAGGAATCTGGTCCATACGGTTCGACACGATGGACAGCGCGTCGGCGTAAAGGGTCATATCGGTCAGCAGCACGAGCACTTTCTCGTTCTTGTCAACGGCGAAATATTCCGCTGTGGTCAGGGCCATGTCAGGGATCAGCAGGCGCTCCACAGGCGGCTGGTCGGTGGTATTGACAAAGCTGATAATCTTGTTCAGGGCGCCGGCGTTCTCGAATTCGTGACGGAAATAGAGGTAGTCGTCGTTCGAGAGGCCCATACCGCCGAGGATGATCTTGTCCACGTCGGCACGGAGTGCCACCTGGGCCATCACGGCGTTGTAGGGCTGGTCCGGATCGGCAAAGAATGGAATCTTCTGGCCGGAGACCAGCGTATTGTTCAGGTCGATGCCGGCGATGCCGGTCGGAATGAGCTGCGAAGGCTGCTTACGCTTGTACGGGTTAACGGACGGACCGCCAATCTGGCGGCGTTCGCCTTCCACCTTCGGGCCGCCGTCAATCGGATCGCCGTAGGCATTGAAGAAACGGCCGGAGAGGTCGTCGCTCACCTGGATCGTCGGCGGTTCGCCGTGGAAAAGCACCTCGGCGTTGGTGGGAATACCCTCCGTGCCCGCGAATACCTGCAGGGTAATCTGGTCACCCTTGATCTTCACGACCTGTGCCAGGCGGCCGGCCACTGTGGCCAGCTCGTCGTTGCTGATGCCCTGGGCGCGGAGCGTCACCGTCGCCTTTGTGATGGCTTCAAGCTGCGTGTAAGTTCTCTGGAATGCTTTACTGCTCATTGGACAAAAGGGTATTAAGCTGTTCAAGATAGCGGTTGAACTGCTCGCTCTTGAACTCAGAATAGTTCATCTGACGGAGAATGTTGATGATCTCCTTGTATTTGGCTGCGCACTGCTCGTAGTCTTCGAATTCGAAAGCGACATCACAGACCTTCAGGACGAGCGAGAGCATGTACTCCTGGCGGTCCATCGGGCAGAGGGAGTCAATCGGGTCGAATGCGTCCTGCTGCAGAATGACGAAGTCGATGAGCTCGCTCTTCCAGAACTGCTCGTGGTAGCTGATAGGCACGCCGTCGTCACCGAGGATGTTGATCTGCTCGGAGATCTCCTTTCCGCGGCGGATGAGGTTCTTGGCACGGTTGACTTTCTCGACCCAGTCCTTGCCCACACGCTCGTTGAGATATTCCACCACTTCTGGATACTCGAGGTATTTGGAGTAGGAATCGATCGGGTCGACAGCGGGATAGCGTTTCTTGTCGGCACGGGCCTGGGCCAGCGAGTAGAAGCAGCGGGCCGCTTTCTTGGTTGATTCGGTCACGGGCTCCTTCAGGTTACCACCTGCCGGAGACACGGTGCCGATAAACGTCACTGCGCCGGTCTGGCCGTTGCGCAGTTTCACGATGCCGGCACGTGCGTAGAAGTTCGAGATGATGGCGGACAGGTCCACCGGGAATGCGTCGGCACCGGGAAGCTCCTCCATACGGTTCGACATTTCACGCAGTGCCTGTGCCCAGCGGGAAGTCGAGTCAGCCAGCAGAAGGGCCTTCATGCCCATGGCGCGGTAGTATTCACAGATGGTCATCGCCGTGTAGACAGACGCCTCACGCGCAGCCACCGGCATGTTCGACGTGTTGCAGATGATGGTCGTACGTTCCATCAGATGACGGCCCGTATGCGGGTCGATCAGCTCCGGAAACTCGGCAAAGATCTCCACCACCTCATTCGCACGCTCACCGCAGGCAGCCATCACGATCACCTCGGCATCACCCTGCTTGGCGATGGCGTGCTGCAGCACGGTCTTACCGCAGCCGAACGGGCCCGGGATGAAGCCGGTACCGCCTTCAGCGATCGGGTTGAGCGTATCCATGCAGCGGACGCCGGTCTCCATAATACGGAAGGGACGGGGCTTTTCCACATAGCCACCGACAGCCACCTTCACAGGCCAGCGCTGCACCATCGTGACCTTGTGGTCCTCACCCTGCGCGTCGGTGAGCACGGCCATCGTATCGTCGATCTTATAGTCGCCTTCCGGCGAAACGCTCTTGACCTTGTATTCTTCCTTGAAAGAGAAGGGGACCATGATTTTGTGGGGAAGCCAGCCTTCCTTCACCTCACCGAGCCAGTCGGCTGCGTAGACGGTGTCGCCGGGCTTGGCGATCGGCGTAAAGTGCCAGATCTTATCGTGGTCCAGCGGATCGGTGTACTCTCCGCGTTTGAGGAATACGTCCTCCATCGTGGCCAGGTTGTTCTGCAAGCCGTCATAGCTGCTGGAGAGGAGACCCGGTCCGAGCTGCACTTCGAGCATGTGACCGTCGAATTCGACCTTGTCACCCTGGCGCAGGCCGCGGGTACTCTCGTACACCTGTACGAAGGCGTTCTTGCCCGACACTTTGATGACCTCGGCCATCAGTTTCGTGCCTCCCAAGTCGATGTAGCAGATCTCGTTCTGCGCCACATCGCCTTCAAAACGCACGGTCACCAGGTTGGAGATAATTCCGGTTACGATACCTGTTGCTTTCATTTATCTGTAGTACGTTATATTTGTTCTGGGTTGATTCCTTGGAATGTGCCTCTTACTTCGTCGACCAGCTGCTTGAACAACTGGCTGCCAGTGTCGGGATCGAGCCGGTTCCAGCGAGCCACGATGTGGAGCCGGACCAGCAGCGAGAGGATCGTTTCGATCGTAAAGATGTCGAAATCCACCAGTTCGGCCGCCTTGTTCCAGCAAAGCCTGTCTAGCAGCTTCTCACGCTCGAGGAGATCCTTGACGGAGAAGACCTTATCAGCCTTGTCGAGCTCGGCAAATTCCTCCTGGTAAGGTTTCCCCTCCAGGAAGTCTACCTTGGACAGGCGCAGTTTCCGGTCGAATTCGAACCATTCCACGAGAAAACGGCTGCCGGTCTGGCGGATATTGCGGTAGAAATGCGATGTCAGGTGACTCCCCTCCATGCCGAATTCCAACCAGTCGACAAGCCGCGCGTCCTTTTCGGAAAGCTGGCTCTTCACCTCGCCGACAACGGCTTCCTCATCGACCTTGCGCTTGTCAGAGTCGAGCAGCAGGTCGGGAAAGCTGGCGATGATGTACGGATAATTCGTCATTATTCGTCAAAGAGGATCTTCTTGGTGGCAGGTCTGAGGTATTCGCTCACCAGTCCGGTGAAGTCGTCGGCTGTGAAGCTAAGCTGATAGCCGCCGTCCTTCGGACCGATCTTGAAGCCGTTCGCCAAGCCCTTGACATTCTTTACTTCAATGCCTGCGCTCAGGTCTTTCACAACTTCGTTCTGGAAGGCCTGCTCCAATTCATTCTTGGCCGAGGCAGGAAGGATCACATCGAGAGATACACCGTCAGGGTTGGCTGCATTGAAGGAATGGACCACCATCTTAATAAGGTCTTTCACAAATCCCTCATCAGAAAGGGCCTTCCCGACAGGTTTTGCGACGGCCTGTGTGAGCACCATGCTTTCTACCTGCTGTTTAAGCGCCGCAATGGCCTGGGTCGAAGCCATCTTGATATCGCCCTGCACCATGTTACGGATCTTTACTGCCCGTTTCTCAGCATCGGAACGGATGGCTTCAGCCTCTTCCCGCGCTTTCGCAACGATCTCATCGGCTTGTTTGCGTGCATTTTCAAGCAGCGCATCCGCTTCCATACGGCCTTTCGACAGACCATCCTCGTACAACCGGTCGGTCAATTCTTGCAATTTATTCT
>Ga0310690_10004858_pt1 | contig 18709 bp, 17 predicted proteins | sample AusTroGonzalo_MG_2_FD_207661 | JGI IMG/M metagenome (GOLD analysis project Ga0310690, IMG submission 207661) | Bovine rumen microbial communities from tropical cattle in Woodstock, Queensland, Australia - Gonzalo_04 (v2) (version 2) | ecosystem: Host-associated > Mammals > Digestive system >...
AGGCCATACATATCTGCCTTGGCTGCGACGCTGACGCGTCGTCGTCCAAGTCGTCCCTCAGGCTCCGCGATACCTTGGCGTTTAGACTGCCACAGCATCTCGGCATCCTTCGGCATGTAGAATGCGGTCTGCCTTTTCAGCACCACAGTGCAGTCTGTCTTGTCAGTGGAACCAATGAGGTGATATTTGAAGAAACGCTGTAGCTCACAAATATCACTCTCCTGATCACTTTCAAAACAGATGGTCACATCAGCCAGTTGTACCCGCGCTGAGTATCCTGCCATGACCACGGATCAATGGTAGTAATACAGCGTGGTGTAGTACAGCTTGGTGTAGAGGGTGGTGTAGTACAGCTTGGTGTAGAGCGTAGTGTAATACAGCTTACTTCCCTGCACGAGGTTCATGGAAGCGTGCTTGACAGTCTCAGGCTGTGCATAGTGCTTTTTCTGTTCCATTGTCGTTGATTTTTTAAGATGAGACAAACGGGTTAACTGTGATTATGCCATTAAATTCATTTCCTTCCATTGGGCCAGTTGGGTGTCAAGATCCTGACGCACTTTGGCTTCGTCGGTGATATCGTACTCCTCCATGATCTGTGCCACGATGTCATCGAGGGTTTTGTTCTCGCTGATGGCTACCCAGATGGTGCTGGCCACTTCGTTAAGGGTATAATAGTCACCGTTGTTGGTGTCAACTGCAACCACACGGTCGCCCAGTTGTTTCCACGAGATGTTGTCTAAGACGTTCATATGTTATAGTTTTACATTTTTGCAGTTGATGAGGTTCTTGGCCAGACACCCGGCATTGCACGACATGGTGTTATGCAGGTTGCAGGTGGCACATTCGATGCGGCGTCCCAGCTTGCGATAGGGACCGAAGCGCTGGTCGAACCAGATGCAGGCATCGTTGTAGCTGTCGAATTCCGTGTAGTGCTTCGAGCCTAATGTCGCCAGCGGCAGACAGTAGATGACATCCCCTTCGGGGGTGATGTCGAGTCGGCTGTTGCAGCCAGACTGCAGCTGCGAGCCGCAGCGCCACAGGATGCCCAGTTGCTCGTCGGTGAACGCACAGGTGGGAATGCCGCACTCATAGTCTAGGTGGATGTCGTATTTGGCTGCCTCCTGTGCCAGACGTGTCACTTTGGCTGCAACGACGGTGTATTCATCGTCTTGCAGCGCCTCGTTGGTCTGGTTGTATGTCGGGAGCAGGAAGCCCACCTTGATGTTGTTGTTCAGGTGGTAGCGTCGGGTGTAGTCCAACGCCCACATGTTGTCGTCCTCGTCCGGCATGATGTTGAATGTCAGACAGGCTCGCTCTCTCAGCAGCTCCAATGCCGCCGTGATGTTCTTGCGCTGTGCGTCGTTCCAGTGCGCAGGATCGTTGACGTTGACAACCCAGTTGACAGGCAGGTTGGCAATCTTTCCTGCCAGATCCACGGCACCCGGTGTGGCGAGGTTGGAGAAGATGAGGATGTTCATGTCCTCTTCCAGCAGGCGTGCTACCATCCAGTCGATATCAGGATTCAGCGTAGGCTCTCCACCCATGAGGTGGAAGATGCGGTCGGAGGGCCCCTTTTTCACCCAGTCCACGATGCCGTTGAAGCAGTCGCGCGTCATCAGCTGACGTGGGTTCTTGGGAAACATGATGTCTTTTCCGAAGCAGTAACTGCATTTGTAGTTGCAGTAATTGGTCAACATGAGGTTCGGCATATCCTTCTCCTTTATTTGATTGATTTAAAACTCCGGCAACCGCCCTGACACAGACCGTGCTCCATAAATTCGCAGGTCGCACATTCGGGACGCACGCCATATTCGCAGCCAATCTCCTTAGCCACTTGTTCGTGCAGCAGCCGCGTGAGGTCTTCCTCGTTGTCCGTATCCAGGGCGTTCACATAGCCCAGCTGGAACAGCGGGAAGCAGTTCCATGCCTGCAGGCCCGGACCAATGTCGATGGCTGCGCCGCAGACAAACTCCATCTGTGTGCCCTGACGCAGCAGGTGTCCGCGCTGCTCATCGTTGAACATACACGCCTGGAAACCGCAGTCCATATTCATGGTGATCTGACGTGCTGCTGCCTGATCTACACATCGGATGAAGTACTCGCCGGCTTTCTTGTATTCGTCGGGCATGATGTATTTGTTACCTCCCTGATAGATTGGCAAGGCGATGCCCGTCCGGATGGAACGGCTCAGCTGGTACTTGTCAATCATATCGAAGAGGAAGGTGGGGTCGGCATTCAGATCGAAGATGGTGAACGACAGCGCACTCACCTCATGGAATTTTTCAAAGAAACGCTCCAGATTCTGAAACTGGTCATCTTTGTAAGTAGCCCGTTCTCCAACATTAACGACAAAATTCACATAATCCATCGTCGCTGGAAACGCCTCCACATCCTTGGGCATCGGATTGGTGGCGCTGGTAAATATCTTACATAGGATCTGGCGTTCGTGCAGCAATTGAATCACCTCCGCAAGGTGTGGGTACAAGAACGGTTCGCCGCCCAATAGCCCAATTGTATGAATACTATTATGATAATGATCCAACAGCTTGGTAATCTCTTCCACTGTCAGAATCTCATTGCGGTCCTTTCGCTGCGCCAGCACTTTTCGCGCAAAACAAAATGGACAGCCTCGATTGCAATGATGTGTTAAATATAAATTTGCCATAACAGCAGTAGATTATTCATTTGAACTAACTTTCGTTCGTATGTAACGAACCTGTTTGGAAAAGACCCAATATCTATACTTCTCGTTCTCGCCTATGATGTTCATTGTATGGGCCCGATAGGCCGGTGTCAGGAATATATCCTTGTTGTTGCGAGTCACCCATGCATGTCCGCGCTGGCGAAGGTCATCCCCGTGCATCTGGTGGATGATGTTGATTTTAAAATCACCTTTCAAATGCAGTAGCTTACAAATTGCATACACACATTCCGATGCAATCCGGCATCGTCCCCAATGCTCTTTGTTGCTCTTCACTTTGTTCAGCGGTTTATTTGCATCATATTATGTTGCAAAGTTAATTAGAAAATTTATGCTACCAAACATTTTTGCTGAAAAACAAAGATATAGGACTAAAAAATGTTATTATAGAGTGTTTTTTGGGGAAAAAGATAGAAAAAACGGGTGTTCTTTTCTTACATATTCATTTTTATGATTACTTTTGTGCACGAAAACAAAATGAAAGCTATATCGAAGACTATGAAAAAGGTATTATTGATGCTTCTCATGGCTATGTACGGCATGACAGCTTTCGCAGAAGCGAATCCTCGTCCTTTTACGATACCTGCCATCCGCGAGTGGAAGGGTGGGGCAGGACATTTGGCCTTGAAGTCCGACAGTCGTATATTGTATGGTGATGCGCGTATGCGTCCTGCTGCCGAAATGTTGGCACGCGATATGCAGATGCTCACAGGTCTCGCGCTCTCAGTGGCCGAAGGCCGTAAGGCCGGGGAGGCTGACGTCCTCTTTGCCTATCGTCCGCAGAAGAAGCTGGGTGCGGAGGGCTACACCATTGACATCTCCAAGAGCATATGCGTGGAAGCTGGCGAACGTGGTGCCATCCATGCCGTGCAGACAATCCTCCAAATGGCACTGCCATATGAAGGAAATGAAGAATTAAAAGTGAAAAGTAGTAAATGGGCTTTCCCAAAAGGAAAGGTCACTGACGCTCCTGACTACGCGCTGCGTGGAATGGTTCTGGACTGCGGACGCAAATACATCCCTTTGGATTACCTTAGTAGGTTGGTGCGCACGATGGCATACTACAAGATGAACTGCCTAGAGGTGCATCTTAATGACAATGGTTTCCCAGCATATTTCCATGAGAGTTGGGATGAAACCTACGCTGCATTCCGCCTGGAGAGCGACCGCTTCCCAGGACTCACAGCCGAGGATGGCAGCTACACGAAGGCAGAGCTCCGCCAGTTCATCCTCGATGCTGCTGCGCTGGGCGTGGAAATCATCCCCGAGATTGATGCACCGGCACACAGTCTCGCCTTTGTACACTATCGTCCAAATCTTGGCAGCAAGGAGTTTGGCATGGACCACTTCGATCTTTCCAACCCTGAGGTCATCCCATTCTTGGACAGTCTTTATGCCGAATACTTGGAAGGTCCAGCACCTGTGTTTGTAGGACCGCGTGTGCATATCGGCACAGACGAATACAGTAACAGCCGTCAGGAGACTGTGGAGCAGTTCCGTGCGTTGACCGACCATCTCATCCACACCGTGGAAGGATACGGCAAACAGGCCGTGCTGTGGGGCGCTCTCACCCATGCGAAGGGAGAGACTCCTGTGAAAGTCAAGGACGTGCTGATGTTCGACTGGTACAACGGTTATGCCCAGCCTGACTCTATGAGGGCTCTCGGCTACCAGCTCGTCAGTATTCCCGACGGTATGACTTATATCGTGCCGGCAGCAGGTTACTACTACGACTATCTGAACATCCCATTTTTATACAAGAAATGGACGCCAGCCGTCATTGGCAATATGACTTTCCCTGAGCGTGATCCGCAGATAGAGGGTGGTATGTTTGCCGTGTGGAATGACATCATAGGCAATGGTATAGCCGTGGCGGATATCCACCATCGGGTGATGTCGGCACTGCAGGTGATGGCCGAGAAGACATGGGCGGCAGATACGGTGCGCACTTACGAGGAGTGGCAACGTTTGGCTGCTAGTATAGGAGAAGCCCCCGGTAACAACGATCTGGGACGATATCCTACGGGAACCGTGTTGGAAGCGGCTACCGTGGAGGCTGGCTCTGTGCGACAGATTCCGTTCATCGGGTGGCCCTATCGTGTGAGTTTCGATGTGGAGACACCCGTTGCAGGCGCAACGGACGCTGCTGCAGAGGCTCGAGGCACAGCCCTATTCCGCAGTGATGATGCGGAGTTCTACCTTGCCGATCCTGTCACAGGACGTTTGGGCTTCATCCGTGACGGCTATCTTTTCACGTTCCGTCATGCCCTGAAGGTCGGTGCGCGTGAGCATATAGCCATCGAGGGCGATCACCGCGAGACACGTCTCTATGTCAATGGTCGCCTTGTTGAGACCCTTGGTCCTGATGCCCGTCTGTATCCCAAGAACAAGCCCTTCAAACAAATCCGTACCCTTCAGTTCCCCCTCCAGCGTACTGATGCCACCGTCCGCAGCCGCGTCACGAACCTGTGCGTGGAGAGTGTGGAGTGAAGAGTGAAAAATGAAAGATGAAAAATGAAAAAATGAAAACCAGTAAGTATATCCCGCAGCCTATGGATACCTCGGACATCCAGCTACCTGCGACTTTGGAGCCGCTGGTAGAGCAGATGGCCAAGAATGTGCATGAGGTGTGGTCCGAGACGCGTATCCGACAAGGCTGGAGTTATGGTGTAGAGCTCAATGATGCCCTCAAGCAGCACCCCTGCCTCGTGCCCTACGAAGAATTGCCGGAGGAGGAAAAGGAGTATGACCGTAACACCTCTGTCGGCACGCTGAAACTCATCCTGAAACTGGGATTTGAGATAAAGTGAGAATTTGAAAATAGAAAATTGAAAAATAGAGAATTGTAAATTATAAATCATAATGGTGTTTTCAACAGCTTTTCTTCTCCGCATTGCTGTAGCAGCGCTGCTGGGTGGCCTAATCGGTATCGAGCGTGGATTCCGTGCCAAAGAGGCGGGTTTCCGCACACATTTCCTGGTGGCTTTGGGCGCTGCCGTGTTTATGATACTGTCGGCACACGGCTTCGATGATGTGGTTCTCACGGATAACATCCGTCTGGATGTCTCGCGTATTGCGGCACAGGTGGTGTCGGGTATCGGTTTCATCGGCGCCGGAACCATCATCTTCCAGCGTCAGGCCGTTCATGGTCTCACGACGGCTGCAGGTCTGTGGGTGACAGCAGCCATTGGCATGGCGGCAGGGGCGGGTCTTTACATCATCGCTGCCTTCACCACGGTGTTGGTGTTGTTGGGGCTGGAGGTGCTGCACTCGCTGTTGCCCCAAGTCAACACCCGCGTCATCACTGCCACGTTCGCTGCTAAGGAACGTCATCAGGTGGATCACCTGTTGGAACAGCTGAAAGCCGACGGCGTCATTATATCCGGTTTCAGCTCCTCCACCGATGCTGCAGGCCGCCTCATCGTGAAACTCGATATGAAAGCTGCCCACAGTAAGTACAGCGACAATCTCCTTCACCTGCTTCTGGAACTCGATGGCGTAGAGGTGGAGCGTATAGAGTAAATGGAGAATGCAGGAGCGACGACACGCATAAAATTATTATTTGTCCATCATTTTTCACTTCTTCATTTTTCACTTTTCACATAATTGTGTATCTTTGCCGCGGATTAAGAAAGAAAAACAAGAATATGCAAGACAGAGACAAGGAGGGCTTGGCGGCCCTTGGTAAGAGAACGGATTATACGTTTGACTATGCGCCGGAGGTACTAGAGACTTTTGAGAACAAACATCCGGATAACGACTATTGGGTACGCTTCAACTGCCCCGAGTTCACGAGTCTGTGCCCCATCACAGGTCAGCCAGATTTCGCGGAGATATGTATCAGCTATCTGCCAGACAAACGGATGGTAGAAAGCAAGTCGCTGAAACTCTATCTCTTCAGCTTCCGTAACCACGGTGATTTCCACGAGGACTGCGTGAACAAGATCATGAAGGACCTGATCAAGCTGATGGACCCAAAGTACATTGAGGTCCTCGGCCTCTTCACGCCCCGTGGTGGCATCAGTATCTATCCTTACGCGAACTACGGCCGTCCGGGTACGAAGTACGAGGAGATGGCACAGTATAGGTTGCGGAATCATGACTTAAATAGTTGACAGTTGAAAATTGACGGTTGAAAGATTCATTGAAAAAGTTCTCATTTTTCCTTCCTCTTTTGGCAATGCCTGTAGCGGCTCAAGCTCAGACGCGCCCAAACATCCTTTATATCATGTGTGATGATATGGGGTGGGGTGATTTGTCTTGCTATGGACAGACGCATTTCAGCACTCCGAATATCGATCGTCTGGCAGCGCAAGGGATGCGGATGACGTCGGCTTATGCGGGTAGTCCCGTGTCGGCTCCATCGCGGGCATGTTTCATGACAGGTCAACACTCGGGGCACACCCATGTACGTGGTAACAAAGAGTATTGGCACTATGACAACACGGTGTCCTATGGCGAGAATACGGACTTCGCAGTCGTGGGACAAGAACCTTACGACCCAAACCATGTCATTTTGCCCGAGATTTTCAAGGCCGAGGGCTACCACACGGGAATGTTTGGCAAGTGGGCCGGAGGCTATGAGGGCAGTGTTTCTACACCCGATAAACGCGGTGTGGATGAGTTCTATGGCTATATCTGTCAGTTTCAGGCACATCTCTACTACCCCAACTTCCTGAACCGTTTCAGCCGCTCACGTGGCGATACGGCTGTGGTGCGCGAAGTGCTGGAGCAGAATGTACAGCACGCCATGTATGGCAAGGATTACAGCCAACGTCAGCAGTACAGCGCCGACTTGATTCATGAACGCGCGATGGCATGGTTGCGTGGGCAGAAGGACGGATGCCCTTTTTTGGGCATCTTCACCTACACGTTGCCCCATGCCGAGCTGCGCCAGCCTGATGACTCGCTCTTACGGGCGTATCGTGGTAAGCTGTTGCCCGAACGTGAATATCGTGGTGACAACCCTTCGCGCTATAACCCCACGCCCGAGGCTCATGCCCAGTTTGCGGCAATGATTACTCGCCTAGACAGACAGGTGGGTGAGATTATGGCGTTGCTGGAGGAACGTGGTCTGGCGGGTAACACTGTGCTCATCTTTACCAGCGACAATGGCCCCCACGAAGAGGGCGGGGCAGACCCTGAATATTTCAATCACGACGGCAAGTTCCGTGGTCTCAAACGCAGCACCCACGAGGGTGGCATCCGCATTCCCTTCATCATTCGCTGGCCCGGACACATCGATGCCGGTAGCGTGAGTGAACAGCCCTTTGCTTTCTATGACCTGATGCCTACGTTCTGTGATATCGCCGGTATCCGCAACTATGAACAGCGCTACCGTCGCCCGCAGCCTATCACGGAGCTGCAGGGTACCTATCCTGTGCGGGTGGCGAAGCCCGACTACTTCGACGGTATCAGCATTCTGCCAACTTTAACCGGCAGGGGCGTGCAACGTCAGCATGACCATCTCTATTGGGAGTTCCATGAGACAGATATGCTTGGTGTGCGCCGTGGTGATTGGAAGCTGGTGGTACGACAAGGACATCCTGCGCTCTATAACCTGCATGAAGACCCTCACGAGGACCGCGATTTGGCGGTCCGATATCCGGACATCGTCCGTGAGCTTGTTCAGAAAATCTACGAGGACCATACCGACAGCCCACTTTTTCGCATCACACTGCCGCCTCTCTTGTAACAATACACATTTTTTATATTATATTATTACTATGACAAACCAAAAACACGACATTAGCCGCCGTCAATTCCTGCGCCGCCTAGGAATCGGCTCAGCCTCAGCCCTCTCGATGATGGCTATGGGGCCCTTGCAAGCCATGGCTGTAAAGCCTGCTCCCCGCCCTGTGCTTGAGGGTGATAACAAAATGACATACCGCGTGCAGAACGGCAGCGGCGAGCACATCTCGCTGCTGGGTTTTGGCATGATGCGTTTGCCGCGTGAACAGGAGGAGGTGGACCGCCTCGTGGACTACGCCATCGCGCATGGCGTGAACTACTTCGACACGGCGCCCATGTATGGCGGCGGCCGCAACGAGGGCGTCACGGGCGCCACCCTGAGCCGCTACCCGCGTGAGCGCTACTACGTGGCCACGAAGATGTCCAACCAGAACCAGGCGCTGTGGTCCTTTGAGAAATCGAAGGAGATGTACGAGAACTCGTTCCGTCAGCTGCGCGTGGATTACATAGACTATTACTTGTTACACAGCATCGGTGGCGGTGGGTTGGATGCGCTGCGTGGACGCTTCTTAGACAATGGCATCCTGGACTTCCTTGTGAAGGAGCGCGAGGCCGGACGTATCCGCCATCTTGGCTTCAGCTATCATGGTGATGTGCACGTGTTTGATTATCTGCTGGACCAACACGATAAGTACCACTGGGATTTTGTGCAGATACAGATGAACTACGTCGATTGGCGCCATGCGGGGCGTGGACGTCGCAGGGCAGATGCAGATGCGGAGTACCTCTATGGGAGGCTGGAGAAGCTGGGCATCCAGGCGGTGGTGATGGAACCTATCCGCGGTGGCGGCTTGGCGAACGTGGCCGACGAGATTCGCGAGCAGCTGCAGGCAGTGCGCCCCGACGACAGCCCTGCCACATGGGGCTTCCGCTGGGTGGGCTCGCACTCGAACATCCTCACGACGCTCAGCGGCATGAACCGCATGGAGCACCTGGAAGAGAATGTGCGCACGTTCTCACCCCTGCAGCCTTGTACGGAGGCCGAGAACGCGCTGTTGGCACGCATTGCCGACCAGATGGCGGGCTTCCCCACCATCGGTTGCACGACATGCTCCTATTGTATGCCATGTCCCTACGGAGTGGATATACCGGGCAACTTTGCGTTCTACAATGAAGCTGTCACCAAGAAGATGCTGCCGCTGCCCGAGCCAACAGCCAAGGACTACGACGAACGTCAGGAGGCGTTCCTCAAGGCTTACCGCGAGGCGATAGGGGCTGAGGAGCGTGCGACGACGTGCGTGGACTGTGGCGAGTGCCTCAGCAAGTGTCCACAGCAGATACGTATTCCGAACCAGATGAGCAGAATTGTGGAACTCATGCGGAAGAGGGGATAAAGGTGAAAGGTGAAAAGTGAACAATGAAAAGTGAAACTTGAGATATGAAATTTGTGTCATGGAATGTGAACGGGCTACGTGCCTGTGATGGTAAAGGTTTTCGCGATATCTTCAAAGCGCTGGACGCAGATTTCTTCTGTCTGCAGGAGACGAAGATGCAGGAGGGGCAGTTGGATATCGTTTTTGAAGGCTATCAGAGTTATTGGAACTATGCCGAGAAGAAAGGCTATAGCGGTACGGCAATCTTCACGAAGCATCAGCCGCTGCGTGTGGCCTACGGTCTCGGCATTGCGGAGCACGACAACGAGGGACGCGTCATCACGCTGGAGTATGAGCGTTTTTATGTGGTGACGGTCTATACGCCCAACGCGCAGGATGGTTTGAAACGTCTGGACTACCGCATGACATGGGATGATGCCTTCCGTGACTACGTCTGCGGTCTGGATGCCCAGAAGCCTGTCCTTATCTGTGGCGATATGAACGTGGCTCATGAGGAGATAGACCTGAAGAACCCGAAGAGCAACCGCATGAATGCAGGCTTCACCGATGAGGAACGCAGCCAGTTCTCGGCTCTCCTGTCCAAGGGCTTCACAGATACTTGGCGTGCGCGCAATCCTGAGGTGCGTGATGTCTATTCCTGGTGGAGCTATCGGTTCCAGGCGCGTCAGAAGAACGTTGGTTGGCGCATCGATTATTGGCTTGTCTCGAATCGTCTGTTCCCCCAAGTGACTGATGCAAAGATTCATACGGAGATCTTCGGCAGCGACCACTGTCCCGTAGAGGTGGATGTGGATTTCTAGTTTACGGTTTACGGTTTACAGATTAATAAGCACAAAATGAAACAAGTGATTCTTATGGCCCTGTTTCTCATGGCCATTCAGACAGTCCTAAGGTCGGAAGATGAAATGGCTGATAGCCTGATGCGCGATGTGATTGTTACGGGAACGCGTGCCGCAGCTCCAGAGCGTGACATCCTCCCTGTGGTGTCTGTTGTGTCGCAGGAACAGCTGACGCAATTAGAACGTGTCAGCGTGATGCCTACTCTCAGTGAGATGGTGCCTAATGTCTTCATCACGCAACGCGGCGTGATGGGTTATGGCGTCAGTGGCGGCGCTGCTGGCGGCATTGTCGTGCGTGGCCTCAATTCGGGCGTTGGACGTGCGATGGTGCTTATCGACGGCCACCCGCAGTATCAGGGAATCTTCGGTCATGGCATCGCTGATGCCTACCAGACGATGATCGCTGAGCGCGTGGAAGTCCTGCGTGGCCCTGCCTCGTTGCTCTATGGCTCGAATGCGATGGGTGGTGTCATCAATATCATCACGCGACAGGATGCTACCGACGGTGTGCGTACCGATTTCAACCTGGGTGGTGGCTCCTACGGCGCTGTGCAAGCAGAGCTACACAACCGTGTCCGTGCGGGTAAGTTCTTTAGCGATGTAGCTGCCAACTACCAGTCATCCGAGAACCACCGTGAGAACATGGACTTCTACCAATATGGTGGTTTCGTGAAACTTGGTTACGACTTCTCCTCACATTGGCGTGTGTGGGCATCAGCCAATATCACTCATTTTGCAGCCTCCAATCCAGGTCCCGAACAGGCACCGCTGTTGGATGCCCGTCAGTGGGTGAACCGTGGTGTCGTGGAGGCTTGCGTGGAGAACCACTATGCCCGTACGAGTGGTGTCGTGAGTGCCTATCACAACTTTGGACGCCATAAGATCAACGACGGCCATGTCGCGACGGCAGCACCGCGTGATTTTCTCTTCCGTTCGCAGGATGCCCTCACTGGTGTCAGTGCCCATCAGGGTTTCGGGCTGTGGAAGGGTAGTTGGGTGACGGTCGGCTTCGACTACCAGAACATCCATGGCGAGGCATGGAACCGCAAGATAGATAGTAACGAGCGCCTCAACCGCAAGATGGAACAGAATATGCACTACCCGTTGGATAAGAACCTCACCGAACTGGCCGGCTATATTGACGTGCGCCAGGACATTTTCTCCTGGTGGACGGTGGAGGCCGGTGTGCGTTACGATTATCACAGCGAGGCTGGTGGTGAATGGGTCCCGCAGGGCGGCTTCGTGTTCCGTCCCCTCAAGAATGCAGAATTGAAGCTGATGGCCGGCAAGGGTTTCCGTGTGCCCAACCTCAAGGAGATGTATCTCTACGGCGTTGCCAACCCCGACTTGAAGTCGGAGCGATTGTGGAACTACGAGCTGGCGTGGAAACAGCGCCTGCTGTCGGGTCGCCTCACCTATGGTGTCAACCTCTTCTATCTGCAGGCTGATAATCTGATAGCCACGATGATGGTGCCGGAGTTGGGGCGCAATGCCAATTTCAACACGGGTACGACAGAGCACTATGGTGCCGAGGTGGAAGCGGCCTATCAGATCAACCGACACTGGAGTCTTGCTACCAACCACAGCTACCTGCATATGCCCTCAGATAAGCGCATCCCCGCAGCCCCCACCTACAAAGGCTATCTGGGTGCCAAGTACAGCGTCTGCAAATTGGAGCTGACGGCAGGTGTGCAGTGTGTCAACGGCTTGTGGAAGGATACCGATGACAATGGCTTTGGTGATGTGGAAGAGGACACCTTCGTGCTGCTGAACGCGGGTATCGCTTATCATCTCTTCCCGCAGGTGAAGCTCTGGGCGAGGGGAGAGAATCTGCTGGCGCAGCGCTATGAAATCAACAATGGTTTCCCCATGCCCAAGGCTACGGTGATGGCCGGCATTCATGTGAACTTCTGAAATATTTTCGGGACAAAATGGAAATATTCGGTGTAGAAGCATCGGATATGATGAGAATTTTGTACTTTTGCCCCGAAAATAACCAATTATAGAAGTCTATCATGAACTTAAAGTTTCGTCTGACGCTGCTCAATTTCCTTGAGTTTGCCGTGTGGGGCGCCTACCTCACGTCGATGGGCAGCTATCTTGCTCATCATGGTCTGGGTCACCACATTGGCTCGTTCTATTCCATTCAGGGTGTCGTGAGTATCTTCATGCCGGCGCTGATGGGAATGCTGGCCGACCGCAAGATGGAGGGCCAGCGAGTGCTGAGCATGTGCCACGCTCTAGCCGGTCTGTTTATGATTGCAGCCTCGGCGTATGCCTACAATGCGGAGGACGTGCATTTCGGCACGCTCTTCACCCTTTACACGTTGTCGGTGGCGTTCTTTATGCCGACCATCGCGCTGACCTATTCGGTGGCGTATGCGGCGTTGGAGAAGGCGGGCTACGATACGGTGAAGGCTTTCCCGCCCATCCGCGTGTGGGGCACCGTGGGCTTCATCTTGACGATGTGGATTATCGACCTCACTGGCCTGCAGAAGACGCCCGGACAGTGGATGGTCAGCGGCGCTTTGAGTCTCGTGATGGCTGCCTACTCGCTGACGATGCCGCGCATGCCTATCAAGAAAGGCGAGCATAAGTCGCTGGCCGAGGCGCTGGGACTGAACGCCTTCAAGCTGTTCCTGAATCCGCGTATGGCCACGTTCTTCGTGTTCGCGATGCTGCTGGGCTTCTGCCTGCAGATCTCCAACGGCTATGCCAACCCCTTCATCACCAGCTTCGGTGCTATCGAGGAGTACCAGAACACCTTCGGCGTGCAGCACGCCAACATCCTCATCTCGCTGTCGCAGATGAGCGAGACGCTGTGCATCCTGTTGATTCCCTTCTTCTTGTCGCGCTTCGGCATCAAGAAGGTGGTGCTGATAGCCCTGCTGGGATGGGTGCTGCGCTTTGCCTTCTTCGGTCTGGGTAACCCGGGCGGAGGGGTATGGCTCTTCATCCTCTCGATGGTTGTCTATGGCGTGGCCTTTGACTTCTTCAACATCAGCGGCTCGCTGTTCGTGAACCAGGAGACCGACGAGAGTCTGCGCAGCTCGGCACAGGGCTTGTTCATGATGATGACCAACGGCCTGGGCGCGTTCATCGGCACGCTGGTGGCACAGGCTGTCATCAACAACTATGTGTTCCATCCGCAGGCCAACGGCGCCACGGGGGACGAGGTGATTGCCGGCTGGCAGACCTGCTGGTTTATCTTTGCTGCCTATGCCCTTATCGTTGCTGTATGCTTTGCAATACTGTTTAAGGATAAAAAAAGCCCCTCCTCCGACCCCTCCCCTGTTAGGGAGGGGAGATAAGGGAGTATAAACTCTTGAACTCTTGAACTTTTGAACTCTTGAACTTTTGAACTCTTGAACTCTTGAACTTTGAAAGTAGAATTAGTCATACATGCCGTTGCAGGTAGCGCAGCAGACAGCGACCGCTCGATGCTACTGCTGAAGGAGAAGAATGGTGAGCGCATTCTGCCCATCATGATGTCCACGCGCAGGGCACTGACGCTGATGATGCGGTCGCGCGTGCCGTTGCCCATGCCTGTGGCCACTTCCGTGCCCGATGCCTCGCTGCTGTTACTACGCAAGTTCGGGATAGAGCTCAAGCGCATGGAGCTGACCGCCATCAAGGACGGTGTTTTCTTCAGCAGGCTGGTGGCTGAGCGTGATGGCGAGGAGAAGGCCTTGGACTTCTGTCCGGCCAACGACGGCCTCGTGCTGGCCACGATGGCCTTGTGTCCCATCATGATTGAGGACGAGCTCTTGGAGGCTCAATATCTACATAAGACGGGGGCTAACACCTTTGCCATTAATATCAACACGCTCACGCGTAAGATGCTGGAGGATGCCCTCAAACATGCCGTGGAAAGCGAGAACTACGAAGCCGCCTCACAGCTGCGCGATGAGTTGGCCAAGCGCATACCTCAGGACGAACAAAAGCCAGAATCTCAGGAGCCCACGCAATGAAAGAGGTCCGTTTCTTCTATACGCCTGACCCGCAGACAGGGGCCTTACCTACGGAGGAAGCCCAGCATGCTGTGCGTGTGCTGCGTTTGCAGATGGGTGATGAGATCAACCTCATGGACGGCTGCGGCACCTTCTATCGCGCCATCATCACGGAGGCCTCCAACCACCACTGCCGCTATCGCATTGAAGAGCGCGAGGTGCAGCAGCCCGAGTGGGCCGCCTCTATACACTTGGCCGTTGCTCCCACTAAGAATATGGACCGCATGGAATGGCTGGCGGAGAAGGCCACAGAGGTGGGTTTGGACCGCCTCTCACTCCTCGACTGCCGCTTCTCGGAGCGCCGTGTGGTGAAGACCGACCGCTTGGACAAAATCCTTGTTGCAGCCATGAAGCAGAGCCATAAGGCGTGGAAGCCGCAGCTCGAAGAGATGCAGCCCTTCCAGCGCTTCATCGCTCGCAACGACCTCCCTTCCCAACGTTTCATTGCCCATTGTTACCAGCCTGAGGACATTGCCGTCGATTCTCCCGAAGACCCTAAGCCTTTCCTCCTCGACGTCCTCCAGCCGCGGACATCGGCCTTGGTGCTTGTCGGGCCTGAGGGTGATTTCAGCATCGATGAAGTGCGAGCTGCCGAGGCTGCAGGCTTTCAGTCCGTGTCCCTTGGCACCAGCCGCCTTCGCACGGAGACCGCAGCTCTCGTGGCCGTGCATCTGATGCGCCTCGCAAACCGTAAACAATAAACAATAAACCGTAAACCGTAAACCGTAAACAGTAAACAATAAACAGCCACAATGACCAAACAAAAATACCTTCTCTATTCCATTCCCGTTCTCATCGTAGCTATCGTGGCGGGCTATTTCATTTTTAGCCGCAGCAGCGATGCCTACCTTAGTATGCTGCCTAAAGACGCTACAGCCCTTGGCCGCTTCGATGTCAGAGAACTTATCGATGATGCAGATTTTAGTGCCACGGAGTTGTACAGGTTTGTGACGAGGACCAATGATAGTCCTGAGACGGCACCGTTAGGCATTGATGTTCAGCAACCCATTTATGGTTTTGTAGCTAGTTCCGGCAATATGGGTTTGGCCGCAGCCGTCAGCGACATTGATGATTTAAAGGCCCGTCTCGATGAGATGAAGGCGCGCGGCAAGGCTTCGGAGCGGACACACCAGCGTGGCTATGAATGGGTTGTCCTCGACGGACAGTGGCTCATGGCCTTCGACAGCGAGAAGGCTTTGGCGATGGGGCCTGCCGTCGGCGCTGCGCAGGACGCTGTGCGCGCAGAGATGGCGACACTCCTCACGCAAAAGCAAAAGGATAGTGCGACAGAAACACAACTCTTTGCTATGCTACAGGACTCTGATGACCCCTTGGCCGCGGTTGTGGCCCCTGAAATCCTCCCCTTCCAAGGACGTAGGCTGCTGTACCAGCTGGGTATCCGTTCCCAGGATGATGCGCTGCTGTCGCTTTCGTTGGGTACTGATGACAACAAGGTGGAACTCAAAGCCAAGATTCTGGCACAGACCAAGGAGGTTCAGGAGAAAGTGCAGCAGCTAAACAAGGCGATGCGCCCACTGAGAGCCAAGAATATCATCGCCACACATGCCAATAATGTGGCGTGGATAGCCATGAACATACAGGGTAAGAACCTTGTGGCTATGCTACGCAGTCATACCACCACACGCACGGCACTCATTGCCATCAACATGATTCTCGACCTCGATGAGATTCTGAAGGCCGTAGATGGCGATGTCGCCCTGGAGCTGCTGTCACCAGTAGCCCTCACCCCGGACTTCAGCCTCTCTGATATCAAAGACTTCAGCCTCACGGCGGAGTTAAGTAATACCGACTTCATGAGACGTGCCTCTACGTGGGGCAACGATTTCATCCAAGTTGATGCGGTCTCACCCGATGACTACAGCCTTCGCATCAGCGATGCGGAACTGTTCTTTGGCGTGAGGGATAAACGCATGTATGTCAGCAATGCACAGGGCCTCTCTGAAGAAGGTAATGACTATCTGCGCGACCATCGCGATGATATTGACGACTGTCGTTTCTATGCCACCTTCTTCGCTCCCGCGCTGTTCTCCGCGCTCGTCTCGCAGGCTGCCAGCAACGGCTTGGACATTCCCTTACCGCCAGTGCTCCAGCAATTCCAACGCCTTAACATCACGATGGAAGAGGCTGGTGAACTCCACCTCTCGCTCATCGCTCCCGAAGGCATCAACATCGCCCAAGAACTCATCAAGCAATGAACACCATATCTCTCCATCACACGTTACCGCGTGTTTTTCGCGACCGCACAGACATCCGGTCAGATATCTGGCAGCAGGACGTCGTGTTTGAACGCGGACACCTCTACCTGATAGAAGCGGCTTCGGGCACGGGAAAGTCTTCGCTCTGCAGCTACCTGATCGGTTATCGCGATGACTATCTCGGCACGATGGCTTTCGACGGTCGCGATATCCGCGAGTTCTGCACTTATGACTGGACGCAGCTGCGCCAGCGTTCGTTGAGCATCGTCTTCCAGGAGCTGCGCGTCTTCCCCGAGCTTACGGCGTGGGAGAACGTGCAAGTCAAGAACCAGCTCACGCAGTTCAAGAGCGATGCAGAGATTGCCCAGTGGTTTGAGATGCTGGGCATTGCCGATAAACGTACTACGAAGCTCGGCCATCTCAGCTACGGCCAGCAGCAGCGCGTGGCACTCATGCGCGCCCTGTGTCAACCCTTCGACTTCCTGCTGGCGGATGAACCCGTCAGCCACCTCGACAGTGACAACAGCCGCGTGATGGCTGAGGTGATGATGGCTGAGGCTCAGCGTCAGGGTGCAGGTGTCATTATCACCAGCATCGGACATCACATGGATTTACCCTACGAAAAAGTCTTCAAGCTATGACTCTCATCTGGAAACTCTTACGCCGACATATCAGCATTGGACAGCTCGTGGGCTTTTTCTTCGCCAACCTGCTGGGAATGCTCATCGTGCTACTGTCAATGCAGTTCTATGAAGATGTGGTGCCTGCCTTCTCGGGCGACGACGGCATCATCAAGAATACCTACCTCATCGTCTCCAAACGCATCTCGGCCGTCACCACGCTGCGTGGTGAGGCACAGCCGTTTACGCAAGATGATGTCGCTGATTTCGGAGCCCAGCGCTTCACGCGGCAAGTGGGCACCTTCACGGCCTCACAGTTTAAGGTCTATGCCTCGCTGTCGATGGGCGGTATCGGCATGGGCACGGATATGTTCTTCGAGAGCGTCCCTGATGCCTTCGTCGATGGTCAGTGGCCTGAGGGCTTGCGCTTTGACGGTGATGCCTTCCCCACGGAAGTGCCCATCATCCTGCCCCGTTCCTATTTGGCTATCTACAACTTCGGCTTTGCACAGAGTCAGTCGCTGCCCAAGATCTCCGAGGGTGTGGTCTCGATGGTGCAGATGGATATCCGTCTGCGCGGCGAGGGTGGGGCAGAGCGTCTGTTGAAAGGGCGTGTCGTGGGCTTCAGCAATCGCTTGAACACCGTCCTTGTGCCCGCTGCTTTCATGCAACGTGCCAATGCCGAGCTGGCGCCTAATGCCTCGGCAGCTCCCACGCGACTGATAGTAGAGGTGAAGAACCCCACCGACGACGCTATCGCGGAGTACATCCAGAGCAAAGGCTATGAGCTGGAGAACGACACGCTGGAGGCCGGTCGCGTCACGTATTTCCTGAAGGTCGTCGCTGCCATCATTATGGCCGTGGGACTGCTCATCAGCGCACTGTCCTTCTACATTCTTATGTTGAGCATCTTCCTGCTCGTGCAGAAGAATGCTGAAAAGCTGCAAAACCTTTTGCTCATCGGCTACTCTCCCTCACGTGTGTCGCGCCCCTACCAACTGCTCACCGTGGGCATGAACGCCCTCGTGCTGCTGTTGGCCTTCGCCCTGCTGTTCTGGATTCGCGGCCTCTACCTCGACCGCCTGTGGCAGATGTTCCCTGCGCTCAGCGAGGGATCGGTCTCGATGACCATCCTCTTGGGTGTAGCCCTTTTCGTGGTCGTCTCCTTCTTCAATATCGTGGCTATCCGCAGAAAAATTAACAGCCTTACGCCCCGTCGCAAAAGTCTGAAAGGGGGA
>Ga0310690_10004859_pt1 | contig 18709 bp, 12 predicted proteins | sample AusTroGonzalo_MG_2_FD_207661 | JGI IMG/M metagenome (GOLD analysis project Ga0310690, IMG submission 207661) | Bovine rumen microbial communities from tropical cattle in Woodstock, Queensland, Australia - Gonzalo_04 (v2) (version 2) | ecosystem: Host-associated > Mammals > Digestive system >...
CGGCGGTTATCGGCGTACTGATCAAAATGATTTTTGGAGCGTGATGAAATGGAAGGCGTAACAATCTGGGCGATTACCGTAATCTGCTATCTGATTGCGGAAGGCGTGAAAGCTACCCACAAATGTGACGAGTGGATTCCGATCATCTGCGGTGTACTGGGCGGTATCCTCGGCGTAGTCGCCATGTACACGATGGCTGACTTCCCGGCGAACGACATCATGAACGCAGTGGCAATCGGAATCATTTCTGGATTCGCAAGCACGGGCCTGCATCAGGCGTGGCATCAGCAGACCGGAAAGCACGAGGACTAATCTATGCCTTACGAAACGACAGGAACCCTGACCGGGATGGACGTGTTTGAGCGAGCCATCGCGAAAATGGATGAGCAGAACGATGCCGGTGAATATCTGCATGCGGACACGACCGAGTATCTGAACCGCTCCCTGCCGATTCTGAACACCCTGCAGAATGAACTGTATCCATACTCGGATACATTCCCAAAGTGGACGGAATGGCAGAGCGGAAGACGGCCTGTGCTGATGCCGCTGCCGGACATGAACACGGTCATCGACCTTGACGACTACTGCTCCGGCACGGTGCTGCCTTACGGCCTTGTAGCGCATCTGCTGCTCACCGAAGACCCGAACACCGCGAGTTTCGCACAGCAGAGGTACGACGAACTGAAGGCGGCACTCATGCGGGGCGAAGGTAGGCTCACGGAGTCTGAAGACATCGTGGATATCTACGGGCCGAGCGGCGGCATTCATCCGTACAACGAGTTTTCAATGTGGAGCTGAAAGGGGCGGTATAAGTGGCTGAAAAGCGGATACCTGAACAACCGCCCCACCCGGCTGAAGAGAAGAAAGTCCGCAAGGTAGCAAGACCTTATAAGACTCCGAACGACCTGTTCAAGAAGATGCGGGAATACTTCGCCGAGTGTGAGACCGCACCGGACTGGCGAAAGCTGACACTGGCCTTTGCGGACATTGCGAAGAAGGCAGACGAGGCGCAAAGCTGGAACGGCTTGCAGAAAGACTTCCAGCTTCTGGCAGATGCGATCATGAACAGCGCATGCTTCCCGGACGAGGCCGGTATGCGAATCCACTTGGACCTTAGCCATGAAAGCTACAGGGCATATCAGGAAGACCCGGACTACGAGAAGGTCTTCAACTGGGCGCAAGATATGAGGGAAAGCTGGGCGGCGAGAAGGCTTGCTGCCGACCCAAGATCGGCGCAGGCCTTTCTTAATATCCTGAAGCAGGCCGGTAACGGCGGCTGGGTAGACAGAAAGACCGACACCGGAGATAAGAGCCTGACTCTTAAAGTAGCCGGAGTCGGCGGCATGGAGGCCTTTCAGTAATGGCAAGACCACGGAAGAACAGCGGGCCGAAAGATGCCGTCTGGGATGCAGGGGAAGCGAATCCGAAACAACTGCAATTCTACATGGCGCGAACGCCGTTCGTCTGTTACGGCGGCGCAAAAGGCGGCGGGAAAACCCACGCTATCCGCACCAAGGCGTTCGGCATGGCACTGGCGTATCCGGGAATAGCAATCCTGATCATGCGCCAGACCTACCCGGCACTGGAAGAAAACCACATTGCGCCCATGCGAAAGCTCGCGGCTCAGACCGGGGCGGCGACCTACAATGGCACGACTCACATGCTGACCTTCGTCAACGGCAGCACCATCCGCTTCGGACACTGGTCCGGCGTTGACAGCGAAGAGGAGTATCAAGGTCAGCAATATGACGCGGTCTTCGTTGATGAAGCAACGCAGTTCTCAGAGAGAGCCTTCAACTACCTCGGCGGTATGATTCGAGGCTCGAACCCGTTCCCGAAGCGCATGTATCTGACATGCAACCCGGGCGGTGTAGGACACCGCTGGGTGAAGCGGCTCTTTATAGACAAACAGTACAAGACCAACTGCGCGAACCCGGAAGAGAACGAAAACCCGGAAGACTACACGTTTATCTTCGCCACGGTTGACGACAACACCCACATGCTGGAACACAGCCCGAACTACCTGAGAATGCTTTCGCAGATGCCGGAAGACCTGAGAAGGGCGTACCGATACGGCGACTGGGATGCACTCGGCGGTGGTTACTTCAAGGAGTTCCAGTTCGCCACGCACATGCAGAACGCATTCAAGATTCCCGATCACTGGCCGAGATACCGCAGCTTCGACTACGGCCTTGACTGCTTCGCCTGCATCTGGTGGGCAATCGACACGGACGGCAGGGCATGGGCATACCGAGAAGTGGAAGAGAAAGGCCTGATCGTCAAGAAGGCGGCTGCGCTTTGTCTGGAGAACAGCCCCATCCACGAGAAGATACAGGCGACCTACGCACCGTGGGATATGTGGAGCCGGTCCAAGGAATCCGGCAAGAGCATGGCCGAGATATTCCTCACCAACGGCCTGAACATCATCCAAGCACCGAGGGACCGCGTCCAAGGCCACATGGCGGTAAAGCACATGATGGCGCAGATGCCGCTGAAAGACCCCTATGTGATCTCCCTGTTCCCGGAAAAGAAAGCACCGGCTACGCTGCCGGGGCTGATGCTTTTCTCAGATTTAACGAGAGTGGCGGCTGACCTTCGAGACATACAGACGGACGAGAAAAACGTCAACGACTGCGCGAAAGAGCCTCACGAGGTCAGCCATACGGTAGACGCGGTACGCTATTTTGCCATCAGCAGAACACTGGCAGCGGTGCAGCCAGTGACGGAGCGGAAGCGGACCTTTGAAGATATGATCGACGACAAGGAAGAAAACTACGAAAGCTACATGTGCGGCGGGGAACCGGACGCAAGCTATCTGGCAAGCTGAAAGGAGAACAAGATGGAAGTATGGCTGATTCTGGCAGGCGTGTGCGTTATTGGCTCGATAGCCATGTGCGGCAAGCTGATGATGGATGTGCTGTTTCTGAAAGAGCGATACATTAAATTAGAAGAATGGGCAGAGGACTGGCTGAAGCGGCTGGAGCAGAAGGGCGAAGCGAATACTGACCAGATCGCAAAGCTGGCCGCGAAGATCGTGCAGATGGAAGACCTTCTGCCGAAAGACCACAAGGGAGAAATGCTCCGCAACCATGTTCTTCTTCAGCAGCTGAACGATGAGATGGAGCGGAACCTTCAGATGGAGAAGGATTGGAATGACGGCGTCGCCGCCATCCTGAACTATGGTAAACCCATAACTGAGGTGAACAGAAATGAGTGAAGACGGGCTGGGCCTGTTCGCAGGCAAAGACAAGCCGACAGTCGATTGGGGCTGGAGCCATTACGAAAAGGCACAGCAGTTTAACAACAGTATCAACCTGTACGAGACAGTAAAAGCAAACGAGAACTTTTACGTAGGCAAGCAGTGGGAAGGCGTGAATGCCAACGGCCTGCCGACGCCGGTATTCAACTTCCTGAAGCGTGTCGGCGGTTTCACGATTGCGAACCTTGTGTCGGACTCGATCAAAATCAACGCATCGGTGCTTGCCGCATTCCCGGAAGACGATAAGATGATCGACCCGGTGCGGATTGTGAACGAGGAGTTTGAGACGCTGTGCGAACAGAACCGGCTCCCGGCATTGTCCAAGGAGTTTGCAAGGGATGCCGCCGTCAGGGCTGACGGATGCATCTTTACTTACTGGGACGAAAAAGCTGAGTCCGGGCAGAAGAGCAAGGGCAGAATCAAGAGTGAGATGCTGGAGAACACCAGAGTCTACTTCGGCAATCCGAACGACCGGCGTGTGCAGGAGCAGCCTTGGATTATGATTGAGAAGCGTGAGATGGTACGCAACGTCAAGCGCAGGGCCAAAGCGAACGGCATTGAGGACTGGGAGCAGATTATGCCGGACGACGAGGAGAACTCGGCGGTCGACAGCATGAAGCGCACGGATGACAAGGTCACGACCATCCAGCTCTATTGGAAAGATGACGACAACGGCGAAGTCTGGTGCTACGAGTTCTGCCATAACAGCGTAATCAAAGAAGCGTGGAATCTGAACATCCGGCTGTATCCCATCGTCTGGCTCAACTGGGATTATGTCGCTGACTGCTATCACGGGCAGGCCATGATTACGGGGCTTATTCCCAATCAAATTTTTGTGAACAAGGCGTGGGCCATGTCGATGATTTCCATCAACCGCACGGCCTTCCCGAAGTTCATTTATGACAAAACAAGAATCTCGCATCTGGATAACGGCGTAGGCCGCGCCATCGGCGTAGCCGGTACCGTGGACAATGCCATCAAAGCAGTGGATACCGGGCATATTGAACCACAGGTCTTCCAGTACATTCAGGCGGCGGTAAGCCAGTCAGAGGAAAGCCTCGGCGCTACAGAGGCTGCGCTGGGCGAAGGCAAGGCCTACAATACTTCGGCCATCCTATCCTTGCAGAAAGCGGCAAGCACGCCTCAGGAACTGACCAAGCAGAACCTGTATCAGCAGATTGAAGATTTAGCCCGTATCTGGCTGGAGTTCATGAGCGAGTATTACGGCAAGCGTGTGGTGGATATGCCACTGACGGACGAGATGCGTACCCTGTTTGAACAGCAGGCTGCACTCTCGCAGGAGATCGGACTCCCGGCACAGGAGATTCCGGCAACGGCTCCGGTGGAGTTCGATTTCAAAATGCTGAAGAACCATCCGTTCTCCGTCAAGATCGACGTGGGTGCTTCTTCCTACTACTCTGAAGTATCTTCGCTGTCCACGCTGGACAATCTGCTTCTCAACGGCCACATCAACGTGGTTCAGTATCTGGAGCATATCCCAGACGGAACGGTTGCCGGACGGCGTGAACTGATTGACGAAATCAAACAGCAGATGGAACAGCAGCAGATGATGGCCGAACAGCAGGCGGCGATGGAACAGCAGGCAGCGGCTGAACAGGCGGCTGCTGCTACGCCGGAGATCGCAGAGAACGAACAGACGGAAGAAGCGAAAAGCACCGGCTTCAAGGAGCTGGGCGAGGCGCTCCGTTCTGTGGAACGCAGGCAGTAATAAGAGGTGAAACAAAATGAGTTACGGTTCAAAGATCAGGATCAACGGCACGGACTATTCGATTGCGTCTTCGCTGTACGGCACATGCACCACGTCTGCGGCTACGGCTGAGAAAGCGGTTACATGCGCAGACTTCGACACGCTGATTGCCGGAGTCCTGATTCTGGTAAAGTTCAGCAACACGAACACGAATGCGACCCCGACGCTGAACGTGAACAGCACGGGAGCAAAGGCGATTTATACGGACGGCAACAACAAGCCGGGTACGAACGAACTGAAATCGTGGAAGGCCAACGAGGTTGTGCCATTCGTGTACGACGGCAGCTACTGGATGATGTGCGCTGACCGGAAAGCGGTACAGGACGCGATTACGACAAATACTTCAAACATCAGCACGATCAACACGAAGATCGGGTCTACGGCTCTGCCGACGACCGCCCAGACTCTTACCGGAGCGATTGCCGAGCATGAGACAGACATTTCCGGGCTGTCGACCACGATCACCAACCTCAGGGGAACGGCAAGCCCCAAGATGGACGGAACTGCTGCGGTGGGAACCGCCACGAAGTATGCTCGTGAAGACCACGTGCATCCGACAGACACAAGCAGAGCGGCGGCTTCTGCTGTTGTACCGGGAACGGCAACACCTAAAAAAGACGGCACGGCTGCGGTTGGAACTGCTACAAAATACGCACGAGAAGATCACGTTCATCCAACGGACGACAGCAGGGCGGCTGCTTCCACTGTCAGCAGCTTGACTACGACCGTTAACGGCAAGGAAACGAAGAAGCTGATCTTTACAAGCAAGTCTGCATCCTCGTGGACGAACAACGGCAGCACGGCATTCCCGAAGCGGTGCGCGATTGCCTGCACCGGAGTAACGGCGGCGATGACGGCGCTGGTGTTTTTCTCTGCGGCACAGGCTGAAAGCGGAGACTACTCCCCGTATGCCGAAACGTATGCCGGGGGCGTGTATATCTACTCAACCAAGACGACAAGCATCACCGTTCCAAAAATCCTTGTGTTTGCGGGGTCTTAAGCATGGGTGAGAGCAGAACAAACGCGATAACCATGAAGTCGGCCTTTATCCACGTGACCACGAAGCCGAGCGCAACGGTTACGTTTGTAAAGGGCGGTTCAACCTATTCCACGAAGACGGCAAACTCCAGCGGCATCGCCGACCTCGAAGTTCCGTTTAGAGACTGGGGAGCGTTCACAATTAACGGTTCATGGTCGCAGAGCGGAATCAGCAATGCGGCGACAGGCTCGGGTTCTGTTACGATATCTGCTGCTACGACTTACAATGTAAGCGTTGCGTTGAAGTGGTATCTCATCCAGAGTGGCAACTGGACTGGATTCAGCCATACATACCATGGCGCTGACCACCCGGACTTCCGTGATGAGGGTGACTATATCTGGCTTTCAAATGACGTTTGGAGCAACCCAAGTCTTAACGGTTATACTTCCGGCTACTTCACGAACGCCATTTCCGTGGACGACTGGAAGACGATGGTCATTGACTTCCAAGGCAGAGGCGAAAGCGACCACATGGGCCTTGTTACGGATACCTCGCAGAATCAGGCATCCTTTACGAACTCCGTGCGGCTTGTCTACCAAAAAGGAACGGGCTACACCACCAGAGCCACACAGACCCTCGATATTACCAGCGCAACGGGAACAAAGTACGTGGCGCTGAGAGTACACGCCAACTACAGCCCCGGATACTCCGACTGGCCCGGCGACCTCAGGGTCTACAATCTGTATCTGCAAAGTTAAGGTGGACGCTTATGGCAACTATATCAGCCAGAACAAACGATAAAGTCTTCAGCGTCCAGAAATGGTACGGCCTGAACGAACACCCGGACGGCGACACCCGGCTCAAGATGGGCGAAGCCTCGACTATGGTCAACTGGCGCATCACCCGCGACGGAAACCTGAAGCTGAGGCCGGGCCAGGAGTTTGTCGCCGGACTCGGCCCGTCGTACACGGCAACGGTATCGGAGACTCTTTCCCCGGTCGGCGTTTATAACACCGGAGATATTCTGGTTCTGATCAGCACGATCAGCGACACGGCCATTCCCGGCACGCTGGTTCCGGTGGGCGGCGATGCGGCAGCGGTGGACGGCGGCAAACTCTATGCAGAGAACGCCTCGGTATCCGGCGGCAAATTCAATGTGCCAAGCTCCGTGTGGAGCGTTGCGACAGGCATTCTGGAAAACACAGGCACGGCAGGCACGCCCTATATGGTGGAGAACGTCGCGGCGATCCTCGACGCGCTTGCCGAGGGAACTTACCTGTACTACCAACAGGACGATGTTACCTATGCACTTGGAGCGGGCTGCATGACGGACAACGAAGACGGAACGTATTTGCTGTCCGGGTACATCACAACGGCAGAGGCCAGCGGCACGGCGTATCCGGTGGAGTCCATCTGGAGCGGTGTACTGGGTGGTCACGATGTTCTGCTTGCGGCCTGCAACGGCGGTCTGTGGAGCCTGTACGATGATTCGGACGGCAGCTTCTCCAGATCGTATATCGGCGCGATCAACACCGACAAGGGCGTACACTTCTTCATGTTTGACGGCATCGTGTACGTTCTGAACGGCTATAACTACTACAAAATCTACGACCCCGGCACAGGGCTTACGGTGACGAAGATCGACAACTCGAACGCATATATCCCTCTTGTTGCGATCAGCATCGGGCCGAACAACACGGCTGACGCCGGGGAACTGACGGGGGAGTATGTGAATCTCCTGTCGAACAAGCGGAGAGTGTGGCTCTCCCCGGACGGCACGAACAAGACGTTCCAGCTGCCGGAAAAGGATTTGAAAGCCATCACATCTATAAAAAGCACAACGGACGGCAGCACCATCAGCGGCTGGACGGGGAACACCACGAACGGCACGGTGACATTCACTTCTGCCCCGGCAAGGGCGGTGAACTCGATGGAAGTGGAATACTCCGTGTATCTCCATACGGACACAGGCCACAGCAGTGTGCCTGACTACTACGGACAGGTGGCAGGCATGCTGTTTTCGGAACTCTACTCCGGAACGACCGACACCAGAATCTTCATCTACGGAGACGGCTCAAACAAGGCGTTGTACTCCGGCATGGACGGGAACGGGATGCCCAGAGCCGACTACTTCCCGGACTCCTATGAGATCGCAGTAGGCGACAGCAACACACCGCTGACGGATTTGATTCGCCACGGCGGCACGCTAATTGCCTACAAACCGGACGAGTGCTGGAGCATCCAGCACGGCATCATAGAGCTGGCAGACCAGAACCTCACGCCTGCGCTGTACTGCGCCCCGGTGAACCGCGACAGGGGCAACGTATCTCCCGGTCAGGTGTGTTTGGTGAACAACAGCCCGATTACCACATGCGGCACGGAACTGTACCAGTGGACGAACAGCTCTTACTATACATCGAACCTCACGAGGGATGAACGGCAGGCAAAGCGTATTTCCGACCGGATACAGTCCAGCATCAAGGAGATCGACTTCAAGACTTGTCGCATGTGGGATGACAATGACGCACAGGAGTTTTACCTGTGTGGTGACAACATGGCTCTCGTGTGGAACTATGCCGCTGATGCATGGTATCGGTATGAGAACTTCGACTGTGCGGCCATCTGCTCTTTCCACGGGGAACTCTACATCGGAACGCATGACGGCAAGGTGCGGAGAATGTCCGACTATGTGATGGGCGATGACGGAAGAATCCTTGAAGCGGTGTGGGAGAGCGGCGCGATGGACTTCGGCGCTGCATACTCCCGGAAATACTCCGCTGCCGTGTGGGTAGGCCTGAAACCCATCAAAGGCACGAGCGTGGATGTGACGGTTGTAACCGACCGGAAGAACACGTTCCAAGAGAAAGTAGTCGTATCTGACAAGGCGAAAGTACCCGGCGAACCGTTCATGACGAAAGTCAAACTGAAGGCCAAGAAGTTCGTGTTCTATCATCTGAAGCTGAGTGTGGACACGAGGATGCCGCCCGTTACGGTGACGAACGTGGAAATCCGGGTGCGGATGACCAGTGACGCGAAGTAGGTGACGGTATGAGTCTGAACAGAAACATCAACGATGACAGCACCCTTGCGTATCTGTTCAACAAGACGAGGCAGGGGGCATCGGATGCGCTGGACAAAGCGATAGCAGCCGTCAAGGAACTGTTCGTAAAGAAGTCAGGAGATACGATGACGGGCGGGCTGGTTATACTAAGGCCGTCTGGAGTGGGTGAATACCAGCTTCTGCTAAAAAGCACAAATGATGATCTGACGAATGCGACAGATACCGACATTCACAGCAACAGCGTTTTGTTCCGAGACAAGAACGACCACCGATTTGGTGTAATTCGAAGCAAACACAATGTTGATGGCTCGTATGGTTTGTGGATCGCCGGGTTAAAAAGCGATGGCTCTGTCGGGAGCGGGGTGCAACTGCTATATAACGGGAATAATCCGGCTGTAGTTATTGACAGCCCGGGGGCTTGGCGAAGCGCCCTCGGCCTCGGCAGTATTGCTACAGTTAATTCGCCTGTTCCCGTTGCCAATGGCGGCACAGGAGCAACTTCAGCGGCAAAAGCCAAGGAAAATCTTGATCTCGGCAGCGAAGCTCAGAACTTCGCGGTTGCTCCATCCGGGGCATATACCGGGCAGATCGCGCTTTTCGGATTCACAGACCTGAATTCAGAAAGCGCATACAACGGGCATAGAATGTCTATCGTAGTAAACGACACCGGGCTTTCACTTTGGGACGAAACATCTTCAACTTCACGATGGTCGCTAAATCTTCCACTCGCAATTACTTCCGGCGGGTCAGGTCAAACAGATGCTTCTGTAACTTCTACTATCTCAGATATCGCTACAGCCGGGTCAAACATTACGATTGCAGATGCCAGTTTTGCAAAGTGGGGTGAAGTTGGTCAAATTCGTTTGAGGTTGACAGCGACAGCTAACATAGCGGCTAATTCTGTTGTTGCAACAATTAAAACTGGAAAACGTCCGGCAATCACCACCTCTCTTGCGGAAATGAACAACAAGAACACGGCATGGGTATCAGCATCAAATCCCGGACAAATCTCTATCAACAGCGCAATATCGTCTGGTAGTGGTGTGATTTTGCAAGGAACATACATTATTGGCAACGCATAAAAAGGAGAACAACAATGCAGAGAGAAATCTATGAAGTTACAGCAAAGATCGTTGATGCAAACGGGAACTACAGCACTATGAGCGGTTTTCCGAAAGCGTTCGACAGCAAAAGCTATAACAACGATGTAACAACGGCGAGAAACCGGGCATATGCCGCTTTCCACACGGTACTCGGCACGATGTATGCGGTCGATTCCAGACAGGAACAGCTTGCCATACTCTACCGTATCAGTGACGGCGTGTCGGAAGCAATCGAACGGGTAGGCGACCTTGCACCGCTGCCTGACCCGGAGCCGGAACCTGAACCCGAACCTGAGGGTGAATAACGAGGTGAACTAAATGGCTACAATCGAAGAAGAAGTAAAGAAAACCACGACCTCCACGGCTGCCGCGCCTGCGGCGGCATCGGCAAGCCCGGGACTTTCCCAGACCATCCAAGACCAGTACGCTGCCAGACAGGCAGAGGCCGAGAAGATCTACAACCAGCGGCAGACCGAGGCCAACGCCTTGTACGACCAGAGGAACGCCGCCGCCAACAAGACGTATGAGGAGCGGCTGGCAGAAGCGAACAACACCTACAATCAGCGGCAGGCACAGGCGCAGCAGACCTATGACCAGCGCAACGCACAGGCGCAGGCTGATTACAATCAGAGGCTTGCGACATCACAGGGGAAAATCTCCGACTTGTACGGCAAGGCTCTGGAAGCACAGAAACTCCAGTACCAGTCTGCGCTCGATAAGAGCATCGCCGCACAGGAAGAGGCAAGGGCGAAGATCGCGCCGCAGTACCAGACTGCTGCGAATGATCTGTCCGTTCAGTATGAGCGGAACAGACGGAACCTGAACATGCAGGCGATGGCGCAGGGGCTGAACACCGGCACGGGGTCACAGCAGCAGCTTGCGCTGAATCAGGGATTCGCCAAAGGCTATTCCGGACTGAGGGCGCAGGAAGCCGCTGAAAACGCCTCTATCGACAGGCAGATCGCGAACCTGAAGGTGGACTACCAGAACGCCGTCAGTCAGGCGATGGCTGACAACGACTACAAGAAAGCGGCAGCGCTCATGGATGATTACAACAACCAGCTTTCGTGGCTTGACTCCCAGAAGCAGCAGAACCAGAACTACTACGACCAGCTTGCCGCATCCAACCAGAGTTATCTGGATACTCAGGTGGCCAACAGCCGCAACTATATCGACCAGATGCTTCAGAACAACATGAACCGTCTGGACACGACACGCGAACAGAACATCACGAGATTCGACAAGACGAGCGACGCGAACCGCGACTGGGCCGATACGGAATCCCGGTACCGCGACGAGCAGGCACTGAAGAAAGCTGAAACTCTTTCGACCTTCGGTGACTTCTCCGGTTACGCTGCAATGTACGGACAGGATGTTGCGGACATCATGAAGCAGATGTGGAACGCACAAAACCCCGACTTCGCATGGAGAGTCGGAGCAATCGACGCCGAGACCTACAAGATGATGACCGGCGCATATCCGAAGGGTTACAACGGCGGCGGTGGCGGCGGTGGCGGCTACTATGGTGGCAGCTACTACGGCGGCGGCAGCACTGGCAGCAAGCCCGGCAGCAAGACCGGCGGCAAAGACACCACTTTGGCCACAGCGACACAGAAAGCTTTGGCCGGGGCTCAGAGCGCTGTTGAAAAGGCTGTCAGCGGCGTTATCAGCGGGCTTACCGGCAAATCCGGCGGCAGCAGCAGTTCAAGCAGCGGCAAGCAGACCATGAGTGCAGACGCTGCGCGTCACATGACGAGCGATCAACTTTATGGGAGCCTGAACGCGGCAGGGAAATCAGGCTCGGCAAAGATGTCATCAAGTAGCGGCAAGATCACCAAGAAGTGATTAGCCAGATATCGGAAGTGATGTAAATGGCAAAGAATAAAACGTCATCTCAGAGCAGCAGCTCGAAAGATGTAAGTTATTACATCAACAAATATGGTGCCCATCAGACGTCTGGCACTACCCAGAAGTCTCAGAGCGGGACCGCTTCCAAGCCCGCAGCTAAAAGTGCCAGCACCACAAAGCAGAGCACGACCACGCAGAAGGCCAGCACTACTGCAAGAACAACCGCCAGCAATGGCCAGCGCAGAAGCAACAACGAGTATCGGAAGCAACAGGAAAAGAAAAAGAAGACCTCGTATGTTGCCGAGCAGGGCAAGATCGGCGAAGAGCCGAAGGAAGAGAAATCGTCCCAGAAGCAAAACATCTATTCTGCCGGTACCAAGGAAGAGAAGAAGCCGGAGCAGAAGGCGCAGAAGCAGAACATCTACTCTGCAGACGACGACCTCGACTGGGATGCTACTGCAAAGCAGCAGGCTGAACAGAAGCAGCAGCACCGGAAGAACGCCGAGAACTACGACACCCAGATTGAGCAGCTCAGGCAGGAAGGCCAGAACCGCAGCCAAATCTGGGTGGACGGCATCTACATGGGCGAGGACAAGCAGACCGCCGACAGCTACAGTAAGCGGATTGCCGAGCTCCAGAAGAAAGCCGATGCCGAATGGAAGGCTGCAGGCGGCAAAGAACCGAGCGCAAAAGACATTGCGGTCGATACGCTGGTTGGCGCGGCTCAGGGCTGGGTAGGACCGAAGGCGAAGTTCTACGGCTCCGGCATGGAAGACTTGGCTCTGCTCGGGAACAAGCTCGGCGGCAACACTTCAGACTATGCCGGTTGGGCAACGGACGAGCTGTCTGCCTCCCAGATCGGCCTTGAAAACGATCAGGCCAAGCGTGACCAGCAGATTGCCGAGACCCGGCAGATGCAGGAGTTCGGTCGCCGGTGGAACGAGGAAGGTCAAGAGAAGCTTGAGAAGGCCAAGGAAGGCAAGGGCTTTTTAGGCGGGCTCGGAATCGATCTCGCAGCGAACTATCTCCAGACCATGATGGACAAGCCTGCAGACCTGCTTCTCCCCGGTTTCGGCGGCATGGCTTCTCTGTACACAAGGTCCGCAGGCAGCGGCATGCTGGAAGCGGAAGCCGAAGGCGCTTCCCGGGCACAGGCAAAAGCATACGGCTATACAGTCGGCGCTATCGAGGCTGCAACAGAAAAGATGTTCGGCGGCTTTGCGAAAGTATACGGAAAAGGCTCCGCAGACGATCTCACCGAGGCTGTCGTTCGCAGGCTGGCAAAGACCGACGCTGGTCGCAAGCTGCTCCTGTTCGGCGCGGATGTGTTCGGCGAGGCTATTGAAGAAGTTGCGTCCGACGTCGCGAGCCCGTATGCCAAACTTATCTACGACAACGGTGAGGCATGGAAAAAGAAGTTCGGCTCGTGGGAAGGCTTTAAAGAAGCAGTCTCTGAAGAGATGTATGACGCTCTTGTTGGCGGCCTGATGGGCGGCCTTGGCGGCGCACAAAAGCTCGGCAACGGGCGCGGCAGCTATAACGAGACCGTCGCGAAGATGGGCCTGCGGGACGCCATCGACGAGATCAACGCACAGGAACAGGCAGAGGTCCATCCCGGAGTCAGGAACTTCCAGATATTCATGGGCCAGCCTATCGACGAAACCGGTACTCCGAACGGCGATCAGGACGTTGTGGCTATGGCCGGTCTGAAGGGCAATGCCAAAAACTACCTTGCAGCCAAGCTGAACGGCGAGTCCGGCGGTCAGGTCCTCGGCGACATCATGAACCCTGACCTCGTTGCCAGAATGCCGGAAGGCGCTCAGAAGGCGGCACAGGCATTTGCCAGCACTGAAGGAGCAGAGCAGGCTACCCAGAACGTCCTGAACTATATCAGCGAGATCGTGCTCGGCAAGGAGAACGGCAAGCCGCTGCAGTGGGACGACGCGCAGTCTGACGCGGCTATCAGCTATGCCCTCGCCACGCTCGCAACCAAGTTCCAAGGCGGCATGGAAGTGGCCCCGAAGAACCAGCTGGCCATCGCGCAAGAAGCCGTGGAGTTCGCCCAGAAGGGCATATCTATAGATCAGGCAATTGCCATGGCGACAGAGACAGAGCAGAAGAACGTGACTGCAGTTCCCGCAGCGCCGGTCACAATGCAGACCGCGCAGCGGACAAACCTCGTCGGCGAGCAGGGCTGGTCGTGGGACAACTGGATGCAGGATACCCTGTCGGGTGGCGCGCTCAGCGACGAAGACATCGACATGATCTATCGCAAAGCCCCGGCGAGAGAAGCCTTTGAAAAGGCAACAGGCACCTCTCTCGAAGGCATGAGCGAGGAAGAAGCGAAGGGCGTCATTGGAATGGCTGCAGGCACTACCGCTGTCAAGGGCGAGCCCGTTACCGTTTCAGGGCCCTCAGAAGCCTCAGAAGGCGTTTCTGGCGCAGAGGGTGTAAACACACAGGAAAACGCAGAAAACGCCGCAGAGGGCGGTTATAACAGCACAGAATCGAATGCAGAAGAGATACCGGATACTCCGCGCGCAAAGCGCGGCAGCGGCACGGTATCTTTCGAGGGTGCAACACTCGAAGGTAAGGAGTATGCAGCGGTTAACAGAGAGTCGCTGACGAATACTCAGAAGAACCAGATATCCGCGCTTGAGCAGCTGGCCAAAGCAACCGGCGTGAACATTACGTTCTTCCAGTCAAAGATGGACAGCGAGGGCCGGTTCCTCGGGGCCAACGGCGCATACAAGGACGGCACGCTGTATCTTGATGTCAACGCCGGACTGAACAAGATTCGGGCCGACGGCTCAACGGTCGGCGAGATCGCAGTCGTTCGTACCGCAGCGCACGAGTTGACGCATTTCATTCAGGAGTTCAACGAAGGCGACTACAACGCCATGCGTGACTACATTGTCGACACCTTGGTAGCCCAGTCCGGGGCCAAGGGCCTTGAGGAGATGATTAACTTAAAGATCAAGAGAGCGGGCGGCAGCCTCTCTAAGGAGCAGGCTCTCGACGAAGTGATCGCCGACGGCTGCGAGATGATGCTGAAAGACAGCAAGGCTGTCGAAGCGCTGGCAAGGGAGAACGAGACGCTTGCCAATAAGATCGGACGGTGGATTCGGGAGTGGTCCCGAAAAATAAAAGCCGCTTTTCGGGGCGTAGACGCACACAACGAGGAAGCCAAAATCCTAATGCAGAATGCAGACAAGCTGCAGAAGATGTGGGACGAGGCTTTGAAAAAGGCGGCGAAGAATCAAAAAACAGAATCCAGCGGCATTACTGGCGGCGTGACGCTCGACAACAACACGCCTGATGGCGACGTCACAGTCGACGCCAGCCCTGTTGTAAGCGCGCTCCATCCAAAGAACGGGAGACCTCTTATCCAATATCAGGCGCGCACGGAACTGGAAGAACTGCCAAAGCAAATATTCACCGTCAAAGGGGAAAGCAGAATGCTGACCGACGAGACCGGTGAAAATGTGAATATGTCCGTTCGAGATATACGCAACGCTGTCGCTCAGGCGAACGGGATTAGCGCCGATAAAATTGCCAAGGTAAACAAGTTCCTCGACCAAGTGGAAAAGAAGATGAAGGGGTACGAGCTGAAGTACCGCTTTGTTGGTCTGAATGACATTGATAACGCTACGATTCTTCTGGACCGCAACGGGAATATTGTTCTGTCCGCTATGGTGAAGAATGACGAATATGCGGTGAATTTTGACTTCACCAAGCTCTGCAAGAAACGTCAGGCGCTGCAGCAGGTGATCGAAGTGCTTGCCCGGGAAAAAGGAAGGGCAAGTGAGAACGGCACGACGGAAGTCGACCTGTCCGCAGAGAACGTCCAGCGGATTAATGAAATGCTCGCGGCTGAGGGGGTGGAAACAAACTGCCTTGGCTGCTTCGTAGAAGCGAAACGGGCGAACCAGCAGCAGCTAAACAGTTATATTCTCAATGACTGGAACGCAATTGTAGACGAAGTCGCACCCGGCGCCGAGTATTTCCACTTTGCGGACGCGGAAGGCGACGTTAACCTTCACGACAGCGCGGAAGACAAGGCAGCGTTTGCCGCATACCGGGAAGCGCTCAGCAAACTGAGCGCAGAGAGGAAGAAGGAAGGGAAAGGCGTTACACCGGCCGAGAAGGCCAGACTCCTGATCGAGAATGTACCGGCGGCCCGGAAGAAACTCACCTACTCTGACCTTGGGACGGAGCGCGGCAGGACCAGACTGCACCAAGAATTCCCCGAAATCAACAGCTTTGCGAAAGCAAGACTTGGAACGGCGAGCTTCAAAACGGTTGAGTCCTTTGCCCCGTATAATGCGGAAGTCGAGCTGCTTGGCCAGAAATCCGTAAAAGTAAAGGACGGGAAGCTGATCGTTCAAAAAGACGACGGCAGCCTGAGAAAGGAGCTGGCCAAAATCGGCGGCGCCCGGTCTCAGAGCTTCTCGGATTTCATTATCTCCCACGTTTACGATGTGCTGCAGAAGACTGCAGGGCTTGCCGCACGAGGCCTTCCGGGGCATACCTACACTAAGGAAATCAGCAGAGCAAGCCTGTTCGGCAAGACGGGCGAAAAGCATAACATGTCCATCCTGTTTGAAGTGGACCCGAATGTGGATTCTTGGAGCGCGGGCCTTACGAAGAGCGGGAACTATTTCGTCGGAGACTATCAGCACTTCATGCTGCCGGAAGGGCAGGAAGGGAAGGCGCACTTCATCCAGTCTATCGGATTCGAGGACGCCAAAAAGCTGCAGAACACGGACGGCTACAGCAAAAACTGCGGCATCATCGCGGTGCCTCTCTCTTACCGGGCATACAAGAAGGCGCTGGCCGATCCTGACATCCGCATGATTATCGGCTATCACTCTTCCGGCATGCCTGTTGAAGTCAAGAGCAAAACGCACTACGACATGGCTGCGGACTATCAGCCCGTGCAGAACACCCAGAAGGTCGTTAAGCTGGTCAAGCCGAATTACGAGATTCCAGAAGACATTCCGAGCTACGCCACGCCCCCGTCCGACGTGAAGCCTATCAGCGGTAAAAGCAAGACGATAAAGTCTGATATGACCTTCGACATCAAGGGAAGGTTTGAAGAGCTCTCTGCCGGAAAGACCGGAGACGCCAGAACGGCGGCGGCGAAACAGACGCTGCAGGAATTTCTGGACTTCATGAATGAAAACGGGCTTACCGCAGTTACCACCAAGGCCGAAGGCGGCTACGGAAAGTTTGCGCTGTACGATGACGTAGAGAAGACCAGAGACCCATACCTGACTGCTGACCACTACATCGAATACTGCATCGAAAAAGGCGAGCTCCCGCTCTTCTGGGAATTCGCAACCGACCCAAACTACTACAAGCAGCTCTATGACTTCAACATGTTCGACCGGCTGACCTATAACAGCGAGACCGGTCGGCACGAAGACATGCCGGGGCGGGACGCCTATGCTCCGCAGGAAGCGGTTCATTTGCTCGATGATAATGGCGAGCTGCTTGTCCCGAAGGACTTCTTCGAGCAGATGGAGAAGTACACTAAAAATTACAATGACCAGATGCAGAAAGTCAGCGAAGTCGTTCCCGGTGTTTTGGAAGCACTCAAAAACGAAGGCAACGCGACGCAGGATACCAAGCAGGCGCAGCATTCCGACCGTGATGAGTGGGACGAGGGCGAAGTCTATAACCGCCGTGCGCTTATCAGCGAGAAGACCGTTGACAAGTGGCTGAAAGATTATGCCGCAAGCAACCCGGACTACGCACAGGCCTACGTCACTTACATGACGCCGAGCAGCTTCCTCGACATCACGACTGGCAGCAACGCCACGCGCGATAATATATACAAGGGATCGCAAGGCCTCTCTGTTGATAAGGTCGTGGACTATACTTCAAAAGAAGTTCCGATCTTCTTGAATATTGACAGCAAGACCGGCAAGGTTACCGGGCACGAGGGCCGCCACAGGATGGTGGCGCTGCAACGCGCCGGGATTAGGCAGGTCCCCGTTCTGCTCTTTGATAATAGCAACAAGTACAGCAAGACGCCGATTGAATCTCTTAACCTCAAGAAGCAGGACTTTACCGGCCTTGATCTTGACTTTTATGGGGCCACGGTCCACGACGTACAGCCGCTTAGCACCGGCAACAGGGACGCCATAATCGAGAAGTTCGGTCGGCAGACCAAGCTCGAGCAGCTGACCGACAAGTACAACAAGGCCAAGCCGATTCAGTTTTCCGACCGCGAGAGCTACGACGCCGCAGTCGACGAGGCCCATAATGACTGGGCCCCTGAGTTCTACTCCAAGATGGACCAGACCATCCAGAAGCAGATGCCGAACAAGATGGCTGCAAATCAGGTCATCCCTTGGCTGACCGGGCGCGGAGTCAAGAAAGAAGAGATTCGCTGGTCCGGGATTGAGCAGTTCCTTGAAGGCAAGAAGTCTGTGACGAAGGACGAGCTGCAGGCCTTTATGAAGGGCAACGAGGTCAAGATCGAGACCAAGACGCTATCCGGCAATCGGCACGGCTACGCACAAATTGGCAACGAGAAAAGAACGTTTGATGTCTTTCGCGATGCGATGGACGCAGCCGAAAAAGACGCAGAGAGACTCGGATACGACCCGCAATTGGTTGAATACGAGAATGCTGGAAACGGGGAGTATTTGATAACGGTCTGGGACGGCTATAATGACGTAGA
>Ga0310690_10004860_pt1 | contig 18701 bp, 32 predicted proteins | sample AusTroGonzalo_MG_2_FD_207661 | JGI IMG/M metagenome (GOLD analysis project Ga0310690, IMG submission 207661) | Bovine rumen microbial communities from tropical cattle in Woodstock, Queensland, Australia - Gonzalo_04 (v2) (version 2) | ecosystem: Host-associated > Mammals > Digestive system >...
TTAGAGTAAAAATATTAGAGCCGGATGACATTATGCCGACTGTTTGTTATTCTAGAAAGCAGCTTGATGAGGCAGAGTTATATTATATACAGAAATATGACTGTGTAAATTCCGAAGATTATTATAATTTATCTATAGGTGGGACAGGCGGATGGGAACAGTACGATTCTTCTGGAGAGAAAAACGGAATGTACGGCGTGCATAGATTTGGTGAAGAAAACCCTATGTACGGGAAGCATCAGTCGGAAGAAGCAAGAAAGAAAATGTCCGAAGCGATTAAGAACCGTGGTGGCCACTTTGGTGAAAATAATCCTATGTATGGTAGAAAGCAATCGGATGAACAAAAACTAAAAACAAAAATTGCAAAATCCGATGAGTTTGGAAACTATATTTATGTAGGTGAAAAGGCTGTAAATTTTGGAAAGCACGAGACGCATCCTTGTTTTGGCCTGCACTGGTACAATAATGGTATTGTTAGTGTTAAAGCAAAAGAATGTCCAGAGGGGTTTGTTGAAGGAAGACTAATGAAAAATTCAACTTGCCCGTATTGTGACTTTTAGTCAAATTGCGGAAACGTCGCAAAGCACATAATTAAATACCACCAAGGAGCGGACAAATGAATATAGAGCTTAAACTAGACAGAGATTTCGAAAGAAATCTTGAACAATTAAAAATAGAATTCGGGTCGGACTTTGAGTTCCTTAATGGGTGCCACCCAAGCCAGTTGGATTATACTGAGTTCTTAAGCAACTTCGTCAAGAATGAGACATTGGCAGATGCCACCATCGACCCTAACGCGAATGCATCACATAAAGATTTGCGCAGTTTTATGACAGAGAAGGGCAAGGCATCAGATAAGCTTTTTGGTTTAAATAAGATTTTTATGGAAATCAAAAAGATGTGGGGACTGGCCACAGCAAAGAAATGGTTGAAAGCAGAATATAGTAAAGCTTTTTATCTTAATGATTCAGCTACTTCCTCAATGCTCCCATACTGCTGGGCCAATGACCTTACGAGATTGGCGACTGAAGGATTGTTCTTCTTGAACAACTATAACAATCAACCGCCAAAACATTTAACAACTTATTTCGATGATGTAATCGAATTTGTATCTTTCTTGGGAAATAGACAGTCGGGTGAACACACTGCGCCCATTTGCTCCTTTTCTGCTTCATCGGCAGGGTCACTTATTTGTGGCTAACGGGGAAGGCTAAATATGAATAACATACACGCTAATCCCGTGGAACCTATTAAAAAGGAAATATATATAATTAAAAATGATTTAAATAATAAAGTCTATATTGGTCAGGCAATTGACTCTAAAGAGTGGAAGAGCTGTGGTGTGAGAAATTTTACCTACGAACAAGTAACTGAAATTATATATAGACTTAAAAATGACCCGATATCAATAAACAAAATGGCCAAAGAATATGGGGTTAATCCCAATACCATTTATTGTATAAATAGCGGAACATCTAAAAAATATAGACGCGATGAGGAAACTTATCCGATAAGACCTTTTTAATAGCTCTGTAACGACTATCCACGCGAAGTGGAGTAGGGCTACTATTGATACGTAGCTCGAAAGAGGAGTACTATCACCAATAGTGTGGGTGATAGCAAAATATAGTCTGGCTTTATGGAAACATAAAGATTTACAACCAACGGCAGTTGGATTGCCCAACGTATTAATTTGGGCATATTATTTCTGGAAGAAAGATGTAGAGGGCGGATATTATATGAAGGACCCCGATTATTATCTCCGCCAACAGTTTCAAAAATTCATATTCAGAATAAATCAACCATTCTTGAGAATAGACCAATCCGCGTAAACTGTTTGCGCCTTTATTGAGTAATCAATATAGAAAACCTCGTGAACTGCTGAAAAATCTCGACTGAGACAATTAGCAACCAAGCCCTTTATGGGAAGGTTCAGAGACTATCCGGAGACGGAGTACACTATAAGCGATTGATAGTGGAAGTGCGAGGGGGCCAGTCAATCTGGCTCGTGATATAGTCCATTCCATATAGCGATATATGGCAGCGAAAACGGCAGTGGCTTAGCGACCCACTGTGAATGCTAAAGTTACAAACGTGTCTATTTTTGATAGAAGGTATATTGAGTCATTGTTTGGGGGTGTTGAATTCCCGGATGGTTCTTTTGCGATTGACCACGTAGAAGATATCATCGAAGTACAAAAAGTGTTTATGGAAGTGGTGTCCGAAACCAGAGAAGAACAAATGTTTACTTTTCCGGTGCTGTCATACTCTCTTCTGTATGTTGATGGCAAATTTCAAGATGAGGATTTTGCAAGATGGTGCAGCGACCACAATGTCAAGTGGTCAGACAGCAACTTCTTCGTAAGTGATAATGTCGGAGTTCTTTCAAACTGCTGCAGACTTCTTTCGGATACCACTAAGCTCGCCGGATTCCAGAACTCCATTGGCGGCAGCGGATTATCGATTGGGTCCTGCAGGGTTAATACGATTAATCTTCCGAGAATTGCATATGAGTCCAAGTTAAATAAGAAAAAGTATTTGGACATTCTAAGAGACAGAGCTTTATTGAACTGTAAGGTTCTGGCATCTATGAGACACATCCTTAATAGAAACATTGAAAAAGGATTGCTGCCAAACTACCAAGATGGAGCTCTTAGTCTGGATAACCAGTTCTGCACGCAAGGCATCCTAGGACTGTATAATGTCATTGATATGTTCGGAATGATTGAGACTGATGAATTTGGAAATAAGTCCTATTCAGAAGAAGGCCTCAAATTCGCAGAAGAGATTATGGATACCATCAATGAAGTCAAGGATACTTTCGAATGTGACTTCACAATGAATGTGGAACAGATTCCAGGAGAGAATTGCGCAGGTGTTATTTGCCAAGCTGATAATCTTATCTATGAAGATGACAGATATTTCATCTACGCAAACCAATGGATTCCATTAACTGAGAAGTGCACAATCAAAGAGAAGTGTAGACTTGGCCACGTACTGGACGAGAAGTGTGGTGGAGGATGTATTTCTCACATTGATATCCAAGGAAGATTTGCAAATGAAGACCAGGCCTGGGAGATGCTGAATTATGTTGCAAGCCAAGGCGTAATCTATTTCGCATTTACAACAAAGATTAGTGTATGTGAAGACAAGCACGCTTTCATCGGATTAAAAGAATGTCCAAAATGTGGAAAGCCTGTGGCAGATACATATGCTAGAGTCGTAGGGTAAACAGTGGTGTGTATTGCCCAATGCAACAGCAATGTTGTAACGCGACGGTAAATAAGAAATCCCGAATATGCGGGGAAGCCCTTAGAGCTGTTAGAACCAGGGAAACCGGTAATAGCCTAACAGATTGGGTAATCCGCAGGCACGTAACCAATCGGGCCCCAACGACTACCAAGGGATATCCTACAAAGGATAAAGGTATAGTCTATCCCGTTAATATATGAAAGTATAAGAGAGGTATAATATAATGATTTTTTCAGAAGGAATGGTGTTTGGCGGAAGGACCGTATTACGTGCGAACTGTGAAGAAAATGATTTTTTAAGTATTGGAATTAGAGTACCAAATCGTATTGATAAATATGTGCTCGGAAAATGCAATAATTGTGGGCGCGTATTACCTACCAGAAAAGCAGATTTAATAAAACATCCGCCAAAAAGATGCATGTATTGTTCCAATATTGGAAACCATTTCAGTGTTGAGACAAGTAGAAATTCTTGGAATGTTGTTGGAGATACTGCTTATTGCAATGTAGAATACTCTGGCGTAATAGTGCAATTTTTTGTAGACTCAGATATGTATGAAGAATTATCATCGTATATATGGAGAATCAGTAAGAAAAAAACAAAATACTATGTCACTACTGGTTCTGGGCACAAAGGAACTTTAAAGTATTTACATAATATTGTTGTAGGAGATGCACCGGAAGGCCTGGAAGTAGACCATATAGATGGCAATAGTCTCAACAATAAAAAGTCTAATTTAAGATTTATTTCACACATAGAAAATATTCATAACATTAGAGCAAATAGAATCGACAATCAAATTGGAATACGTGGTATTTCATTTGATTCTAAAAAGAAACTTTTTGTTGTAGACCTTTCCTTCAATAATCATAGGTATTATGTAAAACCGTGGAAGACACTTGAACAGGCAGTTTGGTGCAGGCATATTTTTGAAGATTATTTTAATTTGCCAATGTTGAATTATAACCCACTGTTTGAGCAGTATAATACCTTACAAGATAAAGAAAAAGAAGAAATCAAAAATTATACCTTAAGTAAAATATTAGGAAACTAACGGTATTAAAGTTTACACACCGGTATCATCATATCAGAAGATACGTAAGAAAGAGTTCGACCAGAGAAAATGGTATAACGCCGCCGCAATTAACGAGTGGATGTAATACCTTCTTTTACCGACAGCGAGGTACATTTATTTGTGCCCCGCTGCCTTTTAATAATTGCAATGATAGGATAGAAAGTAACAATTTTAGACGAGAACAGCTTTTGGTATTTACACTGGGGAGTCGTAAAACACATTAATCCAGAATCATATGTTGTATAGGTTATGGGAACAAACATTCAGGAAGAGTTCCCAAGGAAGTTAATTGATAATCAGGACCATTAGTATGATTTCGAATGGTTTGAAAACACCCTTTTAAATACCGACAGCGAGGTACAGAAAATATGAAAGTTTTATTTATTGTTGATGAGGATATAGTTAATTACAAAGAGGCATCCATGTTTATTGGGTTTCCTTTCTGCTCGTGCAAATGCGATATTGATAACGGCAGCACAGTATGCCAAAACGATATTCTTAAAGACCAGCCACTAATCGATATACCAGCCGAGGAATTAGTGAAGAGATATCTGGAAAACGATATTACTCATGCAATCGTCCTTGGCGGGAGAGAGCCTTTTGATTCTCCTTTTGATTTAATCACACTTGTTGACACTCTTAGGAACATGTTCTCGTGCGATGATACAATATGCATCTACACAGGGTATGACAAAGAAGAATTGGAAGGGTACCACGAAAAGACGTACCCTGGAATTAATTATGAGAAGCTGCACGCATGTTATGAACAGCTCAAGAGATTTAATAATATTATCATAAAGTATGGTCGGTATATTCCCGGTCAGCCATCACACGCAGACCAGGTCTTGGGGGTCCGCCTTGCCAGCAGCAATCAGTTTGCTGAGATGCTGCAGTATGAGGGCTAATTTGCCTATTAGCACACTTTTAAATAATTGTCAAGTTATAATCGGCACTTGACAAAAAATATTTTTTGAGGTATATTATACACATGACAGTAAAGATTGCGCGGCGATTGGCCGAGGATATTATTAAAAAAGCAGGGATTGAATGCAACGTTGGCATCACTTCTGATTCGACCATTGGGGTGAAGACTGATAATTCGTTCGCACTAAATGACATCAATCACCTGCTGCAGGAAAGCGGATTTCACCTGTACGCGAAGAGAATAAGTATGATGGGAGACGTACTACTAACTTACTCGCATCCCGAAATAGACGAGGATGAACAGGTAGAAATAGAATCAATTCTTTATTGACAGCGAGGTACATAAATGCCGCGAGGTAAGAAAAAAGCTGCACCGAAGAAGGCAGTAGAAGCCCAACAGCAAAAAGTTATTGTTCAGGAAGACATCATTAATAGAGAACCTTTCCTGGCAAAGCTAGAGTCCAAGAAGTTTAAACCAATAGTTACTAATGGTGTTGTATACATACACATAAAAAGAACAGAACTTGACAAGATGGACAGCATTATGTCAGAGATGGAAAAGTATTGCAAGGAAGTTAATTACAGGGGCTCATATGGGGTTACCGCTGCTAATCAGGGAGGAGAATAACTAATGACTTATTTAATGTACAGACTCGATGACAATGTCACATCAGACTACGCGGAATATCTCGAGAAGAAGGATAGTTGTTTAATCGCTTATCCGTTCTATGTCGAGGACAACAGGTGGAAGGGGAAAATAACTACCGAGCCGATTGCCGAAAGGTATGATGAAATTAAATATGGGATTCACATCCCTGTGGAATACAAAGCGCTGGCGTAAAACCCGGCGCTATTTTTTTGCCCAATTTTTGTTGATGCTGCCGGATTGATGCTCAGACATAAAATTGCCTATTAGCATACATTTAGTCATTTGTCAAGTTATAATTTACTTTTTTATGAAAAAATATTTTTCATTTTTGACTTGACTTTCTTTCGATTATGTGCTAATAAGCAAACTACATAACCTGCTGCCAGGCAGTATCCAGGAGAAACTTTTTAAACTTTTTTCGAAAAATACTTGACAAACGTTTTTCATTGAGATATATTATAAGGGACAAGACAAAATAAAAACAAAGGAGGAAATAGTAATGAATACTAACTTGTCAGATTTAACTAAAATAGTAAAAGTATTAGAACCTAAACTTAAGAGAGTAGAATTAACAACTAATCTTGTTAAGTATATTAAGGACAATGCTTTTGACGAGTACGAGGCGAGGGATTTTTTAATTGACTTCTACGGGCCTGAATGTTCCAGAGATTGTGCCCACTGCAAAGAGAGATGCTACAAACCGACTGTAGCAAAGGCAATCTTTAATCTGGACACGAGCGAGAAGTTAGCAATCTTTTCACCGCAAGCATTAGAGGAATACGATTATTAAAAAAGTTTTGAAAAAGACTTGACAAACGGTGAAATTGGTCGTATAGTAAGAGTGAAAACAAAAAGGAGGGATAAAAAATGAGTTTTCATACTTGGAGTTATACGGGAATTGGATTTGATGTTGCAGAAGCAAATAATGATGCTATCTTCAACTTCCTTAAGAATCACGAGCAGTCCATTGCGGAGTATCTTCGTGACGACATTATGGCAGTCGTAAATGATGAAGAGCCAGACTTTGGGGAGTTGTTGGAGGTAAATGACACTTGTACTATCTCAAGTATTATTGCCGACATTATGAGTGCCGAAACTGGGATTGGATTCGACTACATTGGAATCGGAGATGATGATGAGGACGCGGTTATGTTCCTTCCCTGCTTTCCGTGGGAGTATTCGGATAAGGAAAGAGCATTGACGAGAGAGGAAATCGTTAAGACTATGACTTCTTACGCACAGGAACTTTGTCTGCGAGTTGATACGGATTTAACCGTAGAGATTTCTGGTTGATAAAAGAGAGGTGTAAAATGGGGAAAGAAAAAGTTGAATATGGATATAGCATTCACGGTGGGAAATGCCAGTCAGCATTCGCTCTCGACAAAGAGGGTCTTGAGAACATTCTCTTAAAAATCATTTATGGTGAGGAGATGAGTGCTCTGAAGCGGCTGTATAGTGAGAAGACAGTTAATGCGATTCTTGATGGGTTCGAAACTTATCTTGCAGACCACTATACGAGAACTAACCTATTTAAAATGGGTGTTTATGGGAATATAAAAATCGTTGATGATTTCATCCGTCATATCGGGGATTATGTGGACAGTGAATTTATTACAACAACTGTTTATACATTTACCGAAGAGGACGAAAAGCAATTCTCGGAAATCGCCAATGAAAAATAATAAAAGTTTTTCAAAAAAACTTGACAAATGCAAAAAAGCAGAGTATAGTATAGTTAGAAAACAAAAGGAGGAAACAACAAATGAGAAAAATTAACTTGAGAAGTGCAGAGAGTATGCTTTCCCTCATTACGAGTGGTGTAGACCTGTATTGCGAAGATACAGAAACCTATGTGTTTCTGTATAACGAGGAAGAAAGCATCTGTGTCTATTACGGAATTGACAAAGAGCAGGCAGACGAACTCGAGGCGGAAGCACTTGCGAATGACGAGTATTGGGCGGCATACCTCGGCTGGGGTGGGCATATCATTGACAGCGATGAGTGGTATGCAGAAAGAGGTGAAGAGCGTCCAAAATGGATGGAAACTCCTCTTGAATGGTGCGAGAAGAACTATAACGGCAACTGGGTTGTATGCGGTTGCAGTGAGGTTAAAGAAAATTAAAAAAGTTTATAAAAAGACTTGACAAGTAGATTAAAATAGTGTATACTATTATTATGAAGGAGGTAATAAAAATGCACGACCCGAAAACAATTTTGAAGAACTTGGAAGAGAAGATTGCAGAACTTGAAACAAGAAGCGGTAGGTTTAAGTGGCTGTACATTGAAGATGTGTACAAAGACCTCGGAATCTTTGACTGGTGGCTGGATAAAATCAGCATCACACAGTTGAGGAGTATGCGCTCATTCCTTAAAACGGCCATTGAACTTGGCTATACTGGCTATGCTTGTTTTAAGGTAGGAGCGGCGGGATGTGCTCACGGAATGTGGGCGAACAAAAAGGAAAGCACGAATGGGTACAGCCCAGACGGTGCTTGTTTGTTCCATTCTTTCCGCAAGGGCGACAATTACTGGTGCTATTGCAGGGACAACAATACGTGGAATAATACGGAAATGAGCACTGCTGAACTGAAAGCGGCGCTTGCTAAAGAAGCAGAGGGCGGTAATTAAGCCGCCCCTGCAAAATAAAAACTTTTTAAAAATAACTTGACAAAAGACTTTACTTGCAGTATACTATAGTTGTGAGCGGGTAATACCCGTACAAAAAGAGGAGAAACAAATGCGTTTTGATGGAACGAATGAAGAGATGCTTGACGCTCTTATGGAGAGGGTGCGGTATTGGACAGACGATGAGGATACAATCGCTTTATTCGAACAGATGTACGAACACTGCATCAACGAGGGGTTTTATTCTGGAAATGACTTTGATGTGCAACTTATCGTTGATAACGACTACATTAACTGGTGTGAAGTTGTTGAAGCAGGAGACGACGGATTTGAAGATGTTGACAGAGCGTACAATAACGGAGAGTGTGATGTAGACGGTAAGTGCGTAATCGAGGCAGAGTATGGCGGAAAGTATCTTGTGAGGTGGTAATAATGACTACTATTTTTAATGAGAATGGGGTAGAAGTAAAACTGACAGGGCGTACCTACGATTTCTTTGCGGTCGTAGAAAACAACAACAAGAAAAAAGTGACTGTTAGAGATAAGGCAGGTTTTCTTGAAGACCTTACTATTCCTGCAGGAGACTGGGTTGGCCTACTCTATGATTTAGAGGGGACTTCGTGGGTGGACAAGTTCGAGTATAACGAGGTTGATATTTTATAAAACTTTTTTGAAAAAAGACTTGACAAATTAGAAAACTTGAAGTATAGTATAAGTGTGAGGTGAACGAAACGGCAGTGGAGCCGAGACCACTATAAAAAGAAAATGGGCATAGAATTGGCGGCAATCGGAATGGCCCGTACCGCAAGGGGAACCTGGGGGAGCGTACTCGTTGAGACCCCGAACGTATTGGTACGCATCCCCGTATATAAAAAGGAGGAAAAGAAAAATGTTGAGAATTACCTACACGCCCGATGAAGATGTAAGATTCTATTATGTCGGTGCAGAAGAGTGCGGTGTTGAGTTTGCTATTGGCGCAAATAAGAGCGTTGGCGAGTATGGCACGGAAGAAGAGAATCAAGAAGTTGAGAACCCCGATAACTATGTTTGCGAGGAACTTTCAAACAGAGACCTGTTGAGTGAGATTGAGATGCTCGTGAACAACAAGAACTTCGAGGCAAGATACAACGGAGCAATCTTAACTGTCACGAGTTATTAAAGGAGGGAATAATGACTACTAACAAGTATTGGGTTTTCTTGGAGGAACTACGCAGGAGCGGTAAAACAAATATGTTCGGTGCAACTCCGTACCTGCAGTTAGAGTTTGGGCTATCACAAAAAGAAGCAAATGAAATCTTGCTTAACTGGATGGAGAATTATAACCCAGAGGATTACGAATAATAGGAGGAGATTGAAATGAGTGCAGAGTTTGAAAGTGGATTTTTTGTAAGACAGCCAGCGTGGCACGGTCTTGGAACAGTGGTGCAGGAAGCACCGACTAGTGAGGACGCTCTTCACTTGGCGGGTTTGGATTGGGACGTTGTTCCCCACCCTGTCAAAGATGCGGAGACTGGTCTGATTATTCCGAACACATTTTCGAATACACGTTCGAGCGATAACAAGTCCCTTGGTATTGTCACCGACCGCTATAAGATTGTTCAGAATGTGGATGCGTTCAGATTTACGGACGAGATTCTTGGGGGAGATGTGCGATATGAAACCGCTGGTTCACTTAAGGGCGGAAAAACGATTTGGCTTTTGGCACGACTTCCAGAAACTGAAATCTTGGGAGATAAGTTCGAGCAGTATCTCTGCTTTGCAAACTCCCACGATGGTACTGGTCGAGTTCGTGTGTGTTGCACTCCTACGCGAGTGGTATGTGCAAATACTCTTGCGGCGGCTTTGCAGGGAGCAAAACGTTCTTGGTCAATGACACACGCGGGAAACATCGAGTATAAGATGGATGAAGCGCACGAAACACTTGAACTTGCTGGGAAGTATATCTCTCGTCTCGCCGTTGAAGCGGAGAAGATGGCTCTTGCAAAAGTTTCGGAAAGCGACTTCAATACATTCATCTGCAACCTGTTCCCGATTAACGAGAAAATGTCTGACAGGCAAAAGAACAACGCGCAGACGAACAGAAGCAATCTCATCCGTTGCTATGGTGCTGACGACTTGGCGAACTTCGTCGGTACGCAGTGGGGAGTGCTGAACGCAGTGTCTGACTTTGTGTGCCATACACAGCCGACGAGAATGACGGAAACCTACCGTGAAAACAACTGGGGGAAGATTATGGAAGGACACCCCGTGTTCGATACGGCTTACGACCTGCTGAAGGCAATGTAAGCAGGGGTGCGAGGTACAGATGGGGAGTGTTAAACTCCCCTCTGAAACCCCGACAGCGTGGTACAGAAATAACACTTGACGAATCGACTTATTTGAGATATACTATAAATGGAAGGAAGGTAAACAAGTGTTTGAAGTTCGTTATGATTTTATGACAAAAGACAATGGTGGAGTTGTTATAGAAGAATATCGCTCGGAGTTTTTCGAACAGGATGACGGGGAAGCCGTTGCGAATCTTTTAGACGAATTAGAAGATGACCCTTCTGTTTTCTGTGTAGAAGTTCTTGAGAACGGAGTGCAGACATATCTGGACTTAAGAGATAAAAACAGAGTTGAGAGTTTTATCAAATCTTCATATTAAAAATTAGCACTTGACGAAATTGAAAATTAGGAGTATAGTATAGGTATACGAAAGAGGATTGCTAACCCGACCCGTTTTCTACCTCCTTTCGACGGTCCATCGGTTAGAATATAAATGAGGCAGAACACGCCTCGCCCCACTGCTTGCAGAGTTTGAGCGGTGGGGTTATTTTTTTACCCAGACTACGAAGACCAGGTTTCGCTCCATCAGATGCTGCATGACATCAAATTTGTCTATTAGCATACAAGAGAGAAATTGTCAAGTCAAAATCTAAACTATTTTATAAAAAATTTTTCAAAAAAGACTTGACAAACGCCCACTACTGGGGTATAGTATAGGTAGGATAACGGAGGAGGTAAACAAAATGGATACGAAGTATCAGGTTACAATTAACACTTTAGAAAAGATGCAGGAGCGCGTTACAGTATGGTCGAAGCAAAATCTGTCTGACTTTAACCTTTCAATTACTGCCAATGCTAATGCGAATCCGTCAGAGTGTCGTGCTTATGCAAAGCAGAACGGAACAGTCGATGGCGGTGTCAGAACTCTTGATTTTGTTGCGGTAGAAATTGAAATCATCAAACTGGCAGACGTGCTGTTCCATCAGTACAATGTTGTAAAGTCGGAACTCGATAAGGAATCCGAAGCCCGCGCACTGGAGGAGTTTGAGAGAGATTTGGTTCGGCTTGAGGAGTATGCCAACTTCTCTTTTGAGAAGTTCTGGAATAAATAAGGAGGATAAAAAGATGTTAGTTAGTTTTAATTTTCAACACGCAGACATTGCTCTGGTGGATGTTGCTTCAATTGAGGCCGTTGGAGAGTTGTTCCACGCCTACAGAGTCACTTCAGTCACTGGTAAGAGTTACTATGTGGAATCAGACAGGAACATTGTCAGAAGTATCGTTTATGCACTTAACAATAATACGCCTGTAAAAGTTTTAGAGGTAGATTGTGAAAGTTTTGTTGCAGAATGACTTGACAAACCGTTAAGATAGTAGTATACTATCAGTAGAGCCAAAGAAAAAGGAGGGAATAAAAATGGCTAACTGGATTGTATCTTATGTTGAAATTAAAGCGGACGAGGATGCTCTCGAAACGCTGGCGAATGAGTTTGAAGAAGCATTTTCTTCTAACCCGTTAAATGCGGACTGGGGAAACGAATCTCTCGTTAATCTCCTGCACCATATTGGGTTGAGCGACGACGAGTGCGCTTATGGAAAAATCGGTGCCCGTGGGTGGTTGAGCGAAGCGCAGTACGAAGATGACTGTATCTACCTTACTGTAGAGACGGCTAATTATCCGCAACTTGTCTGCATTGACGAGTTCTGCAAGCACTTTGTGGGGGATGGTAATTACGATATTACCTATACGGCGGAAGATACGAACACTGGTCTCTTTTGGACGAATGATACCTATGCTCGGGGTACAGTGTATGTTGATGGGTTTGCCCTCGATGACACTCGGTTTGCTAACATTAGGGATTATACCGACACCAAGTATGAGACGGTTGTTGAGGAACTTATGAAGTTACTCGACATTAAAGAGGACGCATCTTTGGAGTTTCTCGTGAATAAGGCGAATAAGGTCATTGAGCAGGAAGCAGAGGACGAGGATGCTTACTTGGAAGTGTATCCGTACAAGTATGTGGCCATTGGGGATTTGAGAAATCTTACTTTCGGGGTGGCGTGATGAATAACACTTGTGCTATTAGTTATAAGGATTTGGAAGAGTTACTTATGACTGGATTTGTTTGTACAATCCCGTCTGTCAGAACCCTGTGTGTTGAAGCCCGTAGAAAAATGATTCTGCGAGCAACCGATTCTAACAACAACTTCTCGCTTGCGAAGTATAAGGAAATGCTGGAAAGATACTCTATCGTTCTTCCAGACGATGAGGGGTACACGGAAGTAAACGAGGCGTTCCAGAACTTTAACCCGTTAGCGGACTATAACTTTGAGTTTCTCGCGGCGGCAGGGGCTGGGTATGCAGTGCTGTGGAAACGGGAACAGGGAGGTACACAAAATGATGAGGTTTGAACTTGTTGAACCTGAATGGACAGACGAGGAGTCTATCTGTTTCGAGTTAATCGAGGGAACTGGTGAACTCATTAACCTGCTAGATGAAAAGAGACTTGAACTAGGTTTTACGGATTTAGTGAGAGACATTGAAAACGATGTGTACTATGACTTCTATTTGGAGTATTGTCCAAACAAGAAGTTTGAAGTTTGGGGTGGTTGCAATCACGGAGAGAAAGATGATTGGCACTCTTACGACATCGTCTTATCTGCAGAAGATGCAGAGGAATTAAAGAAACTTGCAGATATTGAATATGCAAAAGTAGTAGAATTGGAAGAGGAGGAGAGAACAAATGAAGAAGCATAAGAGCATTACGATTAAGATTCGGAAACGCCCGCGCAGTGGGAAGTAAGATTCTTTAGTCGTTTTAAAATCTCCTTATAATTTTTTTGGGGACATCACAGTCATTGTACTGTGGTGTCTTTTTTTGTTCAGATGCAGCACCGTCCGCCGGAACCCTTCAGACTGTGGAAATTGCCTATTAGCATACAATCAGTAAAATGTCAAGTCAAAACAAGAAAAATATTTTTTTTAATTTTTACTTGACAAACCATTTGACACGGTGTATACTATAAATAGAAACTTAAGAAAGGTGTTTTTGATATGTCTAACATTTGCAGGAGCAGGGTCTGGATTAAGACTGATAAGAAGCAGGAACTGGCTGATAGATTTAAGGAGAATCGTCAGTGCATGTTTTCGGATGTTATTCCCGATGCGGACAGGGGCAGAATTACCTATATGGGCGAAGATAAGTACGGGAGAGTAGAGTTTGATGTGGAGAGCAAGAATAACCCGCAGTTCCTTCCATTGGTTAAACTTTGCAATGATACCATCGGAGACGGGTATGAATTAACTTATTATGCGGAAGAACCCAACGAATTAATCTTCCTCTCTAACGATGACTATTTCCTCGGCCATATCTGTTTAATTGGTGAAATCCCAGAGATGCTAGAGATGGGAGATTTTATCAATAAATATAATTATGCTGATGATGATACCTTGAGAGAAGCCCTTAAAAAGGAACTCGGGTTTGACTTACCTCTTGAAGATTTAATGGAGCAACTGGAGAATCTGGTCATCCTTGCAGGTGGGTACATTGAGCATTACTATATTGAGTATGAACCTGCCGAAACTTTTATTTAATTTTTTTCAAAATAACTTGACAAATGCCGAGAACTGGGGTATAGTATATATAGAAAGAACGGCAGGTACTGTCGAACGAAAGCGAGGAAAGTTGAATGAATAAGTTTAGTGTTGAAATGACGGAAAAGGCAAAAATGAAGAACATCATTTTTACCGTAGAGGATTTGGAAATCGGAAATGAAGAAGTTAATTGCAGTGTGACTTCTGTTCTAATTGACGGAGTGGAGTATCAGGGTGAATATGTGACTTGGGCAGGAAGAAATCTTGATAATCTCGACCTATTTGAAGATATCTTAAATATCTATATTAGGGGTGGAAAGTTCTTTGTTAGGAGTTTCAGCAAAGAGTGGTCTGTTTTTAATTCGTTAAAAGACAGTGCCGTTAAAGAGAATGGGATTATAACAGTTCTTCCAGTAGTCGAGTATGGTTGTGTTGACAGATACGAACTGGAACTCGCAACTGACAACTACCTATTCTATATCGACTTTGGTTCGGATTTCCTTATGCTCGATACCGATGGAAATGTGGTCACTGATGTTGAGTTTTTCTATACGGACGCTCTCTATGATGAAATTGCAAGTATTGCAAAGGGCGAGACCGTGTGCCACTATATCAGCCCGTCCCTTAAAGAATGGGTTAATAGTGACGAGGGCAAGACGGAAATTAGTGATGTGCTTGGCAGTGAGTACAATACTCTAATTCGTTCAAAAAGATTTTGAAAAAGACTTGACAAACAAGTGTGGTAGTGTTATACTATAAGTGTCGATAGGGAAGTACATAACTTCCCTGCCATCAAAAAAAGGAGGGAAACGAGATGGGACTTATTAGCGCAAGCCAGTTAAGTGCAGTTACAAAAGAGGACATTGTCGAGATGTTCTGCGATGATATTATGCAGTATATCTTGAAAGCAAACTCCTATGGGAATAGGGAAACCTGCTTTGACAATGCGAGTGTCGTTCGGGTAAAGAATGGCGAGGGGGATTATACATACTACCCCGCCTACAAGTTTTACAAAATCGACAATAGACATAAAATGAATTATGTTCGTGTTCCATTGGACGATTACAGAAGTGAAGTAAAAGCAAAACTTCGCGCCGCTGGTTATACTGTTAAACCTACTGGCTATATCGGCGGTGTGTGGCAGACAACTGAAAGTGTTGTTTGGTAAAGGGGGTTAATTATGAAAGTTCTTACTGTAAACGATTTGTACAAGTGTTGCTTGGCAGAAATCTCAAGTGGAAATGGGAATAAAAAAATTCTTCTTGCTGACGACGAGGAGGGCAACGGGTTCCACGAGATGTTCTATGCTTTTACAAGCATTAACAAGTATATGGACGGAATACCGCTTGATACGGATTTTATGAATATGCCAAGTGACACGACTGATGCTACTCATATCATTCTTGGCTAATTAAAATTGTTAAGGACGAGGCGCCTATTTGGGGCACCTCGTTTTTTTTATGCTTGAAAATCTCTTGATGCTGCATGATTGCTGCTGACGCCAGAAATTGCCTATTAGCACACTATTTACGATTTGTCAAGTTGAAATCACAAAAACTTTTTAAAAACTTTTTGAAAATAACTTGACAAAAGCTGTGGCTAGGAGTATACTATAGACAGAACGGAAAGGGAGGTTGTTCAAATGAACAAGATTAAAATCAACTACAACGACTTGGAGTACATGCGCGATAGAGTAGACTATCTGTGCAGGGGTATGAACGCCACGGTTAAGATTTATTCGAACCGTGAAACTGGAAGCATCGGTGCTGATGTTGAAATTATCAGTGTCCCTATGGTTAATCCGTATAAGGCGAGAAAGGTTGCTAAAGACCTGCTCGTTGCCGCTGATATTTGCGACTATCTCGGGGAGACCTATATGCTCGCTGACGGGAGTAGTTACTACGACAAGAGAAGCATCGACGGGGCAAAACTGTATGCAGACCTCGATAGGATTATTTCTAATTCTTCAGTTTTGTATCAGTTTTAACTTGACAAATGGCTCTGTTTAGAGTATAGTATAGATAGAGCCAAAAAGGAGGGCGCAAGAATGAACATTAGAGATGCAGTAAGGCAGGCGAAAAAAATGGGAGAGTGGAGCGTTGTCGAGTATGAGCCGACGTCCGTGGATGTTGAGTTCGTCACGGATGATGGTCGCGATGATGAAACGCAGTTGGACATTTGGGGGGCAACAGACGAGGAGAAAATTAACGAGTTGGAATGGTTATGGGAATCGCTTTGCTACGAGATGGAAAGCGACAGAAACAGCGTGTCAAGTGTGTTTGCATACGGGTACATTGTTGATTGACAGGGAGGTACAGAAATGAATATTATTAAAATGTATGACAAGGCAGTGGATGAAAAAGTGTTTTTCATTGGGGTAAAAGAATACCTCTTGGACAAGAATCTCACGGGGGCATTTAATGCTGACACAGCAGACGAGATTCTTGATGCCTTTATGGAGTATCTTGACGAGAATTATCCGTCTGGAGAAGTATTCTACTATACGGAAGAGGATAAGGTACAGAGAGTTGAGGAGTTCTGTGACGAGATTTTCTCCTACTTGGGGGAAGACTATGAAGCACTTGAAATTGTGGGGTAATTAAAATGGAAGAGAAGAAAGAACCTGTTAAGATTCAGCACGGACATTGGGTGACCACGGAAACAAGTTATGAATGGCTTGAGGACTACTGTTCAGTGTGTGGAAAGTTCCAAGATGCTTTCTGTGAGTTAAAAGTCTGTCCTAATTGCGGGGCGATTATGGACGAAAAAAGACAGTAAAGTCCAGTTTGATTAAAGGGGTTGGAGTTATTCCAACCTCTTTTTTGTTAAAAATTAAACCCGCAGCGGAATTTTCTGGATGCAGTAAGAATTGTCTATTAGCACATATCTGGAACATTGTCAAGTTAAAAATGCAGAAAAATAATTTTTATTTTTACTTGACAAACCCAGCAAATCCGTATATAGTATATATGTAGGGCGAAGGCAAAACACACCACCTCTTGAGTTGGAAAGTTTTTGAAAAAGTTTCAAAAATAACTTGACAAACGGAGTAGGTCGCAGTATAGTATAGGTGTGGGGCAGAGATAAGCCCTAAACAACAAAAAGAAAAAGGAGAAAAAGCCAATGTTCAAAATCGACGAACTGGTAAAGGCAAGCGACGGCAGACTTCTTTCCAAAGAAGTCATTAAAAACGGAGAAGACCTGTTAGGTATCTATCTCAACAATAGTGACGGAGAAAAGACGCTTTCCGCTATCATTTATGAAGATAGTGTTGAGCAACTTACCGAAAACTGTGATACTATCGAGAGTGCAGTGCAGACGGTCTATGATTTCCTTATGGAACACACGGAACGGCAGAGTAGCATTAAGCCCTTAACGGACATTTTCAACAATGCGAAAGACCTCTATGAGCGTATTCAAATCCGTGCGATTTCCGCAGACAAGTCCAACGGGGACATTCTTCCAGTGAAGACGGAAGACGGCATTTCGTACTACTATCAAATCTTCTTTGATATTGACGACGGAGCGAGCGCATTACTCCCGAACAGAACCATTGAAAAGATTAAAGCGGAACTCGACATTACGGACGAGGACATTTGGGAAAAAGCGGTCTTCAACACGGAGGTAGCGTCTTGCATTGAAGATAATGTAATGGGACTTCCTATGACAGTTAGCACGAACGCTCAAAAGTATTATGGTGCGGCGGCTATCTTCGTTTCGCAGAGTTTCCGTGACGAGGCGGTCGAGAAAGTTGGTGGCTCATTCTATGTAGTGCCGTCAAGTGTTCACGAGTGTATTCTTTTGCCCGACGGAGAAACTACGGTTGAGCAGATTAAAGAAGTTCACAAAATGGTGCAGTGCGGTATGGAAGATAAGGACATTCTTACTTCAAATATCTTCCACTGTGCAGAAGACGGAACGCTCACAATGGTCGCATAAAGCGAGTGCAGATATGCACCCCTAACCGAAAGGTTGGGGGTGTTTTTTATGCTAATAAAACCAATGGACTACCATCGTGGCTCGCGGCCACAGTGTGAAAATTGCCTATTACCACATTCTGTGCAATTTGTCAAGTTATAAATGAAAATATTTTTACGCTTAAAAATAGCCCTTATTTCGATTTTTGTCATGCCGTTCGATACTTTTATCGTCTAATATACAAAATGGCTAAAACGGGGCAAATTAAGCGTTATACGGCAAATTAAACTTTTTTGAAACTTTTTCTAAAATAACTTGACAAAAGTGCTTAGGAGGAGTATATTATACTTGTGAGCAGGGGATACCTGACACGAGAGGGGGGGATAAAAATG
>Ga0310690_10004861_pt1 | contig 18695 bp, 14 predicted proteins | sample AusTroGonzalo_MG_2_FD_207661 | JGI IMG/M metagenome (GOLD analysis project Ga0310690, IMG submission 207661) | Bovine rumen microbial communities from tropical cattle in Woodstock, Queensland, Australia - Gonzalo_04 (v2) (version 2) | ecosystem: Host-associated > Mammals > Digestive system >...
GTGCTTGGCATACTTCAGGGCCTCAAAAGCCACATCAATGTCATGCTCTACGGCTCGTGTTAAAGCACAAATCACTGGCCATGTAACGGCCTTTGAAATTTCAATCACACTGTTAAAGTCGCCTGGACTTGAAATAGGGAATCCTGCTTCGATCACATCCACGCCGAGCTGCTCCAGCGCCTTAGCCACCTGAATCTTCTCTACCGTGTTCAACTGGCATCCGGGCACCTGTTCGCCATCGCGGAGCGTTGTGTCGAAAATGTACAATCTGTCACTCATTTCTTTTATTTGTTTACGAATTACTTATTCAATGAAAAAAGCCTTTCACACTCGGAAGTGAGAAAGGCTCTATCTTAATTTTCAATTTTCAATATTCAATTGTCAATTATCTACATACCTCGTCACTTCCGACCTGCCCCAAGCAGTCGAATAATAATAAGGCCGTTAAGTAGATTCAGACTCTTCATTTTTAACTTTATATTTGAAATCGGGTGCAAAGATATACATATTATTTCATTCAAACAAATAAATCGTAAGTTTTTTATCTATTTTTGTTGCAATTTGTTGCTTTCTTACACTTTCACCTTATATATTATTAGTAAATCAGGCGTTGGCTTCCGTATAAATAGCCTTCATATCCTTGGGTGTCAACACCTCCATCGCACCGATGTTCATCTTGCCATTACGACTGCACTTATCCACCAGTTCGTCAATCTCGTCCTCAGTCATCTGTCTGTTCAACAAGTCTTCAATACAGATAGGCATACCGATGGATTTGAAGAAACACTCCATCGCCTCGATACCACGCAGGGCCGTTGCTCGAGGATTGGTAAAGTCTTGCATCACGCCCATCACGTTCACGGCAAACTTCACGAAACGTGTCAGATGCTTGTCCATCACGTAGCGTGCCCACGAGCCCCAGATGGCAGCGAGTCCGGCTCCATGTGTCACACCAAACATACCACTCAGCTCGTGCTCCAGCTTATGGCAGGCGAAATCCTTCTCAGTACCACACTCCGTCAGATCGTTGTGCGACAGCGAGCTGGCCCACATGATAGCTGCACGATGCTTATAATCATCGGGCACCACCATCACCTCCTTGGCTGCAGTCATCACTGTCTTTAGCAATGCCTCGGCAATGGCATCCGTCAGCATGGCATCCTCGTATTTCGAGAAGTAGCGCTCCATGGTGTGCATCATGATATCGGTAGCGCCGGCAGCCGTCTGATAAGGCGGCAGCGTATAGGTGCGCTCAGGGTTCATGATGGCAAACTTACAGCGGCACAGATCGCTGTTCACGCCACGCTTCAGCATACCCTCATCGTTGGTAATCACACAGCTCGACGACATCTCACTACCAGCAGCAGGTATGGTGAGCATTACGCCGATGGGCAGACACGACTGAGGTACAGCCTTGCCGTCCCAGAAATCCCACACGTCGCCATTGTAGCCCACGCCGTAGCCGATGGCCTTCGCAGAGTCTATCACACTACCGCCACCCACGGCCAAGATGAAGTTCACATGCTCTTTCTTGCAGAGTTCGATACCCTCGCGAACCTTACTGAGCAAAGGATTGGGTACTACCCCACCCAACTCTACGTAAGCGATGCCAGCCTCGCCGAGCATCTTCTCCACTTTATCAAGGAGTCCTGAGCGGCGGGCACTGCCTCCACCAAAGTGTATCAGCACCTTACCACCACCATATTGTTGTATCAACTGCGGAAGCTTCTCCTCCGATTCACGTCCGAATACCACCCTCGTAGGGGCATAGAAATTAAAGTCTTTAATCATTATTTTTTGCGTTATATGAATAATTCTGCTGCAAATATACATAATAATCAATAATAATTCGTATTTTTGCAGCATAAAAAAATGAAAAAGCTGTTATTCTATATTATCATACCCCTGATGCTCCAGGAGGAACTCACCTATTACTTCGACCGCCACAACGTGCAGGACGAGGGTTACGAGATGGTGGCTGCCTTTGCCGATGGCAAGCGTCAGGAGATCCATATCGATCCACACTTCTCGGCCTTCAGCGTAGGCACCTGGAAGAATCACATACGCAGTGGTACTGGTCTTGCACTCGACAGTATGGGGAGAACCATTCTGGGCAACTGGCAGGCTGACACCCTGGAGACTGGTATCCGCATCGACTCGCTCGGCACCTACTTAGGCGATTTCTCTTCCGCTCTGAAAGCGCAGGGACATGGTGCTTATCTCTCCATCGACGGCAGTTATTTCGAGGGGCGCTGGAATAACGACTTGCGCGATGGTTTCGGACTCGAGATGCTCACCCCCGCCGATGGCGAACCCCACCTCCGTGTGGGTCAATGGCTGAAAGGCCGTTTCTGGGGTGAACGCATGACCTACACCTCAGAGCGTATCTACGGCATCGACATCGCCCGTTATCAGCATGAAAAGGGCCGCCGCCGCTATTCTATTGATTGGAACAAGATGCGTATCAACTTCCTCGGCAAGCGAGGACATAAGAACGTGAAGGGAACGGCCGACTATCCTGTATCGTTCATCTTCATCAAGAGTACGGAGAGCACCAACATCCGCAATCGCTACTACGCTCAGGACTACCACCAGGCGCGCAAACATGGCATCCGCATCGGAGCCTACCATTTCTTCCGTCTGCGTACCAGTGGCGCTGCCCAGGCGCAATTCTTCCTCAAGCACACCTTGTTTAATAACGGCGATCTGCCCCCTGTGCTCGATGTAGAACCCTCCGATGCCCAGATCCGTCAGATAGGCGGCCCTGAAAAAATGTTCCAGCAGGTACGCACGTGGCTCCGTATCGTGCAGCAGCATACAGGCGTGCGCCCCATCCTCTATGTCAATCAGCGCTTCGTCAATGTGTACCTCTCGCAGGCTCCCGACATCAAGCGCGACTATCGTGTGTGGATAGCCCGTTACGGCGAGTATAAGCCTGATGTACGTCTGGCCTTCTGGCAACTCTGTCCCGATGGTCGTGTGGCAGGCATCCATCCTGAAGTCGACATCAACGTGTTCAACGGCTACCAAACCCAGTTTGAAGAATTCCTCGAGCAAGAAACGGTGAAAAAGTAAAAAGGTAAAAATGAAGACGATATTACTGCTCGTGGGCAAGACCACCGACAAACATTTCCAGGCAGGCATCAACGACTACGTTGATCGCATAGGCCACTACATGCCTTTCGAACTCCTGACGATTCCAGAACTCAAGAATACCAAGAGTCTCACGGAAGAGCAGCAGAAGACTGCCGAGGGCGAACTGATACTCAAGCAGCTACAGTCCAGCGATACCGTGGTGCTGCTCGATGAACATGGTAAGGAGTTCCGCAGCATCGAACTCGCCCGATGGTTGGAGCAGAAGCGCAATACCGCTCGTCGGCTCGTCTTCATCATCGGAGGTCCCTACGGTTTCTCCCCTGCCGTCTACGCCCGGGCCAACGAACAGATATCACTCTCCAAGCTCACCTTCTCGCATCAGATGATACGCCTCGTCTTTACCGAACAGATCTATCGCGCCTGCACCATCATCAAAGGCGAGCCTTATCACCACGAATAAACAGTAATCCCCGTTCAAACAGCCACCAAGAACACTACATCGGCTTGTTTATCCTCCAAACACTTGGTTAATAAGTTGTTCAAATTCCTTGTAGGCAAAAGTGTCTTTCAGTTCACGCAGCGATTCGGCCAACCCTCTGTAATGCCACCCATGATCCTTGCGGTCTTTTAAGCGGAACAGATTCCAAAGATTGTCGCCCTGCATGGCATAGTCGCGAGCAATGGCCCTCATGTTCGACAGTTTGTCGCCCAGAGCCACTATCTTCGCGTCGTGCGAGGCAGCGGCTATGCGATCGATGGCAGCCTGTTTGCGAATGCGCCAGCTTTCCTCCCTGCTGACCCCAAGAACGGGTGTATCGCTATCCACCGCCACCAGCGAAGCAATGCGATCGCCAAACTCCGCACGTATCTGTTCTATGGTTACATTAGTATCCTCCACCGTATCGTGAAGGGCTGCCGCAGCCAGCAGTTCCTGGTCGGAAGTCATCGTAGCCACAATCTCCACCGCTTCCAAGGGGTGTACGATGTAGGGGAACCCCTTGCCACGACGCTCTGTACCAGCATGGGCACGAACCGCAAACACAATGGCACGATCGAGCAGTTCTGTATCTAATGGTTTATTTGCCATCACTTTTACTCCTTTGCATAAATGACAGCGTCTGTGCCTGTCCCAGCATCAGGTCGGCCACCATTCCGTTGGCATCACTCTCACCGTTGATGGTATCGTAGATGGCCTTCAGCTCGTCGCGCCCACCATCGTGCTTCAACACATACACCAGACAGAGGTACTGCAGGGCAGCACTCGAGGAGAGAATATCGAGATCGGTTATGGCCAACTGCGACACAGCCAACTGATAGGCGTCATCGCTGTTGTCATCGATAAACTGATGCACGTCGCCCAGTGTTTCCAGTCCGAAAGACTCCAGCACAGGCAGATAAACGATCATCGGGGCCGGATATATCTCGGCCTGATTCACGGCGGCGATACGTCTGTTCAACCTGTCGAAGGGATGCGTCTCCAAGAAACTTCTGAATGTGTCTGTCGATAGCGGCACCTCATTGAGATGTCCGCTCTTCACCAGTGTCTGAATCTGGCGACGATAGTCGGTAAGCACCATACGCAGGCGACTGAACTCATCGTCAACCAGTTCCAGCATACCTGCCAGTCTGCTAAACTGTCGCAGATACTCCTTGGGCATCTTCACAATGCCTTTATAACCCGTATCGTGTTCTATCGTCGACCACACGTGCTGCAGTGCTGTACGCATCTGGAGTTCGAAGCGAGGACCACCCGTTTTCAACCTGCAGATATAGTGCAGTGAGTTATATCCAAAAGAATCCAACTGGTGCAGTTTACGCTTATCTACGCTCTCCGACCAGTCTATATCGAAGATACGCTTGGCTATGGCAGCCACCTTGTCCACTTCGTCAGTGTAGAAGGTAATGACTCTCATACCCACAAGGTCGGTTATATCGTTGATACTCTTATACTTAGCACCTTTAAGTTCCAGCTTTCCAGCCAACGATTTTTCCGACTTTACCCTGTGTTCTATAGCAGTCACATATATGCCCTGTTCGCTGAGTGCCTGACGCATTTTGCCGTAGGCATCCTCTGACAGTTTCTCCAGCGTAGGACGCAGTTCACGATACTGCCTCATCAACGCCTCACCATGCGCATCGAGTATCACCTGATTCGCCATTCAATCTTCAATTTTCAATCTTCAATTTTCAATCTACTTAAACTCGAAGAGATTAATAAATCCAGTGATGGCAAATACGGCACGCACATCGTCGGTAAGACCTTTGATATACACATGTCCGCCCTTATCCTCTACATGCTGCAATACATCGAGAAAGATACGCAGACCACTCGATGAGATATATTCCAGCTTGGTACAGTCGATGATGATGTCCTTGCCTTCTACATCGTTAAGAGGCTCCATTGCTTTTGCGGTTTCAGGGGCAGCTGCAGTATCGAGTATGCCCTCCAGAGTGGCAACCATGTTGCCGTCGATTTCTTGAATTGTTGTTTTCATCATTATTTATTTTTTAAATTTATGTTTCAATATTACTTACTTGTAACTTCTTCCTCAGCGTCAGCACATTGAGGTTATCCATGCGCTCATAGTTGATGGAGTCCATATACTGACGAATAATATGTATACCCAGTCCACCTATGCGACGATCCTTAGCCGAAAGTGTGGTATCTACGTCAGCCTGTACAGTGGGATCAAACGGTTTTCCACTGTCTATGATGGTGAACTTCAGTCTTACATCGTTCGAGGCAGCCTCTACCGTCACGTCGCCGGTGGTACCCGCCGGATAGGCGTATTTCATCACGTTCACCACAGCCTCCTCTATGGCCACCTTCATCTTCAAAGTGTCTTCATGACTCATTTCTACAGTCTCGCATACCTCTTTAACGAAGTCATTCAGTCTGGGCACCTGCTGAATATCGTTAGTCAGCGCTATGCTCTTGCGCATCCTCACGTCGCTCTGCTGCTTGATGTATTGTATGGCCATCATGGTCAGGTCGTCGCTCTGCTCTGCATCACCCACGAACTGGTGTACGGCATCGGTCATCACATCAATAATCTGCTTCGGCTCTTGCTGATGATTGTTAAGCGCCTGTCGGGCCACTTCGTCTACACGCTCCATCTTGAACTGCTCACGGTTGGCATCCATGGCCTCGGTCAGTCCGTCAGTAAAGAGGAAGATGGTTGTGCCGGTAAATATCTTCGACTCCTGCAGCGAGTATTTCCAGTTTCTCCTTACGCCAATGGGTATGTTGGGGTTGCAGGTCAGTACACCCACGCCAGCACCTACCAGCAGCGGAGCATCGTGGCCGGCATTACTATAGTACAGTCGTCCCGTAGGCAAATCCAGCACACCCACGAAAAGGGTCACGAACATGTGGGTCTTATTCATATCCACCATCGTCTTGTTAATGGTATTCATAATGCGGTCGGGCATCGACTCATGGGCCGATACCGTACGGAACACACTACGGGTAACGGCCATGAACAACGAGGCAGGCACACCCTTTCCCGATACGTCACCGATGCAGAAGAACAGTTTCTCGTCGCGGAAGTAGAAGTCGAACAAATCACCACCCACCGCCTTGGCTGGTGTCAGCGATGCAAACAGCTGCACGTCGTCACGATCGTCCTTGGTGGGGAATTGCTCAGGCAGCATACCCATCTGTATGTCACTCGCAATGTTCAGGTCTCTTTCTATCGAAACCTTCTGAGCGGTGGTATCCTTCAGTTCCTCGATGTACTTTACAAGCGACTGCTGCATATTACCAAACGACTGACTCAGCTGTCCTATCTCATCAATGCGCTCGAATTTAGGTAATTCGACATCCAGCTTTCCCGAGGCGATGTTCTCAGCCTCCTTGGCAAGGCGTCGCAGCGGTTTCAGTTCACGGGTGATGATTCGGATGAAGAAATACAGCATCAGCACCAAGCCCACAAACACAATAGCCATCACCGTCTGGCGCAGACGGTCGAATCCGCCGAAGATATCAGTTTCAGGACATACGATCGCCATCGAGCACCCGGTCTGTCCGAGTGGTTTGTAGAACACGTAGCAGTTCTTTTCGTTCACCATCATCTGCTTCACGCCCTCCTCACCACGCTGCATGGCATGACCTAAGGCAGTCAACGCTGTATCTTCTTTCTCAAGGGTCTGCGTAAAAATAGTCTGACGCGTAATCTTTGTAGTATCCGGATGCACGAAGTAAGTACCACCCCTGCCTATCATAATACTATACGAATGAGGATAGGGCTTCGTAGCCGAGATGGTCTGCGAGAGCCAGTTCAGCGAGAGGCTGGTATTGATAACGCCAATTACCTTACCCTGCTTATCCTTGATGGCCTTACAGTAGCTGGTCACCATCTCGCTGGTGTTTGTAGCCACATCGATATCTATGTAGGGTTCCGTCCAGCACGGCTTGTCGAGCAGCGTCGGCATCAGATACCAGTCCATAAAGAAGTATTGGTAATTGTCGCTACCGCCCTGCGTGGTGCGTATGGTGTCGCCCACATGCTTGGAATAGGCCGAGAAGTAGCGTCCCTGATCCTTGAAAAAATAGGGCTCGAAGGCAATGGAGCAGTTGTAGAAATCAGGATTATTCAGCAACATACCCCGACTATACACGAACATCGAGTCGGCCTTGTCAGGATGTCGCTGCACCAGCCATTCGGCAATATTCGTGGCCACTTCTACGCGGTTCAGGATACCCTCCACGCGTAGCGAGGTTTTATCCAGTATCTGCGAGGCCCTGTTCACAGCCTCCTGCCTCACGGCCTCACGCGACTGGTAAAAGAAGTATCCGAGTGCGATAGTAAAGATGATGGCAGCGAAGAACACCACTCCCAGACTCACCTTCACGGATAGTTTCTTACGTATAAAATCAAGTACTTTATTCATAATTCAATTTTCAATTAGCTCTTCAAGCTTCACTTCTCTCTTCAGCATCCGGTTCTCCAGCATCAGCCGGCTCGCCAGCTTCACCATATCAGGACGCAGACGGAACTCGCGTTTCTTCGATTCGCGGTCCACCTGCAGGCGCAAAATCTCTTCCAGCATCAGGCGTTGTATCACACGGTTGGTCGCTATGTGGGCTGCGTCTACATACTTCATCACAATGTCGAGAGTCTCCTCAGGATGCTGGGCAGCCCACTCCCACCCTTTCTTACTGGCCTGGGCAAACTTCTTAGCCTGATCCTTGTGTGCCATGTAATAGTCGCGAGTCATGTAAACGCCGTCTTCCTGAACATTATAGCCGTGATCGCAGAAGCGGTACACGTTCTTGTCTGTTATATCCAAACCGGCCTGTATCAGCTGGTAATACTCGTTGTAGCTCATGGCCAGCGTAGCGTCGAGGGCACCTGAGAGGAACAGGTTGATGTTCTGCGCAAAACGCACCCAATTATAATCCAGATGTTCCTTGATGCTCATACAGATGGCCAGCTGTCCGAATCCCACGCTCCAGATACCCACCTTGGCACCCTTCTGCGTCAGCGGGTCCTTTCCGCGAGCCGATACTATCACCATGGCATTGTTCATCGAAGTCTGCAGGATATTCACCATCGGCATACCGCCTTCTATATACTCCATCGCCTGACAGAGCTGCAGAGTCGTAGCCTGGCACTGGTTGTCGCGCAACTTACTCATGGCCGGCACCGTAACCGACGGGTGCTCTATCTTTACCTTCACACCAGCCTCGCGATAGAAGCCCTTATCCATCGCCACATAGTAGCCGGCAAACTGCGCCTGTGCCGTCCATTGGGGCGTAAACACAATCGTCTCGTTCTGAGCCGTCGCCGTCTGCACCCAACTGCTACAGGCGGTAACCATGCAAATCAATATCAGTTGTTTCAGTTTCATTATAAATCTTAGGTTTAATTATATAATACGTTCGCACTAACGGGAGTAGATTTTGGCAATGAGGGCGCCGCTGATGTTATGCCACACGCTGAACACGGCTCCAGGGATGGTGGCAAGGGGATAGGCGGCGAAATGGAGCACGGCCAACGACGAGGCCAGTCCTGAGTTCTGCATACCAACCTCGATGCTGAGAGCCACGCATTTGGGCTTCTGCAGACGGAGCAATCGGCCCACGCAGAAACCGATGGCAAGTCCGAGCAAGTTGTGTATCATGACAATGGCCACAACCAGCATACCGGCCGTCAACAAACGGGGGGCATTATGACCCACGATGATGCCTACCACCAGCGCGATGACTACCGACGAGAAGGCAGGCAGATATGGCGTCACCCGACGGGTAAGCTGAGGAAGGAAGCGCTGACAGAGCAGTCCGCAAACAATGGGGGCGATCACCACATAGACAATGCTCAGGAGCATGCCGAGGGTATCTACCTCCACCATGGTACCAGCCAACGACCATACCAGCAGTGGTGTAAGCAGCGGGGCCAGCAGCGTAGAGGCAGCCGTCATGCCCACGGAGAGCGCCAAGTCGCCCTTGGCCAGATAGGTAATGACATTAGAGGCTGTGCCACCCGGGCAACAACCTACCAGGATGACGCCGATGGCCAATTCCTTGGGCAGCGCGAAGGCTACGGTAAGTCCCAAAGCCAGGAGTGGCATAACGGTAAACTGCGCCAGGCAGCCGAGAAGGATATCCTTGGGACGGCTGAGAACCACCTTGAAGTCCTGTGGCGAGAGGGTGAGACCCATGCCGAACATAATGACACCCAGCATGGGGTTGATGGCCCATTTGTCAATCCACGAGAACGAGGTCGGCACCGCCAGCGCCAATGCTGCCACCAGCAGCACCATCGCTCCCATCCATCGGGCTATGAAATCACATATCTGTTTCAATGGGCTGCATTTTAGTAGTGTCTACCAGATGTCGGTCGGTAATCTTAAGACTGGGGATGACGGGCAGTGCCATGAACGCCATGGTGATGAAGGGCGACTTCATGGTACAGCCTATCTCGTGCACCATCTCGTGAAGCAACATCGCCTTGAAGGCCACCTCATGACCACTCATCGGAGCCATCAGTCCGGCTATAGGCAGCGGTATGTCGTTCACCTCGTTGGCACTTACCACCACCAGTCCGCCTTCCATCTCAATCACGTGGTTGATGGCTTTCACCAGATATTCGTCGCTCGAGCCCACAGCCACGATGTTATGGCAGTCGTGGGCCACGGAGCCGGCAATGGCGCCGCTGGTGATGCCGAAGCCTCTCACTAGCCCCACCGTGGGCTTTGCACCACGCTGATAACGGTTGTATACCACTATCTTCTGCACCTCGAGCCAGGGATAGGTATCGCTGAACATGCTGTTGCCTACGTGTACCTCATCATTGCCAGTGAGCAGACTACCATCGATTGAACAGATAACGTGCTCGGTGTCGCCTGGCTTCAGTTGCATGAAGATATCATCTACAGTGATGGGCTCTGCCTCGAAATGGTTGGGATAGTCGGCATAGTTCAGCATATAAGGCATGGCGAGCTGCGAGCGCATCACATCCGACGAAGCCTTGTAGTTATAAATCTCTGTGCCGTTGATGATGGTGTCCTCTACCTTGAAGTGGGAGCTAAGGTTGTTCACCATGATAAAGGTAGCGGGATCGCCCTCCTGCAGCAGTCCCCAGTTCAGGTTGTAATGGCGCTGGGCATTCACGCAGGCAGCCTGCATCACATCCCAGAAGTCGAAGCCGTCGTTCAAGGCACGCTTCACGATGCTGTTGATATGTCCGCGAACAAAGTCCTCAGGGTGACAGTCGTCAGTACAGAGCATCACCATGTCGGGACGTTCCTTGATAAGCGGTTTCAGTCGCTCATAATCCTTGGCGGCACTACCCTCGCGGATAATCACCTTCATGCCGGCATCTATGCAGGCCAGCCCCTCCTCTATCGTGGAGCACTCGTGGTCGGTAGTGATACCCGCAGCGGCGTATTGCTGGCGCTGACTGCCCGTGAGCCCGGGTGCATGACCATCCACCGGCTTCCCATGGCGCTTGGCAGCCTCTATCTTACGCATCACCTCAGCGTCGCCGGCCAGCACTCCCGGATAGTTCATCATCTCTGCCAGGAAACCTATCTCAGGACGTGCCATCAGCTTCTCTATCTCGTCGGCATCAATCGTGGCACCGCTGGTCTCCAGCTCACCGCCCACCGCCGGCACGCAACTAGGAGCGCCGAAGCAGAAGTTGAACAACACATGCTGGGCAGCCTTGATCATATAGTCGACACCAGTCACGCCAAGCACATTGGCTATCTCGTGGGGATCGGCCACCACACCGATGGTACCATGACTCACGGCAATGCGCGCAAACTCACGAGGCACCATCATACTACTCTCTATATGCACATGACTATCTATGAAACCCGGCATCAGATACGGCCACGCTGTTCCATCATCAGGCAGTTCGCAGCGTTCTATTTTCACTATCTTTCCGTCCTCCACCTTCAGTGATCCGTCGAATATCTCACGCCCCACCACGTCAACTATATGTCCTTGATAAATCATAGTCACAAATTGCCTTGTTCTTATTTATAATTAGGTTCTTTTTAATCAATATGGTGGCAAAGATAGTGATAATCGAGTAAAAAACCAAATAATATTTGAGTTTTTTCGAGATGCGGCCTCTCTTCGACCTCATTTTGAGGTCAAAAGTAGCTCAGGGGCCGGTATACTGAATCTAATGCTATAGAATAAGAATAAACCAGATACTCTTTAGAATGATCAACTACTGGAGTGGAATCCGTGTTTGTGTTCGTATTAGCAGACGGTTTATCCCACTCGCCGAAAATATCATCGAGAGCACCTTCACATGATGTGAACACCAGTGTTGTTGTAAGCAGCATAGCTGCAGCAAGGACAGATTTTAACGAATACTTCATAACTTAGCTTTTTAATTATTCGCCTACAAAATTACACATTTTTCCCATACCATCCAAACTTTATAGCCTAAATATTTGGAAGTTTGCTCACTTAATCGTATCGTTTGCCAACGAAACTATTATTAATCCAGTTTGTATATAATTAAAACTATAAGACAATGAATCATTCTATTAAGCCCAAGTTGTTTGGAGGAATATTGCTCTTCGCACTCTCCATATGTTTAAGCTCATGTAATGGAACCCTCGATGATATTTTCGGCGAGTGGGATAAGCCCTCGTCTGGCACAGTAACGCCTTCTAGTGATAAGAAATCCGCTGCAACCATTACCAATGCTCCTACGGCTACAGCGAGCATCATTGCCGGCGAGACTACAGCCCTTGTTACGGCTGGAACTGTCGACGGTGGTACGATGATGTACCAGGTGACTACCACCAACACAAAGCCCACCTCTACCGATGGGTTCAGCGACGAGTTGCCAACGGCAGCAAGCCTGGATCCTGATTCTTACTTTGTATGGTACTACGCCAAGGCCGACGCTACGCATACCGACAGCGAGATTGCAGCTGCGGCTATCGAAATAGCAGTAGATGCCAGTTTGTCTATGCCACTGACTCTGAAGGCTATCACAGCAGGAACGATTACAGTTGGTAACCCACCGGCTAGCATGCAGTTCTCGCTGGATGGTGGCAGCACCAAGACGGATGTCTCGGATGTCTCTGGTAACATCAGCGTGGCTGAGGGCAACAAGGTGACGTTCTACGGTTCAACTGAAAGTTATGGTAATGACGGTACCTATTTTGGCGGCACTGCCCAAGTAAAGATATATGGAAACATCATGAGTCTGGTGGGCACGGCCTTTGCCGATAACAAGACGTTGACGGTTGATCAAACTTTCAAGGCTTTATTCACTTTTTACAATAAACTGATAGATGCCAGTGGCCTGCTTCTGCCTGCCACGACGCTGAGAAGCCAGTGCTACATGAGCATGTTCTATAACTGCAACAACTTGACCAAAGCGCCCAAGGAACTGCCCGCCACGAATCTGACCAGTGCCGGTTACTGCTACAACGGCATGTTCTGGGGTTGCTCCAGCCTAACCACTGCGCCAAAACTGCCCGCCACAACACTAGATGAGAACTGCTACCAAAATATGTTCAATGGTTGTACCAGCCTCACAACGGCTTATGTAAAGGCTGCCTATATAGCAGGATATCCTAAATATGAATGTGACGATATGTTTGAGGGCTGCTCAGAAAATGCCATCTTGCACACCACCTCAGCCAATAAAGCAAGTTGGGAAGCTGTAATGGGTTCTGGCCATACCTGGGCCACCTGGACCGTCAGCGATGACTGGAACGATTAGATTATCCTGAATAAATGCAGAATTCTCCCAAAATATTTGGAACTTATCGAAAATCTTCATATCTCTGCAGCGTCATAAGTCTTCATGCAAATGCTGCTATGCAATTGCAAAGATAAAGGTTTTTATTGAAATCTGCAAATAAAAAGGTGATTTTCTTTTAGAAAACCACCTCCTAATATATATGATTGCTCATTTGTACTCTAATTCGCCTTTCTGCTTTTGAGTATATGATCTTTGAGGAGATCGAACATCTTCTTGAGTTCGTCGGGCGTCATATCGCCTACTCTTAATTGTTCAATTCTCTCAAAGAATTCTGGATGTTCCATCTTCGTCGATTCATACTCAGCATTTACTTCACTGAGCCTTTCTGGATCATTATAGAGATCAAGAGCGGATTGCCTGAGCAAGCTTAAAAATTCTTTTTTCGTCATTTTCTTTATTTATTAAGTCTTACATGTCAATTCTAATTCAGTGCAAAGGTAGTGCATTTTTCGCAATTTCCATCATAACTCGCTTTGTTTTTAAATTATTTAGTGAAACAAGTCAAAAAAAGAGGCGCCTCTTTGCAGAAGCGCCTCGGCTGGTTCTGGTAGTGAGCCCCGTTACGATGGAAGCGCTATTGCCTAGGAAGGTGTCATTGGTGTGACGACGTTACTACCGTACAACCGTACATCTTGATTTTCCAAGTGTACGTTTATAGCTCTATATATATTTATTAAAATTATATTATATTATAATATAATATAATTTATATATAAGAATAGACGTACCATGAGGGATATAAAAAACAGAAATGTAACGTTGTAACGTTGTACGGTAGGCGATGGTGGTATCTCTCTTAGTAGTTTTATTTTACAAATTTATATTGTACGCATACGCGCGTAAAAATGGCTCGGAGGAAACCTGAAGTTTGCACCGAGGAAAGTGGAGGTTTCCTCGGAGGAAAGTCCGACTTTGCTCGGAGGAAACCCTTCGGCAAGCTCAGGGACCGTTTTTGTAGGCTCAGGGGCCGAAAGAGGCAGTGGTAATAATTCTTTATTTTGCAACGGACTACAGGACTGAAGGACTTAGCCCTTCTTGGACTAGCCAAGCGGCAATGCAGAGCGAGAGAACACCTAGCAAGCCCTTGAAGCACCTACGGTACTAATCTCTAACCACTAACCCCTCACCACTAACCACTAAATTTTTAACCCTTTAAAATTTACGATTATGTCTAAAAAGGAAACCGTTAAATTCATCGTGCATCTGATTGCGACTATCGCCACGGCGATTGTGACTGCCCTCGGAACTACGTCATGCGTAGGAGCTAATAAATGCTATAGTAATATGTTCGATGGCTGCACGAGTCTGACCTCGGCTCCGGAATTGCCTGCAAAGACGCTCAAGGATTATTGCTATGCTGGTATGTTCCAGGGGTGCACGAAGCTGACCACGGCTCCTGAACTGGCAGCAGAGACGCTGGCAGAATATTGTTATCAATTAATGTTCAAGGGCTGCACGAAGCTGGCAAGCGTTACCTGTAAGGCCACGAATATTGGTGCCAATAGTTGCCTTAATTCTTGGCTCGATGGTGCAGGTACAGAAGCTACATCGCCCAAACTGCATATATTGTCAACAGATGCAAATGCTGATGCAAATTGGAACTTACCCACGACTCCAGACACCTGGCAAATAACTCGCGATCAGTAACCCCCATTCACCTCCCATAATCTATTTTTTTTATTATTTAGTATTCGAGGAGTTTGAAGGAGTGGTGGCCGGAGGGAGTGATGAGGGATTCTACCTGGTAACAGGAGGAGGCATCGGGCTGACAGAGGGTGGCCGTGAAGTGGAGGCCTTCAGCGTCGATGTGACTGAATTCCATATTGGCTAGAATGGCTTCCTCGAGGAACTGGGCAGGCACCTGAGAGGCATACTGCTGCTTGCGGAAGTCGCTGGAGTAAATTTGGCGCGAGCCCTGGAACACGCTGACGTGCATGATATTGTCGTAATACACGTTCTCTACCTCAAGACCATCATCGTTATAAGTGCGATTCACAACCTTATACTTCGTGGGGTTGATGGCGATGTACCAGTGGTAGCGGTCGCCACCGAAGGAGACGATGGAGTCGGTCTTCACCTGATGGGTGTAGTTGAGCACGGCGGGAGAGTCGTGAGTGAATTCGGTCTCGTCGACGGGATCGTCGCTCTTATGCAGTTTCACCACGTCGCCATTGGCATTGAGGAAGAAGAAGAGATGGGGGGTGAGTTTGGTGACGGCGTAAGAGGCGCCCGAGCCGAGCACGAGCGAATCGCCCATGATACGGAAGTAGGCGGGCATAGAGGTGGAGTCGGCGAAGAAGATGGTATCGCCCTCGACACGGAACGACACATCGCCGTTTTCAGCATCAACCCAGATGCCTTGCAGCTGCTGCTTGGCTTCTTTGTTTTCAACCACCTTGCCGTCCTGACCGCCACAAGCCGCCAGCAACAAAACCAAACTGATTATAATGCATAATTTATAATGCATAATGCATAATTTACTTACCGATGCAATGATATTCGAATTCGTTCTCGAGGAGTTCCTCGGTATCGAAGATGTTTCGGCCATCGATGACGAGGGGACGCTTCATGGCCTTGCGGATGACGCCCCAGCCTGGCAGACGGAATTCCTTCCACTCAGTAAGCAGCAGGAGGGCATCGGCATCGAGCACCACATCGTACATATCGCGACAGTAGGTAACGGCATCGCCGATACGACGCTTACACTCGTTCATGGCGATGGGGTCGTAAACACGGACGATACAGCCGGCATCGAGCAGCTTCTGAATCATGACGAGGGCAGTAGATTCGCGCATATCGTCGGTCTCGGGCTTGAAGGAGAGTCCCCACATGGCGATGGTCTTGCCCTTAAGGGCTTCCTCTGAACCGAAGCACTTCACGAGTTTCTCGAAGAGCACGCTCTTCTGGCGCTCGTTGACGCGCTCCACTGCCTTGAGCACCTCCATGGAGTAGCCGTTCTGGTCGGCAGTCTTGATGAGGGCCTTCACATCCTTGGGGAAGCACGAGCCACCATAGCCGCAGCCTGCATAGAGGAACTTACGTCCGATGCGGGTGTCGCTACCGATACCGGCACGCACCATGTTCACATCGGCACCCACGCGCTCGCAGAGGTTGGCGATATCGTTCATAAACGAGATACGCGTGGCGAGCATGGAGTTGGCGGCATACTTGGTCATCTCGGCAGAGGGGATATCCATGAAGATAACACGGAAGTTATTGATCAAGAAGGGCTTGTAGAGCTTGGTGAGCACTTTCTTGGCCTTCTCGCTCTCAACGCCTACCACCACGCGATCGGGACTCATGAAGTCCTTGATGGCGTTACCTTCCTTCAGGAACTCGGGGTTTGAGGCTACGTCGAACGCGATGTCGACACCACGCTTCTGGAGCTCTTCCTCGATGGCCTGGCGCACCTTGCGGGCAGTGCCTACGGGAACAGTACTCTTGGTAACCACCACCACGTAGTGATTCAGGTTCTGACCAATGGTACGAGCCACCTGGAGCACGTATTTCAAGTCGGCAGAGCCATCTTCATCGGGAGGTGTACCTACGGCGGAGAAGACGATCTCCACATCGTCGAGCACAGAGGCCAAAGAGGTGGTGAACTTGAGTCGGCCTGCGGCTACATTCTTCTTCACGAGCTCGTCGAGTCCGGGTTCGTAGATGGGTATCTCGCCATTCTGCAGGCGGGCTATCTTCTGTTCGTCTACATCAACACACGTTACATTGGCACCAGTGTCGGCGAAGCATGTGCCTGACACCAGTCCTACATATCCGGTTCCTACAATTGCTATATTCATACTCTTTAGGGGTTAGGGGTGAGAGGTGAGAGGTGAGAGATTACTCAAACACCTCGGCATCCTTTAATAATGGTTGCTTGAGGTCTTTCTCGCTGGTTTGGACTTGGGCGGGGTCGATGGGCCACTGGATGTTGAGATCGGGATCGTTCCAGCGGATGCCGGCCTCGGTCTGAGGCGAATAAGGATTGTCGACCTTATAAGTAAAGATGGCCTCCTGGCTCAGCACCAAGAACCCATGGGCAAAGCCACGGGGGATGAAGAACTGGCGCTTGTTGTCCTCGCTCAGCTCCACCATGACATGCTGGCCGAACGTGGGACTGGACTTGCGGATGTCGACAGCCACATCGAGCACCTTACCTTTAATGACACGCACAAGCTTGGCCTGCGACGTTTCACCCTTCTGGTAATGAAGACCGCGAAGCACGCCAAACGATGATTTGGACTCATTGTCCTGAATGAATTCCACGGGATAGACATGCTCATTGAACTCGGCCTGTTTCCAGGCTTCCATGAAGTAGCCACGAGCGTCGTTGAACACACGAGGTTCGATGATAAAAACACCCTCTATCGGGGTCTTGATATATTCCATTTTCGAAAATTTTGTGCAAAGATACGGTAATTTTTCGAGTAATAAGTAATTTTAAGATTCTTTTATTTGTTTATTTGGAAAATTTGCCGTAATTTTGCACTCGTGATTGAACTGGAGAGACATATTGAGATACTCTTGTTGGACAATGATTGCGTGATAGTGCCTGATTTAGGAGGCTTTATGACGCACCATGTCGACGCGAGATATGTAGAGGAAGAACAGGCCTTCCTCCCACCCTTGCGTACCCTGGGGTTCAATCCACAACTGAAGATTAACGACTCGCTGCTGGCCCAATCGTATGTAGAGGCCTACGACATCAGCTACCCCGAGGCCCTGCAACGCATTGAGGACGAGGTGAACGAGCTGAAGCAGCACCTGCAGAACGAAGGTCGCTACGAGCTGAACGACATCGGTGTACTGGAGCTGAACGAGGATGGCAATTATGTATTCACCCCCTGCGAGGCGGGTATCCTGACACCGGAGTTGTATGGTCTGGGCAGTTATGAGTTTGCGAAGAGGGCCTCTATTATAAATAAGGTAAGCCAAGCGGCTGGCCCTTCGGCAAGCTCAGGGACCGTTGAGGAAGGCCCTTCTTGGACTAGCCAAGCGGCAAAGCCGAGCGCGGCAGGCTCAGGGACCGTGGAGGCTCAGATCATCGGCATGACGCCGATTGAGGTGGATGAGGACGATGAGGACGTGGTGAAGATCAAGTTCTCATGGATCAGAAACACCGCTGCGATAGCTGCCGTACTGTTGGCCATCTTCCTGCTGGCTCTGCCTACGGGTAAGACGGAGATGATGACTCGCACCATCAGCAACATCAATAACGGACTGCTGTTCGGCATGATGTCGAAGGACTCGAACACCAGTCAGATAGAGTATAAAAAGGTTGACATTAAGACACAAGCCAGCAAGCCCGACACGATCATCAAGAAAGATACCATCGCCAAGGCACCTGTGGCAAAACCA
>Ga0310690_10004862_pt1 | contig 18691 bp, 19 predicted proteins | sample AusTroGonzalo_MG_2_FD_207661 | JGI IMG/M metagenome (GOLD analysis project Ga0310690, IMG submission 207661) | Bovine rumen microbial communities from tropical cattle in Woodstock, Queensland, Australia - Gonzalo_04 (v2) (version 2) | ecosystem: Host-associated > Mammals > Digestive system >...
ACCTGCCCTGCGGCATCCCCTACGACCATTCCGTTTCCTGAAACGGTCTTAGCTATCGGACCCTCGCTGGGAACGTACTTGCCGTAGGCCTTGCCCTCGGCCTTCAGATCGTTCCTCTCCATGAACTTATCCAGATATGCCAGCAATGATCCGTTGGCGAACTTGGGAGAGAATCCCACGCCCACGTTGGCGCGTCCGTCCTTGGGGATAATCCAGCCGTATGCTCCGGGAGCTATGCCTCCGAAGAACATCTTCATGTAGGGCTCGAACTCACCCTTCACCTGAACGGTCACCGCAGGGTAAGGGTTCCTGTTGCTCTTGAGCCCGAGGCTCTGTGCAACACGGGATCCGGGGCCGTCGGCACCGATTATGACCTTGTACTCGATGTCGCCCTTGTCCGTCTGGGCCAGGCCGTTGCTGATCTGCCTGAATGAATTGTTGAATGTGATATCCGCACCTGCTTCGACTGCGAGATTCGCAAGATACTTGTCGAACCTGTCCCTGTCGGTGGTGTATCCCTCGAGCTCCAGGGTGGTGACCTTGTCCTTAGGGTCGATGAGCCTGATGCCGTGCGTCTGAAGGCATCTCAGCTCCTGAGGTATATCGAACAGAGAATCGATGTCCCTGGCGTTGGGGAACATGTTCTGTATCTCCTCGTTGGAGGGCATGAACTCCCCGCATCTCACCGGTACCCCTACCTCGGGGCGCCTCTCTATGATCTTGACCGATGCTCCGGTCTTGGCCGCGTATCTTGCTGCGACGCTTCCCGCAGGGCCCGAACCGACCACCAGGACATCTACCTTATCCGCCACGCTCATGCCCCCTCTATGAAGGCTAGGATGGCGCTCTTGTATTCCGAATCGGGAAGGCGCGATGCGATCTCCGACGCCTTCGCCATGCACTCGGCGACGAGCTTCCTGCATTTTGATTCCGCGTCGGTCTTGCCCATCATCCTGACGATGTGCTCAGCATCCTTCTGGGACATATCCTTCTGTGAGAAAAGGTCCTTGATTTTCTGACCGTAGGATGCATCCTGCATCGAATAGTACACTGCAAGCATCGGATATCCTGCTTTGACGGAGGACGGCTCCTCCTTACCGCCGAACAGTTCCTCCAGCTCTGATTCTAGCTGCAGGGCCATTCCGATGTGCATTCCGCACTCCCTCATATCGCTGAGCCTCTCCTCAGACACATCGGCCTGCTTTGCGGCGCATTCCATGAGGATCTGGTACTCTATGGCGCTCTTCTTCTTCAGGACCTCGAAGCAATCCTCTTCGGTCATGCCGGTATCGTGCTCGAGATCCGTGATCTTGAATATGGCATCGCTTATTGATGCGGATGCCTGCATTAGGTACGGTACGACCTTGGGTACCTTCCCGTAAGCGAGACGGAATCCCATGACGTACATGAAATCCCCGGCCACGATTATCTTGGTGGTCGACGGGGGTTTGGAGAACATCTTCTTCTTCATGCCCACTATGTTGCCGTTGCTGTCGACCCTGTCATGGAGGTGAAGTCCCTCGAAGACGGATTCCAGACAGGATGCGGTGTTGACTGCGGTCTCGCTGTCTTTACCGCCGTTGGCATGATAAGATAAGATACAGAGTGCTGGCCTGACAGAATGGTAGCGCGAACTGAGAGTATCCTCGCACATCCTGTTCAGTTCAGGATAAGCGGATCTCACCTCCATTTTCATAACGTCATCGACATGAGCAATCTCTTCATCGACAATCGAATGCCAGCTCTCAGCCATTATTGCAGTATCAGAGTGTATTACTTAATGCTTTTTAAGCGCTGGATAGAAGAATTAAGAGGTTTGGGAAAAGGTTTGTTGGATCGTTTTGGTACTCAGATTATTCCTACTGCGGTCTCCGCGAATCCGTAGACGAGGTCGGGGTATACTCCGAGGACGATGACGAATACGACACAGATCGCGATCGCGACCATGAAAGGCACGGGAATCTTGATCTTCTCGGTGCATTCGCCCTTCTCGATGTACATCGCCTTGACCACTCTTGCGTAGTAGTACAGGGATATGGCGGAGTTGAGGATTGCAACGAATGCAAGCCAGACCCAAGCTCCGGATGCCTCTCCAGGTACTCCTACTGCGGATGCGAACAGGAAGAACTTGGATGTGAATCCTGCGAGAGGAGGGATACCTGCGAGTGAGAACAGGAACAGCATCATTGCGAATGCAAGTACCGGTGCCCTCTTGGCGAGTCCCTTGTAATCCGAGATCTTCTCTCCGACTCCGGCGCAGATGAGTGCGCCGACGATGAGGAATGCTCCTCCCTTCATGAACACGTGTGTGAACATGTGGAAGAGACCAGCTGCCTCTGCGTTGGGAGTCATGACAGCCATCATGATCAGGATGTATCCTGCCTGTGCGATTGACGAGTAGGCGAGCATCCTCTTGATGTTGGTCTGTGCGATGGCGACTACGTTTCCTACGGTCATCGTTATTGCAGCGATGATCGCGAAGATGTACTGGAATGTCTCTCCGAAGATCGTTCCGGTGACGGTCGTTCCGATGAACATGACCAGGAAGACCTGGATGAACACTCCCAGACCCATCTTCTTCGATGCGGTTGCAAGGAAGATGGATACGGGTGTTGCAGCTCCCTCGTAGACATCGGGTGCCCACATGTGGAAGGGAACGGCTGCGATCTTGAATCCGTAACCTGCAAGCATGCAGATGACTCCGATCGCGAGGATCCAGGGTGTGTCGGTCATTGTGGCGACGTACTGTGCGATCTCGGTGAGCTCGGTGGATCCGGCGACTCCGTAAACCATGGAGATACCATAGAGTGTGAGCGCTGTGGACATTCCTCCGATGATGGCGTACTTCACTGCGGCCTCGGAAGCCCTTCCGTCCTTCCTCTTCAGTGCAACGAGTGCGTACGAGGAGATACTGGTGAGCTCGACTCCGACGAAGATCGTCAGGAGGTCTATGGAGGTCGTCACGAACACCATTCCGATGGTTGCTCCGAAGAGCAGGGAATAGTATGCTCCGCTGTGGTTCTTCGTTGTCTCTGTACTCGAGTTGGAGACGAGGACGACAAGGAACAGCACAGTCAGGAACAGGAGTGCCATGAATGTGGAGTACGGCGACAGATACACGCCGAGATACTCGCATTCGACCTCATCCATCAGAAGGACGAGGTTGGTTGCGAAGGCAAGTACGACGAGGATCAGGGCGTATGCCCATGTGACCGTGTGCTTCTTGATGAACATCTGTACAGCCGGGAACGAGAGTGCTCCGATTGCGAGGATGATCATGGTCGCCAGAGGCGTCAGGTCGTCGAATATGTTGACTACGATATCGGAAATCATTTCAGATCACCATCCCTGCGATGAGGTTGTCGACATAAGGCTCGAGGAACTGAAGGGCTCCGTCAGGCCATACTCCGAAGAATGCTACGAGGATCGACAGCACAAGGAGTACTGCGAACTCGTAGTGTCCGACATCATGCGCCTTTGAAAGGTCTATCTTCTTGGTCTCAGGTCCGAACAGGGTCCTCTGCATTGCCCACAGGTAGTATCCTGCGGTCAGCATGAGGGACAGCATACAGAACAGGAGCATCCAGACGACATCGTTCTCGAGGATGAACTCGTAGAATGCCATGATGACAGGGAACTCTCCCCAGAATCCTACGAGTCCGGGAAGTCCGAGTGATGCCATGAATGCGATCATCATGAATGTCGCGTAGATGGGCATCCTGCCTGCCAATCCTCCGAGGAGGGGGATCTCTCTGGTTCCGACCTTGTGTCCGGTCATACCGCAGACCATGAACAGCATTGCTGTGATGAGTCCGTGTGCGAACATCTGGAAGACTGCGAATGTTATTCCGGCGTCGGACAGACATCCGATACCGAGCATGACCATACCCATGTGGCTGATTGACGAGAATGCAACCATCTTCTTCAGGTCGGTCTGTGCGATACATCCGTATGCACCGTAGATGATCGATACGAGGGCTATTGCGATGATGACCCACTGCCAGTGGAATGCTGCATCGGGCATTGCCTCGATACAGATACGGATGATACCGTAGGATCCCATCTTAAGCATGACACCGGCCAGAAGGACTGATCCCTCGGTAGGTGCTTCTGTGTGTGCATCAGGAAGCCAGGTATGGAACGGTACTGAAGGCATCTTGACCATGAATCCGAAGAACAGCAGCGCGAATACGAGCGCCTGTATTTCGATAGGTGCGATGCCGATACCGGCCTTGACTGCCGAGAACAGGAAGTTCACGGGGTCTCCGGGTGCGACTGACTCGTAGCCCATCACGAATATACCGATGAGCATGACGAGCGATGCTACGTGTGTGTAGATGAAGAACTTGATCGCAGAGTAGTGCCTGCGAGGTCCTCCGTACCATGAGATCATGAAATACATCGGGATGAGAGTTACCTCCCACATGATGTAGAACAGGAAGTAGTCCGCTGCGAGATAGACTCCCATGAGACCGACTTCCATTGCCATGATCAGGGCGTAGAAGTAGTTGTTGTTCTCCCTGTGCTCATCCAATGAGAACACGTTGACGAGGAGGACCAGCAGTGCGGTGAGGAACACCATCAGGATGCTGAGTCCGTCGACTTCGAGCGCGTAGTTCATGATGAACGATGAATTGTGAATCCACTCGAAACTCTCTCCGAGGTCCTCGAAATCACCGAAGATTCCGAGAAGGAGCAGTACGGCTATTACGAGTGTTGCCGCAGAGAATGCGATCGCGACGTACTTGGAGAGCTTCTCTCTGGTTCCTCCCATGAGCAGAGCGATGATCGCTCCGACCAGCGGGACTATGATCAGACTTGAAAGTATCATACTCATATCAGAAACCTCCCAGCTGTGCGACGATTATGAGGAAGATCACTGCGAGTGCTGAGATTCCGATCAGGACGATGGACGAGTAGTCCTGTACGTGTCCGGTCTGGACCTTGCTGAGCGAATCTCCACCGCCGACAACCGCACCGGACAGTCCGTTGACGGTTCCGTCGACGATCTGCCTGTCGATGTAGTTGACTCCCTTGGCTACGCCGTATCCGAGTTTCCATGAGATCTGGTTGTACAGATCGGGGAACCACCATCTCTGGGTGAGTGCCTTGTACAGCCAGGAATCTCCGTGCTTGTTGAACTTTCCGGGGTCCACAGTCTTCTTCACATACATGAGGTATGCGATTGCGATACCGACGACCGCCAGAACGAGCGTGAGGTAGGTGAACATGTTGCTGAACAGTGCGAGTCCCTCTTCTGCTCCGTCGATCTGCACTCCCATGACTGCGAGCATCTTGTCCAGTCCGAAGAACATGAACAGTCCGCTGATGAGGGCGAAGATTGCGAGGATGACGAGAGGCATCGTCATTGTCTTGGGTGACTCTCCGTGGCAGTGCTGGGCGTTCTCCCTGGGCTCTCCCATGAAGGTCATGAACCACATACGGAACATGTAGAATGCTGTCATGAATGCTGTGATGACTGCGAGCACCCAGAGGACGATGAACCATACGGAAGCATCGGTTCCGTGCTCGAATGCGTGCATAGCGATATCGATGACGAGATCCTTGGACCAGAATCCGCTGAAGATCGGGATTCCGGCGATTGCGAGACATCCGAACAGCATCGTTGTCGCTGTGATCTTCATCTTCTTGAACAATCCGCCCATGAGCCTCATGTCCTCTGTTCCGGTTCCGTGGATGACGGATCCGGATCCCATGAACAGGAGTGCCTTGAAGAAGGCGTGGTTGATCATGTGGAAGCATCCTGCGAAGAATCCGAGTGCTCCGAGCTCCTCGTATCCGAGTGCCCAGAGGTATCCTCCTGCACCGAGAGCAAGGATCATGTATCCGAGCTGTGAGATGGTGGAGTAAGCGAGGACCTTCTTGATGTTCATGTTGTTCAGTGCCATTGTTGCTGCGATGAATGCGGTGACTCCTCCGATGATTCCGACGAAGACCATTACGTTTGCGTCCATGACATAGAGGGGGAAGGCCCTTGCGACGAGGTATACTCCTGCCTTAACCATTGTTGCGGCATGGATCAGAGAGGATACGGTTGTAGGACCTGCCATTGCATCAGGCAGCCAGTCGTGCAGAGGGAACTGAGCGCTCTTACCGATGACTCCGCCGAAGATCAGGAGGAGACCGAGGGTCATGAGCTCAGGGTCCTGTGCGTATACGGCCTCGGCGTGCTCGAAGAGCGTGGTGTAGTCGAGGCTCATGAACAGGTTGAGGAAGATGAACAGTCCTCCCATGAGGCACACATCTCCCATACGTGTTACGAGGAATGCCTTCTTGGCAGCGGATGCGGCGTTGGCGGATGCCTCGTCACCGTTGTCGTGCCTGAAGGACCAGAATCCGATCAGCAGGTAGGAACAGAGTCCCATTACTTCCCAGAAGATGAACAGCTCGAGGAAGTTGCTTGATACGATCAGTCCGAGCATTCCGGTAAGGAACAGCGAGACCTCGGCGTAGTACCTGTTCTTCCTCTCTCCCTGGTCGTGCATGTAGCCGATGGAGTAGATGAAGATCAGTGTCGAGATGAAGGACGAGAACAGCATCATTGCGCATGTCAGTCCGTCGACATAGTATCCGAGGTGTATTGTGTAGTCGCCGATGTGGAACCACTCGATCTGACTTGTGATCGGGTCCCCGTTGGCGAATGCGTCACCGGTCAGGTACTCGACTGAGATCGCTACTGCGATGATGAACGAGCACAGTGCTCCGGCGATTGCGATGTAACCTCCCTTCTCGGGAGTCTTCTTTCCGATGATTCCTATGATCAGGAAGCACATCATGGGGATGAAGGGGACGAGCCAAGTGTATTCAGCTATCATCTTTACCACCTCATGGTTGTGAGCTCAGCATCGTTGAGCTCTGTTGTCTTTCTGATCTTGTATGCGTTGAGCAGGATAGCGATTCCTACAGCGACCTCTGCGGCTGCAACGGAGATAGACATTATGACGAATGCCTGTCCGGTGATGTCGTAGTTGTATGCTGCGAAGGTAACGAAGTTGATGTTCGCTGCGTTGAGCATGAGCTCGATACACATCAGGACGACGATTGCGTTGCTCTTTGTGAGCACTCCGTATGCGCCGATACAGAACAGTATAGCTGCCAGGATGAGGAAGAACTCCATCGGAATCATTCCTCTACCTCCTCTTTGGAGATGACGACTCCGCCGACCATTGCGCCGAACATCAGTATGGCCAATGGGATCAGCACGAATCCGTACTTCTCGAAGATAGCGTAGGGGAGACTGTTCTCCTTCAGCTCATCGTTCGCATCGTAGATGTTGAGATCGTCATCATGAGCGGTCGTGAATGTGGGCAGTGGCTGAGGGGAGTCGTATGCAGTGTCGAAGTGTGCGACTGCAATGGCTCCTACAAGCACTACGAGGAAGATTCCCGCAACGATCAGACCCTTATAGGCTCTCTTATTCATCGTCCTCATCCTCCTTTGTTACAATATATCTTCTAGTTAGCATGACGCTGAACGCGAACAGGATTGTGATCGCACCGACGTACACTAGCATCTGGATTACTCCGATGAACTCTGCTTCGAGGAAGAAGTAGAAGAGTCCGACACAGAGGAACACTAGAGCGAGATAGAACGCGCTGTGCATGACCTCCTTGTCATGTACGACTTTCAGTGCTGCCAATACTGTCACGGCTGCGAGGATCAGGAATGCTACGAGGTCCAAATTGTCATAACAGTAATGACAGAAGTTGACGACTTCGCCCCAGATCCACAGTATGGTATCCCATATAACTCCCATCAGAGCACCTCCTTGATCTCAAGTGCATCTTTGGGACAAGCGTCCACGCAGTTCTTGCATGAAATGCACTTTGCATTATCAAATTCAGGACGTATGATCGGTTTTCCCTTGTCGTTGACACCCTTCTCGACCATTGTGATGGCGTTGACGGGGCAGACCTTCGAACATTTCTTACATCCTATACATTTGCTGTCGGTGAGCTCGGGTTTGTCTACATCAAAGATGAAGACACGCCTCTCGGGGTTACCGTTCTCGATATCCGAGGGAAGAGTCACTTCCAGCTTGACCTCCATTCCGGGGGTCGTGTTTTCGTAATGGAGCCTCCTCGGTCCGTAGAGCAGGTCGTACCTTGTGTACTCAGCGAGCTCGTACTCGGGGGTTACGGTCATAGCATCGACGGGGCAGTACTCTGCGCAGTAACCGCAGAAAGCGCACCTTCCGATGTTGACCTGGGGCCTCATTACCTTGTTACCGTTGTCGTCCTCGACCTCAATGAGCTTGATGGCCTGAGTTACGCACATGCGTGCGCACATTCCGCATCCTACGCACCTGTCGAACCTGAGTCCGGGGCGTCCGCGGTAGTTCTCGGGGATCCACTCCTTCTCGTAAGGATAGAGGATTGTCACAGGCCTGTGGACCACAGTCTTGCAGAAGAGCTTGAATGCTGTCCATACAGGCTTCATTATCCACAGACTCTTCGCAAGATTCTTTGGATACTTATCGAGATATTTCATCGCCATCAGTAGAACCCTCCGATCTTAAGAAGAACTGCGATTGCTAAGTTGAAAACTGCCAGGGGCATGAATACCTTCCATCCCAAGTTGAGGATCTGATCGGGCCTTACACGGGCGATCGCTCCTCTTACAATGATCATCAGGAAGAACACGAACCATGCCTTGATCAGGAATATGATCTCAGGGATGGCCGTTCCGCCGATGAAGGGGATTGTCCATCCTCCGAGGAACATGATGGCGACCATACCGCATGAGACTGAACCTCTCAGGTAGTCTCCCAGCATGATAAGTCCCCATTTCATTCCTGCATACTCTGTCTGCCATCCCTCGACCAGCTCAGTCTCTGCCTCCGCGATATCGAAGGGAGGCCTCTCACATTCTGCGATTGCACAGAAGAAGAAGACGATGAAACCGAGACACATGGGAAGGACGAACCAGATCTCGCTCTGCGCTGCCACGATGTCGTTGATGTTGAAGCTTCCAACGAGAAGTGAGATGGTAGCGATGATGATGAGCATCGGGACCTCGTATGAGATCATCAGCTCTGCGGCCCTGATTCCTCCGATAAGGGAGTACTTGTTGTTCTGAGCCCATCCTGAGACCAGGATGAAGAACGGAGCAAGGGCGTAGAAAGCCATGATGATGATGAGACCGGTGTCGTAGTTGACGACGTACCACCTGTTGGACAGGGGGACCATACATGCGACGAAACAGGAAAGACCGACGATAAGCGAGACACACCAGATGTATGTCATCTTGTCGACTTTCGCAGGAATTGTGTTTTCTTTCATGAAGGTCTTAAGACCGTCCGCGACACACTGAAGGAATCCCTTGAGACCGATCATTGTTCCGCGCCTGTCCATCAACCTTCCGAGGACCTTACGCTCCATCCATAGGTTGAGGAGAACGACGACGAACGCCACGATGAAGATGACCAGCATGAACAGGATCATCGCGAACAGCACGGTGACATCATCACGCAAGAGCCAGTCGGAGACAACATTGCTGCCGAACAGCAGGGCGATGAGCCAAGCAATCGTTCCGCCGATGATCTCCCAGAGACCGTAACAGAGGTCGTACGGGAGGTTGCTCGACATGAACGGTGTGAACGGGTTATCGTAGGGGTCCGCGAAGTTGATGAAGTCAAGTATAGATTGATATGGCATCTGATCTCACCTGTCTGTCTCTCCGAGGCACATATCGATCTGAGCGAGAACCGCAGGGACATCTGCGATCCTTACACCCTCACACATTGCCTTTGAGCATGATACGTTCGTGAAAATCGGACTGCGCACCTTGAGCCTGTAGGGCTTGTCGGTTCCATCCGACGCTAGATACATGATCGACTCTCCACGGGGATCCTCGAGCCTTCCGAAGGTCGTTCCGGCAGGTACCCTTGTGGGGGTCTTGATCCTGTAGGGAGCGTTCTTTCCGATGGCCCTGATCTTCGCGACTGCCTGCCTGATGATGTCGCATGACTGGAACATCTCCTCGATACGGATCATGTACCTGTCGTAGGTGTCTCCCACCTTGGACTCTTTGTTCAGGACAGGGACCTCGAAGTCGACCTTGTCGTAATTGTCATAGGGGTCGTCACGGCGGATATCGAAATCGACTCCGCATCCCCTCATTGCGGGACCGGTGAGTCCCATGTTGGCGCACTGCTCGCGGGTAAGGAAGCTGATGTTCCTCATCCTTGATACGAACACGGATGAATCATCAATAAGGTAGATGATATCCCACATGGCCTTCTCGAAACGGTCGACAGCTCTTATGATATCCCTGTCGAACAGTTCCGTCACATCGTTCCTGACTCCTCCGATACGGGGGTAGTTCGTGGTCATCCTGGCTCCGCAGAGCTTGACGTTGAGATCGAGGAAGTACTCCCTCTCCCTCATGGCCCACAGGAAGACGGTCAGGTTACCCATATCGGTACCGACCGCGGCGAGCCACATCAGGTGTGACTGGATACGGCAGACCTCGTCTGCGACGATCCTGATGTATTTTGCTTTCTCGGGAATGTCGATTCCCAGAGCCTTCTCTACTGTCATACAGTAAAGGTGAGAATATGTCATTGACGCACAGTAGCAGAGACGGTCTGTCATGGGGATGATCCTTGCGTAATCCCTGTTCTCGGTCTCCTTCTCCCATCCGCGGTGAAGGTATCCGACTATAGGGTCCGCGTCCACGCAGAACTCTCCGTCGATCTTGAGCTTGAGTGTCCAAAGACCGTGGGAGAAGGGGTGCTGAGGTCCCCAGATGACCCACATCTTGTCTGTGTCCATCTTCTCTTGTGCTTCCAAAACGGGTACAAGTGAATCTGCCATAATTATCACTCCTGGCTCCTCATCTTATACGACTTCCTGAAGGGGAAGAACTCATACGTCTTAGGTGTGAGCAGCCTCTCGAGCCTCGGGTGGTTGTCGAAGACGATTCCGAAAAGCTCCCATGTCTCCCTCTCGTGCCAGTTGGCTCCCTGCCAGATGTCAGTGACGCAGTCAATGTGAAGATCGTCAGCGGGGACGTCGACATTGAGGTCGATCATGATTCCGGTGTAGTAGTTGGACAAAAGGTAGACGACCATCAGGTGGTCGATGTAATCCACGGCGGTAACGACCGAGCAGTGCTCGAAGGTAAGGTTGTCGTGGATGAACTGGCATACGTCGTGTGAGATCTCCCTGGGGCACTTGGCTTTAACCCTGCGCTCCTCTGTGGAGACGATCTCGACCTGCGGGAATTCCGAGGTCAACGCCTGTGTTATCTCTTCAATTGAAGGGCTCTGATAAACTGTATCCATCTTCAGTCCTCCATGAAGTTTCCTCTCTTGAAGTAGTTCTCGATCTTCTTCTGGAGGAGCATGAAACCGTCGATCATCGCGTCGGGACGTGCGGGACATCCGGGGATGTACACGTCGACGGGGACGATCTGGTCGAGTCCCTGTACGCAGTTGTAGGAGTCGTACCAGGGGCCTCCGGAAATGGCGCACTCTCCCATTGCCACGACCCACTTGGGGTTGGGGATCATCTCGTAGAGACGCCTGAGATCGGGACGGATCTTCTTAGAAATCCATCCGTTGACAAGAAGGATATCGGTCTGCCTGGGTGACGAACGGTAGATCATACCGTAACGCTCGGCATCGTACCTGGGTGCAGAAGCCGCTGCCATCTCGAGAGCGCAGCAGGCCAGTCCCCAGTGAAGGGGGTGCATTGAGTTCTTCATACCCCAAGCCCAGATAGGTCCTGTCAACTTATCTACTGTCTTCTTCGTTCCGGTGCTGAGGAGATCGTTAATGATCGCGTCCGACCATGTCATGAACTCGTCAGCACTCATCGCTACTGCATGGGGGTAAAGGCTCATATCCATACTTCTGCCTCCTTTTTGAGAGAGTACGCGACTCCAAGGACCATAATACCGAAGAAGAGAATCATCATGAGCTGGGCGGTTGCCGACAGTCCTGCGAATGCGATTGCCCACATGAGCAGGAAAGTTGCTACCAAATCGAAAACAACGAAAATCAATGCGAACGTATAGTACTGGAATCTGAACTGTACGTGCGCATCTCCGATGGGTTCGGATCCGCACTCATAGGTCTGCTCCATCCATTCGGTGGGTTTCTCAGGCCTAAGGAACCTTGATACCAACCATGCTAAAGGCGCAAATGCGAATGTTAGTAACGCAATGAACGCCAACGGCATGTAGTACATAATTAGTAACATTGGGGTTTCGCATTGCTTGTTAGTACATAAAGATAAGCACGCCCGCGTTCCTATAATATATTAGAAAAGGGCCCATAAACAGGTTTTTTGTACTGAATGACGGATTATCTGAGCATGTCGGCTGACATAGGATTCATCGGAGCAGGGAAGATGGCTGAGGCCATGATCGGCGGATTGATAGCCAAAGGCGTGTTCCCGAAGGAAAAGATCGCTGCATGCGCACCTACGCAGAAGACCCGCGACCGCATCACGGAGACGTACGGCATCACAATGTACCAGACCGCAAAGGAATTGGTGGACTCATCCAATCTTATAGTTCTCGCTGTGAAACCGAAGCACGTCGACGGGGTGTTCACGGAGGAAGGCGTGGTCATCGGTAAGGGCAAGACCCTCCTCAGCATTGTGGCCGGTTTGACCCTGAAAAAGATGAATTCCTATGTGCCAGAAGCTAAAAAGGTCAGGGTTATGCCCAATCATTGCTGCATGGTGCTCGAAGGTGCTATGGGCTACACATGCGATCCTACCATGACAGATTCTGAGAAAGAAGATATCAAGAAGATACTCTCCGCCGTCGGTCTTGCGGTTGAAGTCCCCGAATCCCAGATGGATGCCGTGACCGGAATCGCGGGAAGCTCCCCTGCTTTCATGTACATGGTCATCGACTCCATGGCCGATGCCGGAGTCCTGAACGGGCTCAGCCGCGATCAGGCAGTGAAACTGGCGGCACAATCCATGCTCGGAGCCGCAAAAATGGTGCTAGAGACCGGAAAACACCCGGATCAGCTCAAAGACGAGGTATGCTCCCCCGGCGGAACAACCATCGTCGGCGTCAAGATACTCGAGGACCTCGGACTCCGCTCCGCCATGTCCTCCGCTGTGGACGGAACCATTGAGAAGTCCCGTCAGATGAGCAGCGAGTGAATCATCTGAAGAAAGATTTCAGCAAACCTATTCCGACACGGGGTGCGTTGGACCATATCGATCCCGCATCCCAGTCGAGATCCTTTTTGTTAGCTATCGTAGAATTCATCATGCGGGTACCCTCTTCCTTGGTCTCCCACAGGCGGGCCTCCCTCTCTTCGGGGTCCTGGATGGTCATGATCTCGTCCACTTTATGCATAAGGGATCTGGCGAACTCGGTCCTCTCGCACCTGTCTTCCTTCATGGCCTGATCTATACGGCCGGCCTCGAACTCCTTCTGAGCCAGAACAAGTGCTGCATCGTAGGACACCTCTGCGACATCATCGCGGGTCATCCATTTGGTCTCATAGGACAGGACATGCTTCCACGAGGGGTTGTCCAAAAGTTTCCTGTGATCCTCCAAAGTGCGGGCACGGAGAGTGTACCCCCATTTATCTGGCTCTTCGAATATCCTGCTTCCAGGATCGACGAAGGGTGCGAACGGAGCGTTGTAGATGAACAGCTCGTCGTCCTTGTTGACCGAGCCCCACAGTCTCTCCGCCGCCTGTACGCTGTAAAGTGCAGAATCCCTATCCTGATAGGGCAGACCGTTCATGTAGAACAGGTCGAACCTGCTGCATCCGTTGCGGAAGGCCGCCGGTATCGTCTTCTCGATGGCCTCGTTGGTGTACCCCTTTCCGAGGGCCATGCGCACTGCTTCGTCATGGGAATCGGGTGAGAACTCTATGGACCATCCGCCCTCGAACACTGAATCTATCTTCTGGAAGTACTCCGGCGTGGCGCCGTTGAACAGCTCTATTACGACATGGTTCTTGATGCGGTGCTGCTTGCATGCCTCCAGGAACCTCTCGGCATACCCCATGCTCTGCTGCCTGAGGTCTCCGACTATGAATATCGGGGTATCGAGATAGGACTGGATGATGGACATGTCCTCCGCCAGCTTCTCCGGGCTCCTGAAAGCGGGTTTCTTCCTGCATACAACGGTGCCGTTTGCATAATGGGAACCGCCGCATTCGGCACAGTTTATCGAGCAGCCCCTGACAGTGAACACCGATGTGAGCGGCAGCTTGTCCCACCCGTACCACGGGAGGGCGCCGTTGATGTCCATGTTGCGCATGACGCACTTGATCATGGTGCCGTAATCGAATTTGATATCGTCGAGGGACTCCAAGGAATAGGTCACCCCGTTTTCGTGGACCTTCCCGTCTGCATCCTTCCATGTGAGATTGGGTATGTCCGAGAGATCCTTCTTGCCTTCGGAGATGGCCTCCATAAGCATCACCGTGGGAACCTCCGTGGTGTCCCCCCTCATGACCAGGTCGATCTCTGGGCGCTCGATGAGCTCCCTGTGGAAATACGAGGATGTCAGTCCGCCGAACTCCACAAGTGAATCGGGATGGTACTTCTTGACTATCTTCGCAAGCTCGATGGCCCCGTGCGCATGGGGCATCCAGTGGAGATCGATGGCGAAGACCTTCGCATTCAGGCTCTTTATCCTCTTCTCCACATCGAACTTGTCGCTCATCAGCATCTGGACGGCGATGTTCACTATCCTCGTCTTGAAGCCTGCGGCCTCAAGATGGGAGGAGATGGTCATGAAACCTATGGGATACATCTCGAAAACAGGCGATGAGGGGATGACATCGCTAACAGGTCCGTAGAATATGGGCTTCTTACGGAAATCGTACACCGAGGGGGCATGCATGAAGATGATGTCCGTTCTCAAGCGTTCACTTCCCGAAACGCCTCTTGCGCTGCTGATATGTCCTGACCGCCCTCAGGAAATCGATGTACCTGAAGCCCGGCCAATATACATCCGAGAAATAGAGCTCGGAATACGCCATCTGCCAGAGCAGGAAATTGGATACTCTGACCTCTCCCGACGTACGCAGAATAAGATCGGGATCGGGCATATTGTTGGTGGAGATGAATGAATTGATCATTCCCTCGTCGATCTCATCGACGTCGATCTCCCCGTTCTTCACCTTGAGAGCGATCTCGCGGACGGCATTGACGATATCCTGCCTTCCTCCGTATGCGACCGCCATCGTGAATACGAAATCGTCATAGTCTTTGGTCCTTTCCTCTGCATACTTTATCGATTCGAGCAGATCATCGGGAAGCATCTCCTTGTCGCCGATGATCCTGACACCGACATGGTACTTGTGGACCTCCTCATCATCGGCCAGGTCACGGAGCGATTTGGCCATCATGTCCATGATGTAGATGATCTCGTCCTGATCCCTGCTGAAGTTCTCGGTAGAGAATGCATACACGGTCAGATGCTTGACCCCCAGATTGAGGCACCAGTGAAGTACCTCGTCCACTTTGTCCCTTCCGAGCTTGTGGCCTTCCATAGGTTCTGCGTTGAGGACCTCTTTGGCATATCTGCGGTTGCCGTCCATTATGATGGCAATGTGTCCCGGTATGTCGCCTTCCTTGACCTGCCTCTCTAGCTGCACCTCGTAGGCAGAGTAGGCTTTGTCGGTGACTATACGGGGAATTGTCATGCGATCACTCGAAATCTGTAGGTACACCGGCGGCCTTCTCGCCCATATCGAAGCATCCGATTGCGGCGACCGCACCGATCACACCCTTGTTCTGTCCGAACAGGGAGATTATCTGAACTCCGCATTCCTCTGCCACCTTTATGGCATCCTCGGGTTTGTACAGAACCGACTTGCAGCTCCATCCGAACTCCGAGAGCTTCTCGGGGATGTCCAGACCCTGATAGACGGTCAGGATGGCATCCTCAGAATAGGACTCCTTCTTGACGAAATCCACTGCATACTCGATAAGTGACGGGATCTCCGACTCCTTTACAGCGAACGAGATAGCTGTACCGCAGCAGTTGGTGGTCTTGTTGGGTGCGTTCGGGTTGAGCTGGACGATCTTGTGCTCGATGAATTTACCAATCGGACACTGGGTTCCCAGCTTGAGCCCGGTCACCCATGTTGCGCCCTTCTCCTTCGTATCCGTATCATCGATCGCTATGATCACACGGACCAGCTTGGGGGTGATGATGTCCACATGTGCGACGTGGCCTCCTCCCATCTTGAAATCGTCGGGATATTCCGTGCGTATAACATCCGGGCAGGCCGGCATACATGCTCCGATACCCACCGTCGCTCCAGCCATGGCGTACCAGGTGGAACGTACCTCGTCACCCTCTATCTTGATGGAACTGATACCCATGGATCCGAGCTGCTGGGAGACGGGACCGAACTTGAGCTCCCCCTCCCCTATGGATGCGTCTGTGATCAGCATGGTGGACTTCAGTTTGACGGAATTTATCACTCCGCCGCTGCGGCGCCTGTTGACCGCATCCCATTCGGCCGGACCGACCGAAGAGCATGTCTCGATGAACTGGACCCTTCCGGCCTTCTCATCGACCATCGTCAGGAAGCGCTTGCAGAACATCCTTCCGGACTTCGCCTGCACCTCTTCTGGTGTTAGAACCTGTACCATCTACCCACCATCACTCTGAATCGTCGGCGCTGTACTCATCCGGATCGGCGACGAAGATCGCCTCCGGGGGAACAGTCTTGCAAAGATAGACGGTGCGTGCCGCCTTTCCGATGTCGGAGCCCATGTCCATGCAGATATCGGTGTCGATACCCAGGATGATAGGGTCCTCGGTGTGGACCTGTCCGGCGCGCATAGCGTCGCCGAAAGTCCTCGAGAGGTGGACCATAGAACGGTCCGTGGGGACGATTCCGTTCTCCAGAAGACCTTCTACATCATCCTCGTTGGTCGGGTAGAAGAGCTCCTCGGGAATGTTCTCGCAGTCCAGTCTGATGTCCAGCTGGATGGTGTGGCCGTATGTGGCCCTGATCTTTCCGCCCGAGATGACGTACCTTCCCTTGGGATCGGTATCTACGAGCGCCTCGAGATGCCTGATCCTGAGCCAGCTCATACGGGGATAGAGATCCTTGATCTTGTCCAGGACGTCGCGTGTGGAGACGTATCCCTGGTCGTCCATTCTGAGGTTGTACTTGCCGTGCCTGAGTATTCCGGCCAATGTCCTTCCGATCTTCTCTACCTCGAAATCGGACATTATGAACTTGCCTTCTTCCCCGCAGAACGGGCAGTGCTCGCTGCGGTAATACCCATGCTCCTCGCATTCTCTTATCATAGTTTCACCCCTGAGGCCTTCTCAGCCGCCTTGACTGCATTGGCCATGAGCATACAGATTGTCATAGGTCCCACTCCTCCGGGGACCGGTGTTATAGCGGAGGTCTTGTCCTTCACGTTGTCGAAGTCGACATCTCCCACGAGCCTACCGCCGCTGGGGCTGGTGGGATCTTCTATCCTGTTGGTGCCGACATCGATGACCACGGCACCCTCCTTGACCATATCCGCCGTTATGTAACGCGGCTTTCCGATAGCCACTATGAGGATATCGGCACGCGTTGTGAAATCCGGCAGGTTCTTGGTATGCGAATGGACGACCGTCACGGTCGAGTCCATACCCATTCCCTTCTGCAGAAGCAAAGCCGCCGTGGGCTTGCCGACTATGTTGCTGCGGCCGACGACGACCACGTTCTTTCCGTCGGTATCGATTCCCGACCTGACCAGCATCTGATGGATACCTGCGGGCGTAGCTGGAAGGAAATCCGGATTCCCTATCAGAAGACGGCCCAGGTTGCTGGGGTGGAAACAGTCCACATCCTTCGCCGGGTTGATTGCTTCGATGACCGCATCCTCGTCGAGTCCTTCCGGCAGAGGAAGCTGGACCAGGAATCCATGGATCGTAGGATCCTCGTTGAGTTCCTTGACCTTGGCCATCAGCTCTTCCTGCGTGGTGTCTGCGGGCATGCGGATGATCAGAGATTTCATACCCAGTTCCTCGCACATCTCCCCTTTCTTCCTCACATAAACCTGTGATGCAGGGTCGTCACCTACAAGGACTACAGCGAGTCCGGGTGTAACGTTCTTGGACTTCAGGTACTCTATCCTTTCCCTGAGTTCAGCATATATCTCGGCCGAGATATCCTTACCTAAAATGAGCTTGGTCATGGCCCTCACGGTAGCCGACCAACCTTTTGTTGCTATATAATAATAAGGGAAGGAGGCCCGTCGAGTCACGGGGCATTCATGAAAATCCAGCGGTATCCGTACACGGTCAGCTCCTCTCCGGCGCATATCGTGTCATCAGTGGACACCTTCTCGGCGCCCATATGGTCGTAGAATCCGAAATTGCAGTCGGTGTCGGTGTAGAAGAACACCCCGTCCTTACCGAAGGATTCCGCTATGCGGCGGGCCTCGTTGAGGATCTTCTTGCCCAGACCCATGCCTTTGCAGTCCTTGCTGACTATCAGAAGCCTCAGCTCCGCCCAGTCGGAGCTCTTGTTGCGCTCCGCCGAGCGCTCGTAGATGTCGTGGAGATTGTCGATATCCGCCTGGCATCCGCCGAATCCTGGATCGTCCTTCACCTCAGAGTATACCTCGGCCAGATCGCCGGAGGCATCGATGGTGTCCCCTTCCATGTCCCTGAGGACCAGAAGACCCTTCGGTTCGCCGTCCACCAGCATCGTCACCGA
>Ga0310690_10004864_pt1 | contig 18689 bp, 17 predicted proteins | sample AusTroGonzalo_MG_2_FD_207661 | JGI IMG/M metagenome (GOLD analysis project Ga0310690, IMG submission 207661) | Bovine rumen microbial communities from tropical cattle in Woodstock, Queensland, Australia - Gonzalo_04 (v2) (version 2) | ecosystem: Host-associated > Mammals > Digestive system >...
GAGAGTGATCCAAGGTACCGCCGCAAACAGCGGTTTCGTCCAGGCACATCCATGTCGCCAGATGCCATCGGCCTGGCGAGGCCGCCATCCCCAGTTGCTCTGTGCGCTCACGCTACGGTCTCCCTGCGCGGAGCCAACATCGCAAGAATGTCGCTGGCTGCCGCCTCCATGTCCGCCACAACACGCTCCAGCCGCACGTGCAGCATGCCGTACATGACCTGCACGGAGACGGCGACGACCAGTCCGCCTGCTGCAGCCGTCAGGCACTGGAGCGCTCCGCCTAGCAGATCAGCACGCGTCACAAGCACGTGTCCGTTGAAGGAGATCGCGAGGCGAGCCATGCCGAGGATGGTTCCCAGCAGGCCCAGCAACGGTGCGCTCTGCGCTATGATGGCCAGCAACGCAAGCCGTCGCTCGAGGCGGCTCACCTCGGCACGGCCAGTGGCGTCCACGGCCTCGCGCAATACACGCGCGGAACTCTCGCGGTGGCGTATGGCCGCTGCCACGACGCGCGCTACCGGCGCAGGCGTGTCGTCGCACAGGACGAGGGCCTCGTCGACGTTGCCGCGCGACAGCACGTTGCCGACGCCACGGATGAAATCTACGTAGTCAATCTGCGCTCGACGCAGGTTGAGAAGCCGGCTCGCGAAAAGGAACACGGCCACGCACCCAAGCAATACCAGAAGCCCGAACACTGGGCCACCTGCCAAAGTCCATATGCTCACCACACACCGCCTTTCTTCTTCGCTTCCAGCCGTTGAATACGCTTGCGCGCCTCGCGTGCCGCAGGCACGCCAGCAAGATACTCGAGCACGCGGATGGCTGGACGCACTTCTCCGCGTGCCTCGTAGTAGTCTGCCAGAATGAATACAGCCCTGGTGAAGAACGCGCACGCGTCGCCATCAAACCACGTATTCGCGTTCACGCCGTCGTAGTATGCCATTACCACCTGAGCGTAGTACTGGTCCGCAGCTTCCTCGAAGCGTCGCAGCTTCTCCAGCGTACGCCCGACCTTGAAAGCCACGGCTAGCCGTTGCGACGGGGTGAGAGACTCGTCGCGCAGCAGTGCGCGGTATGCGTCTAGCGCCTGCAGATAGCGCCGGTCGTCGTCTGCCCCCATGGCGAAAAGGCAGTCTGCCTTCAACACTGCCGCACGCCTCAAAAGCTTCAGCGGAGCCTCCAGGCGCTGGGCGCGCGAAAGCACAAGCACCGCCTCGTTGAACCTGGCCAACTCCATCAGCGCCTCTCCCTGGAGCACGAATGCCTCGGCCACGGCCGCAGTTTCCGGCGTCTTCTTCGCGATGGCGCGCACCGCGATCGCGTTTGTCGTGGCACGCGTCGCGAACTCCACTACGCCTGAGTAGTCGGACTGCGCTGCGCAGCATCGAGCAGCTCTGCCCAAGGACTCTATCCTGCTCCCTGCCGAAAGGGATGCGTTAGTCGCGCATGACATGAATCCCGCCAGCGCCGCCGGATAGTTGCGGTGCGCAAACTCGTATTTCGCAAGCCAGAACTCAACCTCCGCTCGAAGGCTTACGGCAACCTTGTCGGAAGCCAGCAGCTTCCTCGCGGCCGCTGCGGCATCCTCGTCGCGACCGGCCCCATAGAGGCAAAGAGCCGAAAGGTATGCCATCTCCGCCGCACGAGACGGCTGCAGTTTCGCAACCGCCGCGAAATCGGCCTCTGCCTCACCGAACCTGTATGCGCCGTAGAGCGCCTTCCCGCGCCTATGCAGGACGTCGACCCGCTGGGTGTCGGTGATGGAGCCGTCACTTTTGAGCAACTTCGTGTATATTTCGATCGCGCGCTCGAAACGGCATGCGGCAGACTCCAGGGCTGCCATTCGCAGGCCTGCGGCAAACGCCAGCTCCGCGTCCCCTTTCATGTCGCTCAGCTCCGCGAATATTTTTTGCGCGTCGTCGGATTGCTCGGCTCTCGCAAGCGCATCGGCTTTTTGGAAACGCGCACGGAGAAAGAGGTTCGTGCCACCTTCCGGCGACACTCGCGCATATGCGTCCGCCGCCTCTTTGAAGCGTCCGTCCGCCAGCAGGGCATCGCCCTGCTTGAAGATGCACACAGCCTTGTCGGTGGCATTCGTAGCGGCCTGCGCGGCCCTTGAAAAAAGACCGACGGCTTCGGTCCGCCGTCCCAACTCCAACAAGGCCCAGCCGCGGCCGACCATCACGTGGACGTCTAGTGCGTGCTCAGGATAGGCTTGCAGCAAGGCTGTGAACTCGCGCTCAGCGGCTTCAGACTCGCCTACCGCCAGCAGCGTATCGGCAAAGCGCAGATGCGCAGCTCGCGACTCCTCCGTGCCGGGGAATCGGCGCAACAGTTCCGATATCTGCGCCACGCCCGCCGCGCGGGATGCCGGCCGGCGCAGGAGCGCGAAGCCGAGACGGAATCCAGCCTGGCGCACAAGATCGGGGTGCGTCGCGCGGACAAAGGCGTTTGACAGCACGGCAATAGACTTGTTCGTGTTTCCAGCTTCCCAGAGGTCTCCCGCCAGCGCACACGCGGCCATCACGTAGGCGCGCTCGTCCGTGCGATCTCCGCCGTCCACCAGCTGACGACGCAACACCTGCGCAGCGTTCGTGTCGGATACGCGATCGGCCAGATCGGCCGCCAGCAAGCGCGCCATGTCTCCTGCGGCTCCTGTTGCGGCGACCGCATTCTCGCCGGAAAGCACCTTGCGCGCACCGGCGATGTCCCCGAACTGCGCGAGGGCATTTGCCCACTCGACGGCGTTCTCGGTTCGCTCTACGCTGTTCGTGCCGAATGCGGCAGCTGCCTGCTTGAAACGCGCCTCGGCTGCGGCGCGGTCTCCGGCCGCAACTTCCAGCCGCGCCGCTAGGCGAAGCGCTAGCGAGGCGTAGGCGGAATCGGAAAATGGTTCAGCCAGCAGAGTCCTGGCATTATCGAGCTCATGTCCGTCAACGAGCGCCCATGCGTGCCAGTAGCGGACGCCGTCCGACGTTTCTTCCGGCCAGCTCTCGACAAGGGCAACGATATTCGTAGCTCGTCCGGCACGAGCTAGAGTCTCCAGCTGCACCAGACGCGCCGTGGTGCGCAATCTCTTGTCCGACGCCGCTTTTATCGCATTCGTCTCCGCGACCGACAGGAGGCCGTCCGCCAACGCCCGCCGCGCCACTACAAGCGCATTCGTCGCCGTTTCGCCGCAAGCGGCGAAAGACAGCGCGGCGACTAGCGCCCATGTGGCCAAGCGCATGGTCATAGTTCGGCCCCGAGGTATCCCATCTCAGCCAACAGGCGATTGTTCTTCATCCAGTTTGGTTCAACCTTGACCCAAAGCTCGACATTCACTTTCACGCCAAACATGTCGGAAAGTTCCGGACATGCGCTCATCCGTACGGCCCTAAGGTTGCAGCCGCGCTGGCCTATCACGATCCCCTTCTGCGACGGCCTGTTCACGTAGATCGTCACGGCAACGTTCCAGCTTCCCTTGCGCTCGTCAATGTCTTCCACCAGCACGCCGACCTCATGCGGCACCTCGTCGTGCAAATGCTGGATAAGCTTCTCGCGCACAACGTCCGCAATGGCCAGCTTGCGCGGGTAGTCCGTCACTATGTCGTCAGGGAATAGCGCGGGGCCCGGCTCGGCGAGTCCGTAAAGCGCATCCAAGAGCGCATCGCAACCGCCCGGCTTAACGCCGCACGCCTTTACCCAGATTGGTGCTTGGTGCTTGGTGCTTGGTGCATTGCTCTCGTGCACATCCATGGACTTCTGTTCCGCACCAGGCACCAAGCACTTTGCACCAAGCACCTCATTCCACAGGTCCTTGAACATCGTCTCGTAGAACGGCAAGCGGTCGCACTTGTTCAGCGCGAACACGCACTTCCCCGGCTGCTCCTTCGCCACGCGGCGCATCCAGCCTTCGTCCTCGAGTTGAGGTTCATGCGCGGCATCGAAGACGACGAGGAGGATATCCGTGCCCGCTGACGATGCGCGCGCCATGCCGTTGAGCAGCTTGCCTAGCGGGCCGACCGCCTTGTGGAGGCCGGGCGTGTCCAGCAGCACGAGCTGACCGCGCGGATCCTCCACGATGCCGCGAATCGTGTTGCGGGTGGTCTGCTCCACGGGACTTACGATCGTCACCTTCTCCCCGACCATCCTGTTGACTAGCGTAGACTTCCCTGCGTTGGTGCGACCGACCACCCCTACGATTGCCGCCTTGCGCGGCGCCATTTCTTCATTGTCCGCCATCGCCATCATGCGTACCCATCTACTTCGCGTTCTGTCGCAGCCACGCCTGGGCGTTGCGGTCGCCGCGCGCAGCGCGGGAACGAATCTTCCATTCGGTGGCGAGCTTCTCGTCCGCCGGCACGCCAGTTCCGCGCGAATAACAGGTCGAGATGTTCTCCATCGCCGGAGGATAGCCGAGGCTGGCCGCACGCATGAACTGCTGGAATGCCTTGCGGTGGTTCTCCTTCACGCCCTCACCGCGCCATAGCGCCACCCCGTATGCGTCAATCGCCTCGATGCAGCCGTTGTCGCCCGCTATGCGGAACAGTTCGGCCGCCTTCCTGACGTCCTTTTCGACGCCCTCGCCGCGCTGGAGCGCCAATCCGTAGTTGAACTGCCCGTAGGGGTTCTCGCATTCAGCCGCTTTCTTGAACCACTGCGCGGCCATTGCGAGGTCCTTCTCCACCACGCGCCCTTCGCGGAAGAACCAGCCGACATTGTTGAGCGCCTCTGGATGCCCCTTGTCCGCCGCCGCACGGAAACAGTTGAATGCGCTCTGGTCGTCCTGAGGCGTGCCGAATCCGCGCGCATGGCAGGTGCCGAGATTGTATAGGCCATTCGCGTCTCCATCCCGCGCTGCGGACTTGAAGTAGTCGAACGCCAGCCCCATCACGCGCTTCTGCTCGTTCGTTGACACATCCTCGCCCATCGCGCGCGTGAGGATAAAAGCTCCCCAGGCGTTCTGGGCCTGTATGTTGCCTGCATCGGCCGCGCGGTGAAGCAGGTTCGTGTCGCTGGTTTCCAACGACAAGAGATACCAGGCCATGGAATTGTTCTTCTCCAGCGCCAGATGCTTGATCTTGTCGCGGCAGCTGTCTAGGTATTTATTGCGGGTCTCTTCGTCCATGCGAGCGGCAGGAGGCGCATCCTGCTCGCGCGATACGAGCGCCAGGACAAAGCCGTATACCGGGCTTCCGGCCTTTGCCTTCTCCGCCACCTCCTCGGCGGCGGCAGCGTACTCTTTCCGCGATCCGGAGGCACGGGAGTTGAGAAGCCGCATGATCGCGTTTGCAGGATCCGCAAGCGCAGCAAGACCTGCGGACAACGCCAGCACGAGCATCGATGCAAATAGCCTATTCTTGTGCATGATAGGAAATCTCCTCATTTATACCTTTCCCTTGGAGACAGCATTGCGGACGAAACCGGCAAGGCGGCGCCTACGATCGGAACTCCGCGATTCCGCCAGTTCTTGCGGCGCGCGCAGATGGTCAGCGTCCGCCCAGCCGTACCAAATCTCCACCATGGTGGACGCTTGATCTCCACAACGTCGAACCCGTCGCGCAGAAGCTCATAGACGGCCCGCTGGGTCCATCCGATCCCGTCCTTTGCCACCTCGTCTACCGTGAAGAAGAGGCACCCTCCGCCCTGAAGGATACGATGGACTTCGCGTACCAGCATGCCGAGACGCTGACGCGACTGTGCAAAGAGTGCCGCCGCCAGAAGCACGACATCGAACTGGTGATCCTCGAACGGCAGCTCGCCGCCGGCTCCCAGCTGCAGGACAGTCTTCGGGTCGAGCCCGCTTGCCGCAGCATTGCGCGCCGCCGCACCGTCCTCTACGGTCATCCACACGCCGGCATGCGAATGGCGCACTGTCTTTGAGAGATCGACGTCTGCGAAGCCGACATCGACGCCGGCACGCACGCCTTCGGTGCGTGCCGCCAATGCAGCAACCGTCTTTCTGTCAGCGCTATAGGCCAATCGTCACCTCTTCCCTTGTGGCAAGGTCCTTAATCTTCGCCGTTCCTGCCGCCACGTCGTCCGGTCCGAGGAACACGGCCTTTGCGCATGACGACGCCCCTGCCCGCGCGAAGAACTGCTTAGGTTTCGCTTTCCTGAGCGCGAGGTTCACGTCCTCGCCAGCAGCCCGCAGCTTGGCTGCGAGCGCGAGCGCGGCGTCACGCTGCTCGGGGAACATCCAGCCGACGTATACGCCCTTCTTCGGCGCGGCGGCATCAGCGCCAAGCCGTGTCTTCAGGAGCTCCGTCACCACCACGTCGCCAAATCCCAGGCCGACCGCCGTCGCCGGGGAGCCGCCGATCGTCGTGAGCAGATTGTCGTAGCGTCCGCCGCCGAATATGGCCCGGAACTCGCGCTGCGCGTCGAAGCACTCGAACACGATGCCCGTGTAGTAACTTAGTCCGCGGATGACGGAAATGTCGAACTCCAGGCATTTCCCGAACCCGGCGATGTCCGCGAGGCGGAAGAGCTCCTGCAGACTGGCCTTCGCAGGACCGTCAGGCAGCTCGTCGAGCGACTTGAGATTGAGGATCTCGAACGTCTTCGCCACGCCCGCATCGTCCACGCCGCCGTCCTTCAGCATCGCAGCGATCTCCGCGTCCGGCATCTTGCCGCGCTTGTCGAGCGCGAGGAACACCTGGGCGTGCCTCTCCGCCGGAATACCGCTCGCCGCGAGCAGCTCGGAGAGTAGCGCGCGGTTCGATACGTGCACCTTGAAGTCTGCGTCTGAAAGTCCCATGCGACGGAGCGCGTCGCAAGCCGCCCCCAGCACCTCCACTTCCGCGAGTACGCTCTCCTCGCCCACGATGTCTAGGTTCCACTGGTAGTGCTCGCGCTTGCGGCCCTTCGTCATGCGTTCGTAGCGGAAGCACTGCGCGATCGTAGTCCACTTGATCGGGAACGGCAGGGAACCCTGCCTCTGCGCCACCATGCGCGCGAGCGTTGGGGTCATCTCGGCGCGCAACGCTATGTGCCGGTCGCTCTTGTCGAAGAAATGGTAGATCTGGTCACCCACCTCCTCGCCTGCCTTGCGCGCCAAGAGCTCGTAGCTTTCCACGACACACGCGTCATACGGCTCGAACCCCGCCGCCGCACCGGCGGCGCGGAACGCGTCGAACACCTTGTTGCGCCACGTCATGTCTTCGGGATAGAAGTCCCTCATCCCGCGCGGCGGCTCGAACGATATCTGGTCGGACATAGTCTGTTGTTTCCTTGCGTCCCTATTCTACCACATTTCCCCCGTTCTCGCCATAGCGTGGAAATCTTTCTGCCGTGTCACTTGTTTCAGCAAAACCTAGACTAATCACTACAGAACGGATCAAGGGTAATTGCGCGCGAGGAAGGTGGATAGTTGAGGCTGTTCTCTTAGAATTGCCGTTCTGTCGTAATCGTCCAGTTTCTCCCATTGGCAGCAGTCGGCGAACTGAGGTTGCTTGCATAAAAGTATCCTCCAACCGAATCCATTGAGCTTACCCAGCTCGCAGTTATCGGCAAATTCAGGATGAACGCTGAGAATCCTGCCTATGTCGTAGGAGACAAACGATTGCCACGGACAATGCACTCCCCATTCGGGATGGGAGGAAAGAATCTTTATCCAATTTGAACTATCGGTCATTTTCCGCAGGCATGGCCCTACGCAATCCGGACACTTCTCAAGAGCCAATCTCAGATAATTGCCGTCAATAGCGTTACAGTCGCAATGCTCCGCAAGAACGGGACAATCGGTAAAGAGACGGGCCAGTATGCAGTTGTCAAAATATTTCCAAGGAGCATGTCCGGCATATTCAGGATGGGAACAGAGAAGATCGTGCCACCTACCAAACTTGATTTGCATAGGATTGATGTACCCCCACGGGATTTCCTTCACCACATCTGGACGCTCCAGAAACATGTCGATCCAGCCATTGCCAGAGTACGGAGGATAAAGACGCAGAACACGCCACGGACACATCTCCTCAACCGGCACTCCATTGGAAAGTTTCGTCCGCCGTAGCACTGCATTCGACCAGTCTTCGGGCCTCCACAACATCGTCTCCGGCGCATCTGGCCGAGATATCACGGGGACTCTTTTGCCTATCCGAACGTCCGGCCAGATCACCTGTATCGGAGAAGAAAGCCCATCAAGCCCTTCCCCGTAGATCTGGCCAAACCGGCAAGGAGGGATAAACGGATCAACGCATTGATGGCAGTAAAAGACCACAGGGGATCCGTCCACGGAAACATTCAAGAAACAAGAGCCTTTTGGGGCAGGAAAGGCAATCAACCCCCTGACAGAGCCGAGACAAGGAGAGGAGGGATCTTGAAGCCGCCACCAGACGACGGCGGGCACAGCAACGAATATCTTTCCGAAAACGAGGCAGATGCCCGGATTACCATGCCTTGTGGCTCCGCTGGCGTCCCATTCAGCAAGATTCTTCACCCATAGTCGGTAAATACGGCGAAGACGATTACGAACGAGACAAGCTTCGTTGATGACATTGAACGACGGATAGCGCAGTATCCAATCCGCCCTGTTCGCGGAGAATTCCGTTTCTTCGCCGGCGATGTGCTTGCGCAACGCGGCTACTGACTCGCCGGAGATGTTTGAGAGAAAACCGTCAGGGAAAAGCGAGGAACCCATTTCCGCCGCAGCAATAATTTCGCCCAGTTCGTGGCCTCGAACCTTCATCGCGGCAAGAAACGCATCGTGGAGTTCCTCCGCACCGATCTTGTAGAGCGAGGCAACTGCGGCAGTGAACCCTGCCCAGTCCGAAGACCGGCGGTTGCCACGCACTTTATCAACGGCAACGAGAAGGTCGGCCAGCGGAAACACGTCTAAAGCCGCCCCTGGCGGCAAGAGCATATCTGGCAGAAGAGAATCGAGATCGACCACCTTGACAGGCTTGGTACCAGGTGAAACCTTCCGACCTCCGTTGCGACACGATGCCCTGGTGCGTGTACCTGCGCCGCGAAGGTTCCACCAGGTTTCGACCTCATCTTCGCCCGAACCATTTTCTCCATGCCGTCTCCTGGCTTTGCCCAGCAAAGCTTCGTCCGCTTTGACAATCTCGCCTTGAATGGCGAGTAGGACTTCTCTATAACGGTCGGGAGTAATTCGGTCGTTTTCCAGAAGCCAGTTTGCAAGCTGACGGACTATTTTCATGGCATCTATCTTCCGTATGACTGAATGGGTTTGACCGGGACGCTGACAATACTGCCGTAACCGGGTTCAAAGCATGTCGGCACCGTATCATCATAGCTGATTACGCACCAAAGTATCTCAAAGGGGACCTGCTCTTCGGGAGGATATTCGATGTAACCATCGGTAATGACCATCGCCGCTTCAACGGTAGGGTCGGCAGCTAGGCGAAGGAGTCCAGGCGACATGTCCGAGCCGCCAAAGCCCTTGACCTCAAAAGACACCAGATCATCGATGTCCACGAGATCGTCGCCCGTCACGTCGGCATCGCATTGGATGATGCGCACGGCACGGACACCGGATGCCTTCCCGAAGGACTGGATCATGCCAAAAACAGCTGGGAGATCCTCTTCCATCGAACCACTCGTATCGACAACGATGTTGAGGATACGACTCTCGTCGGAACGACCCGGCATGACGACGTCCGTACGATCGCCGGCTCGGCGCGAAGCTTTCGCCCAAGATCGAACGGGGGGCTCGGTGTCATCCAGCCATTTCTGGAGGGCACGTTCCCATGGCGTCAACCATACCCCTTCCAACGCTTGGACAACGGCGTTACCGTCTCCGGGCGAGATTCCATGCGCGACATCCTGCACCTTGCGCAAGGCGTCTCGCGCCGAGGACAATTCCTTTGCGTCCCTGATTCTCATGCTTCTGGAATGTCGCTCGATTGCCGTTTCCTTTGGGAAAAGCTCTGCTTCCTCCCGTTCAGTCAATAGTTCAGGGAGATCGCCAAGTATGTCGGAAAAATCACGGCTACGCGCATCGTCTGCCGTACCGTCATCCGTCTTCGTGACCTCCGTACGGCCCGCTTCCGTACCCATATCCTTGTCCTTGACTTCTTCCAACTGCCCAAGAAGATCGCCAAGGACCGTACCCAAGGGATGCTCTGTCTGTTTAGCGGAAACCATCCGAGCGAGCGAATTACCGGTCGGAAGTTCGCCACGAATGCGCTCCAATTCAAGGACGAGCGATTCGAGCGTGAACGTTTCAATCGGCGGCTGGGCTTTTCCAACGATTCGCTCGTAAGAGCCGGCATAGTCCGCCCAGAACAAACCTTCCCGAGGAATGTACACGCTTTTGGATCGACGGGGGTTCCTTGCGATCGAAGTGCTGTTCCTGGCGCTGGAGAACTCAGCTTCCGCAAATTTCTTTTCCAGCATGTCGTTGATGATGAAGTCATGCGCAACGTTCACGAGCCAGCGACGGCAAGGGGGCGTATCGGAGTCGAAGCGGTCGAAGACGCCATAGAGGACGTGGTAGAGCTCATGGGCGACAATGAACACCACTTGCTGTACCGTGAGCGCATCAATGAACGCCGGCGCGACAAGCATGCGGCCGGAGTGCGTCACGGCGGCGGTTCCCACGCGATCGTCGAGACGTACGTCCATCGCCGCAAGGACATGAACGGCGTTGGGGAAGAGCGTCTCGACCATCGCGAGAGCAGCTTCCAGCTTGAACGCGGCGGGAGAGTCGTTCAAGAAAGGTTCTCCACAAGGTTGTCAAACGTATCTACGAGCGCAGAGTCGGCGCCGAGGGCGGCCCACTGCGGCACTTGATCGAGCAGCAGCACGATCCTGTCTTCCTTGCGCAGGGTGAAAAGAAATCCATTCACCTGTTCCGGCGTCGGCTTGTTTTCCGGGGCCAACGCGGCGAATACACCAGAAGCCACCGCGCGACGTATGGTGTCCAGCACAAAGAACTTTGCCGCCAGCGCGTTGCCATCTGCCCCGATGGGAAGCAATTCGGGATGGCGAATGTATTCGTACCAAGGCTGCAACGACTCGAGGACATATTCGCACATGACACAGAATGTTGCGGCGTCTTCGGGCGAAACCGTCCCGAACGCAAGCGCCTTACGGGCGGCAGGCGTCAGCGCGTCGGCGCGTTCCAGACAGTCTAATGACTGAGAAAGGCTCTCCCACGCACGTGGAGTGGAGAACGGGGCAGGCGTCGCCGGGACCGGACGCTGCAGCGAATGCGGGGCATAGATGATATACGAGAGCACGTCGTGGCGGACGCCGGCGGCACGCGCCCAGCGCAGCCATTCCGGAACGCTCACCTTCACGTTGAGGATCGTCACGCGGTTCACCAGTGCAGCAGAAAGGCTGCGCACAAGCGAGCGGTCCTCGGCGCGGTTGCCGGCGGCGACAACCCACGTACCCTTCGGCAACGGGTACTCGCCGACGCGACGTTCGAGCAGAAGAGAATAAAATGCCTTCTGTATATCGGGCGAGCAGGCGGGCAGCTCGTCGAGAAAGAGACAGAACGGCTTCGCGGCAGAATCCTCCGGCAACAGCACGCGTGGCGGACAGAAGACGGACCGTTCGCCGACTATGCGCGGAATGCCGCTCACGTCCTCAGGCGCGATCTGCGTGCCAAGCAACGAGCGGCATTCAAGCCCGGCCTCGGCGGCCGCCTGATTGACCACGGACGATTTGCCGACGCCCGGCGACGAAAGCAGAAGCACGCTTTGTGTCGCGGCCAACGCCGAAACGATTTTCTTTGCCTCACCCAAAGTGACCTGAGGAACATTTTCGATCTTGTTTTCCATGCTACTCGCCTTACCTGTTCATTTGGTGTATAGAATACGATTTTATGTCCTATACGTCAAATCAAAACGCGACACACATTCTTAGATGGGCGTCCTTCTTACTTATGGCATGGTGGCTAGGAGGCTGCGGGCGGCAAGCAGGCGCTCGGCCTGGCGGGCCACGGCGTCGGAAGGATCAAGCACTTCGGCACGTCCGGCGGCAACATGCTCGATGAGCGGCTTCAGGTGTGGAAAATGGGTGCATCCGAGCACGAGATGGTCGGCTCCGGCCGCAAGGAGCGGCTCAACGCAAGCGCGTACAGCCGCCTCTGTGCGGGGACCTGTGGTTTCCCCCTTCTCCACAAGCGTCACCCAGTCGTCGGCCACGCACGTGAGGACGCGCGTATTCGTAGCGAAGCGCGCGCACGTCTCGCGGTAGAGGCGTCCGTTGAACGTGCCGGCCGTCGCCAACACGCCCACGATACCGCTCTTCGAACGCAGGACGGCTGGCTTCACGGCCGGTTCCATCCCCACGAACGGGACGTCTGGCCAAGTGGCACGCAGTATGTCAATCGCCGCCGCCGTCGCCGTGTTGCATGCCACCACCACCATCTTGCAGCGTTGTGCGAGCAGCTGTTCCGTAAGAGCCTTCGCCCGCGCCACGATCTCCTCGGTCGGCTTGTTGCCGTATGGGCAGTATTCGGTGTCAGCGATGTAGATGGTCTTCTCGAGAGGCAGTCGCTTCCTGAACGCCTCAAGCACGCAGAGCCCGCCACGTCCGCTGTCGAAGAAGCCTACAGGATCTGTCGCTCTGCTCGCCATGTCAGAACCTTGGGAGCTTTTCGCGTGAGTCGCCCATGCCGCCTGGGCGGTTGCGGAGCTTCCACACCCGGTCATGCTCCTCGCGCAGGAACTGGAGCCGGCGCATGTCTCGCCGATTACAAGCCGCGTCCACGAGGTTCGCCATGTGCATTATCTCCTGGGCCCACACGTTCGGGTACGCTCCGCGCACGTATTTCGCCGCCTCGTGTCGGCAATTCTCGGCTATCGCGGAAATCTCCACTAGAATGCGGTCGGTGAGGTTAGGATGGCGTGAGTAGGAATGGTCGTTCGCAAGAATTCGGAATAGCTCGCTGGCGTTCGCCCTCTGGGCGCCACCGCGCAGATAGAGCGTTCCGAGCCGAAGCAGCACGCCACCGAGCGGCACACCCATAACGGTGTCGAGCGCCTCCTCCAGATCCATCTTTCCTGCGGAAGAACCGGAGTAGGCGAGGTTGCCGCCGAGGATGAGCCCCGGCAACGAGGCCGCTAGCGGTTGCCAATGGCCTCCATCGCCCCAGTCCGTCACCATGAATCCCTTTGCGCCGTAGCGGTGCCCCGCCTTCTCGGCAGCCATCATGTTCTCGCGCATGTTCTCTACGCGTCCGCCGAGAGAGTTCCACGAGCTGGTGCCGGGACAAACGTAGAAGTCGAGTCCAGCCTCATGGAACTTGGCCGCCTCCTCCATGAACGGATGGTTGCCCTCGTAACCCCAGTCGAGAGCGATCATGTCCTTCGGAAGCTCGCCCACCAGTTCCGGATGCTTGAGTATGATGTCGCCCCAGAACATCGGACGCTTTCCTCTCTTGCGCGCGAGGTCGGCCACCTTCAGCAGAAAGTCGAGGTACACGCGTCCCTCGCCCTTCTCCTTCACGGCTGCTGCGCTACGTCCGTTGCCTCGCAGGTCGAACGTCTCGTCGCATCCGATGTTGACGAGCCGCGATCCAAAGTTAGGCAACAGCTCGTCGAGCAGCCCGTCTACGAACGCGAGCGAGTCTGGATCTGTGGGACAGAGCGTGGTCGGATCCTTCTTGAAGCCTCCCCAAGGAAGCGGCGCGCCGCCCTTCGGCAGCTCGGCTAGATGGTTGTAGTCAGGCTTCGTCAGCCATCTCTCCATGTGTCCGAAGCAGTTCTGGTTCGGCACGAGCTCGATGCCGTGCATCACGCAGTAGAGATCCAGCTCGCGTATCTCCTCTGGCGTAAGCGGCGACGCCTTCTCCCACACCGCCTTGTGCGCCGCGTATGCGAACGTGTGCTCGGTGTAGAGCTGGAACTGGTTGTAGTCGAAGCGCGCGAGAATGTCCACCAGCTGCTTCAACGTGCCCATAGTGGGCACCTTGTCGCGGCTGATGTCGAGCATGTATGAGCGTACTGCGAACATGGCTGTATTGCATGCCGGTTCAGGCACGCGCGAATATGAGCGAGGTGTTGACTCCGCCGAACGCGAAGTTGTTCGTCATCGCGTATTCGGCATCGATATTGCGGCCGTCGCCGTAGATGTAGTCAAGCTCGGCGCACGCGGGATCAGGATTCTTCAGGTTCAGCGTGGGAGGATACCAGCCGGTCTGGAGAGACTTCACCGTCAACGCCGCCTCGATAGCGCCACACGCGCCGAGCGTGTGTCCGATGTAGCTCTTGATTGAGGAGATGGGCACGGCGCGCCCGAAGACAGTGCGCGTGGCCGTACTCTCTGCCACATCGCCAGCGCGCGTGGCAGTGCCATGTCCGTTCACGTAGCCGATAGCCGCACCGTCAAGCTCTGCGTCTGCGAGCGCATCACGAAGCGCGTACGCCATCGTGTCGGCGTTAGGGTTCGTGACGTGCGTGCCGTCAGTAGTCTCTGCGAAGCCGACAAGCTCCGCTAGGATCTTTGCGCCTCGCGCCTTCGCATGCTCGTATTCCTCGAGGATGAACGTCCCCGCTCCGTCGCCGATGACTAGGCCGTCACGGTCTGTATCGTACGGCGCAGGAGTCGTGCGCGAAGCGTCGTTGCGCAGCGATGTGGCATAGAGAGTATCGAAGATCGCCACCTGCGTTGGGCTGAACTCTTCCGCTCCACCTGCTATCATTACGTCCTGAACACCCCAGCGGATGAGCTCGGCGGCGTTCCCCAGCGCGAGCGATCCGCTCGTGCAGGCCGTCCCGGTAGGCACAAGCCGCCCGTGCGTCTTAAAGTGCACGCTCAGGTTGACGGCGGTCGTCTGCGGCATTAATTTCAGGTAGGTACCCGAGGTGACGCTCTGCACCCTCTTCGTCACAATCATGGAATAGAAATCGAGCAATGGCGGTATCGAGCCGGAACACGATCCATACGCCACGCCGCACCTGCCGCCCTGCAGAATCGCCTCGTCGAGGCCAGCCTGCGCGATTGCCTGTTCCGTAGCGTTGAGTGCCAGGATGGAGCACTCTCCCATCGTGCGGATCACCTTGCGCGTGTAGTGCGCCGGTCGCTCGAAGCGGCACCTGGCGGCAAGATGCGAATTGAGTCCCTCGTATTCGGCAAGCTCGGGGAGTGTCTCGACGCAGTTCTCGAACGTCTTGAGACGGGCAAATGCCGTCTCCACGTCGTTGCCAAGCGGACTGACGATACCCATGCCCGTGACAACCACGCGACGTCGGCTGTCGCGCCCGCTCATCGGGCTGCCGCCATTTCTGCCGCGATCGCACGCGCAGCCGCGACGGGATCCTCCGCCGCGAGGATCGGACGCCCCACCACGAGATGCGTCGACCCGTCGCGCACAGCCTCGCCCGGCGTAGCGACGCGCTTCTGGTCGCCGACCGCCGCCCCGGCAGGGCGCACGCCCGGCGTCACGAGCAGCGCCGCCGGACCGAGTATCTCGCGCATCGCACGAACCTCCTTCGGGCTGCAGACGATCCCCGCCGCGCCGTTGTCGAGCGCGAGCCTTCCCATGGCCTGCACCTGCTCCGCCGGCGTGCGGCCCGCAACGCCGATGTCCGCCAGATCTCCCGCGTCGAGCGACGTCAGTACCGTCACCGCAAGGATCTTTGGGCCAGTTTCCCCAAACGCCGCCGCCGCGTCCGCCGCCGCGCGGATCATCGCCTTGCCGCCAACCGAATGGATCGTCATAAGGTCGACTCCAAGCTTGCCGCCGCTAGTTACGGACCGTTCCACCGTGCGCGGGATGTCGTGAAACTTGAGGTCGAGGAACACCTTCTTTCCAAAGGCCTTCACAGCCTTGACTACGTCAGGTCCCTCGGCAGTGAACAGCTCCAGGCCGATCTTGTAGAAGTTCACCGCGTCGCCAAGGAGACGTACCTTCGCCTCTGCATCCGCGCGGCTGTTCACATCAAGCGCAACTATAATTTCGGCCATCTCTCTTCCTCCATCATCCTTCACATTTCACCCTTCACCTTTCACCCTTCACCTTTCACCTTACTCCATCTCCGTGCCAATATCCAGCGAATCCAGGTCAATCTCGCCCTCGAAGACCTTCTTGACGGGACCTGTTAGCGTGAAGCCCGTGCACTTCGTCTGTCGCCAGTCTCCGTCGACCACAAGCTCGTATCCCTGCGACGTGCGCACCCTGAGCGGAAGCGACATCCCCTTCGTCTCCACGCCGACAATCGCCACCGCCACCGCGCCTGTCCCGCAAGCACCAGACTCGCCTTCCACGCCGCGCTCGTACGTGCGCACCAACGCCTTGCGCGGGGGAATGTACTGGACGAAGTCGACGTTCGTGCCGTCTGGAGCGAACGTCTCCGCTAGCCGCAGCTCGCGCCCAAGATGATCCACGTCGGCCGCCGCCACGCTCGTGCACTGCACGATGAAGTGCGGTACGCCCGCCTCGACGAAGTCGCCAGTGACCGCCTGTCCCGGCAGCTGCACTTGCATGTTGTAGAGGCGATGCCTCGGCTCCGGCATCCACACCTTCACGCTGCCAGGCCCGACGATCTCCGCGTCCACCAGGCCAGCGCGCGTATGGAACGTCATGGCAGGCGAGCGCACCACGCCGATCTCCCGCGCGAACGCCGCCACGCAGCGCGCACCGTTTCCGCAGAGGTCCGCCTCGGTCCCATCGGGGTTGAAGAACGCCATGTGGAAATCTGCCACCTTGGACGGCTGCACGAGTATCACGCCCTCGCAGGCGATGCCAGTGTGCGCCGTCGCGAGGGCCGCAAGGCGCAGATGGTCATGGACGGGGAACGTCTCTTCGCGATCGTCTATCAGCACGAAATCGTTGCCCGCGCCATGCATCTTCGTGAAATGCACTTTCTTCATGTCACCACCTTCTGTGATTGGTGCGACTGACTGGGATCGAACCAGCAACCTTCGGCTTCGGAGGCCAACGCTCTATCCAATTGAGCTACAGTCGCAACTCGCGGGAACGGGCGCATATGATACCAAATCCCCTTCCCGCTGGCAACCGTCGGCATCCTCAGCTCGCCAAGAAACGGTATTCCGTCACCGTGCGCAGGGTCTGGCCGGGCTGCACGATCGTCGTCGGAAATTCCGGCTTGTTCGGCGAGTCCGGGAAGTGCTGCGTCTCCAGCGCAACGCCGGAGTTGCGGACGGGCAGGTAGTAGCCGTCGTACACCTGCATGCCCGGCTCGGTGGTCCAAACCTCCAGCTTCCTGCCCGTCGCCGCGGAGGCTAGCGTGCAGGCGTGGCGGAGAGTCGTGCCGTCCCAGCCGTTTACCACCCAGTTGATGTCGTAGCCCGCGCCGTACTTCAGGCAGTCGTAGTCAGCGTCGTGGCTAGCGCCTATCGCGTGCGGCTGGCGGAAGTCGAACGGCGTGCCTTCCACGGAACGCAGCTCGCCGGTCGGGATCATGCCCACGTTGTAGGGCGTGAAGCGGTCGGCGCTGATCTGCATCGTGTGATCCATGATCGTGGTGCCGCTCGCCGCGCCGTTCAGGTTCCAGTAGGCGTGCTCGGTGAGGGAGAGGGGCGTCGCCTGGTCGGTCGTGGCCTCCCAGCCGATGCGCCAGACGTTAGCGTTGTCGAGCGTGAGCGTGGCGCGCACCTTCACGTTGCCAGGATATCCGCCCTCGCCGTCTGGAGAGGTTATCTCCATGACGAGGCCTACCTTGTCGTCGGTATGGATCTCCTCTACCACGTCCCAGCAGCGCAGGGAGAAGCCGCGCGTTCCGCCGTGCAGCGCGCACGGGATGCCACCCGGCGAGTTCGTGCACTCCAGCACGTATTCCTTGCCGTCGAGCGTGAACTTGCCGTCGCGTATGCGGTTGCCGTAGCGGCCCACTAGCGCGCCGTAGTAGGTGCCGCCGTGCTCCACCACGTACTCGTCCAGCGTGTTCCAGCCGAGCGTCACGTTGTCGAGCTTGCCGTCGCGGTCTGGCACGATTGCCTTGATCAGGCGACCGCCGTAGTCGGTGAAGTCAAGCTCCATGCCGTTCGCGTTGACGAGGCGCCACAGGCGCACATCGCGTCCCTCGAAGCTGCCCCAAGGCATCGATTCGATTGAGTTGCCCATCGCTGTTTCCTTTCGCGTTATGCCTGTACTTGGCGGCGGCCGAAGAGGTTGAGAGCGCCGAACACGAGCAGACCGGCGCCTAGGATTATGAAGCCGAGGACGGTGTCCTCTCGGCTGATGTCGAAGAGCTCCTCGCCGTCAAGCTTGTTGGCTATGCAGTCGACGCTCCACATGAGCGCCGCGCCCCAGAACATCAGCATCGTCGTGAAGACGGCCTTGCTGGGCTTGCCCTTGTTCTTGCCGACGTAGTAGAGCGCCGTGAACGCAAGCGCGGCGACAATGGTCATGATCTCGCACATGGCTCAGGCCTCCTGCTGCGGCACGGCCGCCTTCGAACGTTCAAGCCACGTGCTGATTCCGACCATGGCCACCCAAACGACGCCTAGCAGGACAGCCATGGCTACGCCGCGCGTGGCCATCTCGTGCAGCATGTCCGATGTCGCCTCGGGCCCCTCCTTCACAGCGGTGAGGAACGGCGGCGTGAATATGATCTCGCCGTGGTAGACATGCTCGATGGCCAGCAGGAAGCTGCCTCCGAACATCATCTTGCCAAGCCAGCCCAGCTTGGCGACAAACGGGTTCTTCTGCGCCGATGCGGGCAGAGCTGTCTTCGCGGCGCTAGCCACTACGGCCGTCGCTAGAGGAACTGTGAAACATGCCATGTTTTTACTCCTTGGTTGTGGTTGCGAAAAGGATAGCATAT